>Ga0209358_10002288_pt1 | contig 14654 bp, 14 predicted proteins | sample LauGreFa1BDMLBSN_2_FD_187574 | JGI IMG/M metagenome (GOLD analysis project Ga0209358, IMG submission 187574) | Freshwater lake microbial communities from Lake Michigan, USA - Fa13.BD.MLB.SN (SPAdes) (version 2) | ecosystem: Environmental > Aquatic > Freshwater > Lake | place: Lake Michigan, USA... | reverse complement strand
ACTTAACTTCGCTACTGACCAGTAGTTAACTTCGGTGCTTCACGGTACCCGGGCATCGTGAAGTGTCTATCCGGGCGAGCACAGTTGTTTGATTTAATACCATTTATCCAAGTTATATTTTGCAGTTTTTACATAATATAAATTATAAAATACATCAAATTTTTCAGATCAAACAACCCTACTCACCCTTGTAAGTTAAGTACACTTCTTTTCAAATGGTTGTACCGTGAAGTGACGAAGTAAAGTACACCCCTCTGAAAGAGGGGTGTACTTAACTTTACGGTACTTTACAGTAACAGACGTGCGAAGTTAAGTACACCCAAAGAGGATACTTCGGCACTGGCCGGTAATACATCTACATATAATATAAATATATATAATAGATGACTGTATATTTTTTAGAAATTTACAATGATAAAACTAGCAAAATTCCCGAATTTGGTCTATGTTTTTTAGATTTGAATATATTGATTGATTTTACAGAAAATAAGTTTGGCCCTATTTCAAAAAATATTAAAAGGGCTCTTGAAGAACTAGCTATTGGGTGGACATTAAGTTTGTATGATAATGGAAAAATTAAAGTTTCCGAAATTCCTCTGATAAAGCATGTGAACAATAAGAATTACGATAAATATATAATAACAAATAAAGACCCGGAAATTAACAATGTTCAGGAAGAAATAAAGATACCAAGCATACCAAAATCTAAGAACGCACTTCTGAATATAGATATTAAGCAAGGAAATACACTTGTTGATTTTGACGGCATTTTAAATAGACATGATCCGCTTTATTTACTTAAAAGTACATTTGAACAACAACAAAATAAGCATCGTAATCCATGGACAGGAGCTCATATAAAGAGCAGAATAAAAACACGGAAAGTAAAACTATCTGGGCAAGCATAGTTATTTGATCTTAAAAATTTAAGGTATTTTATAATTTATATTATGTAAAAAACTACAAAATATAAGTTAAATAAATGTTATTAAATCAAACAACCCAGCTCGCCCGGATAGTTTGAATCAAACATGCCTAACCTGATAATATATTTGTATATAACTCTGTATTGATTTCTTCTATGATAAATATATGATTGAATAAATATACCGGTGGAAAGAAAGTTAGTAACGTACAAACCGATACTTCACCTTTTATTAAATGATAAAGCATTACGCCGTACAATAAATGTAATTTATAAGCACGACAAAGCTTCTTAAAATATGTCAATTTATTATTTATATTTATAAATGCCCGAATATATAAAAGTCCATATAGCGTATGGTAACATAAATGAGCAAAAGCACAAATGGGGCGAACTTGGCGGGAAATATAGGAATCAGGCCTTTCATTTATTAATAACAGTGTTGTAAACAATGAAAAGCCAAGTGTGTATAGCTGACACTTTAATAAGGGTCTAACTTTTATAATCGGATAAACCTCTGGATTAACTTGATTATAAAATGTGTAAACTGAATTACATAACAGACATTTCAGAGGTTCGTTTGATCGCAACATCCAGGTTTTCAAACAGTCGGTATGAACATACTTGATAGTACCCTTACATTCGCACGGGGTTATAAGTCGATTAGAACCTGTTATTTCGCCTTCACTTAGACAAAACTTACAATTCATAAAGATTTTAAAGTGCCGTTTTCAAATAATGTTAAAATCAAATTTTTTACACTTTTCAATATATTTTGTGATGATAGGGTTTAAGATAAATAAACAATAAATATAATAAGGATGCGATTTTCAATAGAGCAATCAAACATTATAGATTTATGTAGCCGAAAACAAAATGTTATTGTTGACGCAGTGGCCGGTTCAGGTAAAACAACTACGCTATTAGGTATAGCAGATGATAATAAACGCACATTAGCTGTACTTTATAATAAATCATTAAAAAAGGAAACACGCATAAGGGCAGCTCAGCGTGGTCTAGTCTTTTTAGAAATACACACATATCACGCCCTTGCCCGCAAATATTACAATAATGCCGTGAAAGACGACACAGGTATAACGCGAGTTTTAAAGGATAATAAACTACCAATAAATCAACTACCTAAATGGGAGCGTCTTATTGTGGACGAAGTCCAAGATATGACTCCTCTTTACTTCCAACTTATTAAGAAGATAATATGCGATTTAGCCAACCCAGAGCTGCGTATAACAGTTATGGGCGACCGTTACCAATCTATTTATGCGTTTTTAGGTTCTGATTCAAGGTTTTTAACACATGCTGATAAAATATATAAACAGATTGAAGGAAATTGGGAAAACGCCTCTTTATCGACGACGTACCGATGTAGCCCACATATATGTTCTTTTATTAATACAGGTCTTCTTGGATATGACCGAATGGTTCCGGCCGACCCAACAGTAAAATCTGCCCCTGTTCACTATATTTATGGTTCGCCGTTCGATGCACACCGAATATTGACCGAATATATAACAAATTTTTTACAGATGGGTTTCAAGCCAGATGATATATTTGTCTTAACTTCGTCTACGGCAGTCAAAGGTCGCGATACTCCAACCCGCGTTCTTGAAAACTCATTAGTATCACATGGCGTCCCTGTTTATGTTTCGCATAGTGGTGACCACGAAAGCGGTTCTGACGACATAAATGAAAACGCAATGGATGGGAAATTAGTAATAACGACATTTCACCGTAGCAAAGGTTTGGAACGCGATATTGTGATTGTATATAATTTCGATAAGTCCTATTTTTTCAATAAATCGGAGCTTGAGCAACAGTATTTATCTTCCCCCCAATACGTCGCAATAACACGGGCACGCAAATATCTTTTTCTAGTTCACGACCAAAAACAACCACCGCTACCGTGCTTTCGTGCCCCTAATAAAGATTGTGTAACATATTTAACAACGTACGGTACAGTTTTAGATGATCTACCAAACTTTACAAAATCAAGCGGGGAACGCAAATCACCGACACGGGTTTTTGTCGCCTCGGAAATGACCAACTTTCTACCAGTCCAAGCAATCTTAGAAGCAAAAACCTACTTCACAACTAAAACAATCCACAAACCAGAAATGAAGGTTATTATGCCTTTAAAAATACAAACAAAGGCAAACCGCTGGGAAGAGGTCGCCGATATTAACGGATTAGCAATACCGGCATTTTATGAATGGCGTCGTAATAAACTTATGCAGATAGCAAACGTTGACGAATATACTGTTTTGAAACAAAATGAAAAATATGCTTTGCGATATTTTGATTTACGGAAACATATAAATGATAGTTCAGAAAATAATAAAGAACCAAAAATGGAGTCGGTTTTGGAATTGGCAAATATATTTACTTCGTTTTTTAACGGCTATCATTATAAAATAGCACAGATTACTTCTTACAACTGGCTGTCTACAGATTTAATAGAGCCATGTTTGGATATTTTAGGCACTCACATAACATCAAATGACGTTCAGTATGAAAAACCATTACCTGAACAGATTTTCAATGGAGCAACAATACGCGGTCAGGCGGATGCCTATTCGGAAAAGCAGTCAAGACTATGGGAGCTAAAGTGTACAGAATCACTAGAGCTTGTACATGAAATTCAAATAGCAATTTATGCGTGGCTATTTAAACAGGCAAATCCACGCCGTTTTCAAGAAGTGGAGTACCATTTACTAAATATAAGGACTGGTGAACTTAGACATATATTTGCGTCAGCAAAGGCATTGGATAATATGATGGTATTTTTAATCAATGAAAAAACAAGACCAATACCTAAAATAAGTGATGAACAATTTATAACCGAAAACGCTAAAAAGGTTGAACCATCTACACAACAGTTAACTATTCCTGAGATAATGAAACTGGAGAAAAAACCCCAGCAAGAGCAACCGCAGTTTGTCGACGTTGATATACCAATGCGACCTAAAAAGTTACTAAAGCAATCAACTCTGAATATAGTTACCCAATCGCAAGCAAATATGATTTTGGAATCGCCTTCTAACGATGCTAGTCAGGGTCAAACCCAAGACGCTAGTCCGACCCAAAGCCAAGACGTCGAATCTCCGTCGCCGAAAGGCGAAACAGGGCATGTAATTGTGTTTGATTTAGAAACAAATGGTCTGCCAGAAATGCAGTCCTTTTCGGTATATTATCCACCATCCGATTTAGTACGATATAGAACCGCACGCATAGTTCAGTGGAGTTGGGCATTGTATGAGCCCGACGGGACATTAATAGCCGAAGAGGATCATATTATTAGACCGAATCCGGCCGAATATAGAATTATGAATTCGGAGTTCCATGGAATTACCGAAGCCAAGGCTCGCGTCCAAGGCAAGGCATTCGAAGATGTGTTAGCAATTTGGGAATCACATCTAAGTAAAGCAACTACTATAGTCGGACACAACGTAAACTTTGATAAACATGTGCTACTTTCTGAACTACATCGTCGTAATTTCCCTAACATAATAACCAGTATGGATTCCAAAATGTGGATTTGTACTATGGAACGGGCAAAGGCAATGTGTGGACTGAAGGCTCGTAATAAACTAAAGCCCCCGAAGCTTGCTGAGCTAATGCACGCATTAGGCGTGGAAGAAGAGCCAGGGCGTTCCTTTCACAATTCAAAACACGATGTTTACTACACAGCCAGGTGTTATTTTGCAAAACAGGAAGTAAAAAACGGATGCCCTAAAATGTATGAGGGCAAATATACTGGAAAAACCTACGAAGAGATTTTAGTGAATGATAGAGCATATGCTGTAAACGCCCACGCAGCGTGCCTTGTTAGAAAGCTCTATAACTCTCCGTTGCGTAAATTATCAAATTGGATGAAAGATAAAGTTAAAACGGATGCAAATCTAAAAGCTGAAGTAGAAATGAAAGTCAAGGAGATTAAGGAAATGACAGCTTAAAAAAGTCGTGTATAGCGTTTTTTTACACTTGGGCTGGACATTTTCGGTGAAATTCGCTGGTTAGTAACTGGTTATCAGCACCTTCGTTCAAAATAGCCACAATTTTACACCCGTACTCATTTTAAATTCGCGGGTTAGTAGCCAGTACTTTATTAAAAATAGCCACAATTTTACACCCGTACTCATTTTAAATTCGCGGGTTAGTAGCCAGTACTTTATTCGAAATAGCCACAATTTTGACAATAATTCTTAGGAATTATTGTCAAAAACGGCAATTTAAAATGAGCATTGGTCTAACAATAATTCTTACGGATTATTGTTAAAAACGCAATTTTCACCGAATGTGCTGAGTGACAGTCAAATATTTATTATCCATAAATAGATATAATGGTATATTTAGCCTTCGATATGGATGGCACAATCGGTGAATTTACAATTCTGAAACAGCTACTTTGTATTTTCAATCAACCATCCTATTTTATAATGGAGCCCGAAAAAGCCCAACTGCCAGATGAACAAATCAAGGATATGCTTTCATCCGCATACACAAATTTTGTAAATAGAATAATTGCGGAGGAAACGGGACTGACACCGTTAGGTGTTTTCAGACCCGGCGTTTTCAAGCTTTTTCAAGAAATTCACAAGCTACGGATATCTGGTATGGTTAAGGGTGTGATTATTTATTCAAATAACAGAACGGAAAGTCTGGTTGAATTCATAAAAGATGTGCTAAACACAGTTGTAGGTGCTCCAGTAATTGATACAGGTTTTTTTCGTTTTAGTAAACAGCGTATAGTTACAAATAGGGCACTGGCAAACCCCGAAAAAACTTGGGCTGAAATCAAGCAACTATTGCTTTTTATAGGTGCCCCCAAAGAGTTAAAACCTCACAACGTGCTATTCTTTGATGATATAATTCACGCTGATTTAAAGGAAAAACTTGGTAAAAATTACATTCAGGTTGAAAAATACGTTCATAACCCACCAATGGTAGAATTATTAAAGGTATATAGAGCAGCGGTGATTGAAGATACGGAAAAAACGTATGCGTCCTTAATTTTGCCCTTTCTTACATATATCAAATCTTGTGGAACAAAACCTAATACACCACCTGAATCTTTTAATAGTTACCTAAGTTCAATTTTGGAATATAAACCAAAGTATGGATATAAACCTAAAGGGACAGGCTCAGTACCTGTAAATAATACGCATTCCACGCCATTTATGCTAAAAGCGATTCAAAGCAATATAACAAAAAACGCAAATGGCGGAAAACGGTATCAAAGTAACCACTCATCTACACGCCGTAGAACAAAGAATATTAATTATCCAGGCAAGCACAGTTATTTGATTTAATACCATTTATTCAACTTATTTTTTGTAGTTTTTAAATAATATAAATTATAAAATACCTTAAAATTTTTTATATCAAACAATCCCGCTTACCCATGTAGGTTTTTTATCTTTAGAAATAAGCCTCTTTTCCTTTTCAGAAATATCCAAGGGTATTTTAATTCTGAGTTGTGGCCTTACGTTTATTTCTTCAGCCTGAATAAATAGTTTTGAGTGAAAGCATCCCATTTATTACTATAACGATATTTATTTTTTAAATAAAATTAATTATTGTTATCAAATTTTCACACCGCCGGTCATTTCACGCCTTCGGCGGGTCATATTAGACCAATGAACATTTACCGGCCAGTACCTAAGTCAACTACATCCAAAGAGTTTACAACTTCGTACGGCCATATCTGTAAAGTAGCGAAGTTAAGTATCCTGAAGTGCCGAAGTAAAGTACACCCCTTTCAGAGGGGTGTACTTAACTTTATGGGACTTTACAGCTACGGCCGTGCGAAGTTGTACCCCATTAAGTGGTATCTAACTTCGGCACTGGCCGGTACTTTACGGTAGTCTGGCACGGCGTGACGTTTTTTTTGTACGCCGTCTATTTCTTTTTCCTCCATAGGTGACATCCATATCAACTTCATATTCAATATAGATTGGCTCACCTTTGAATTGTTCATTTTTTCGCCCTGTTTTTTTAATAATTTCAACATGCTGTTTTATCTTTCCGACAGCCTCAGTTTTATCGTTTGTAGGCGTACCACCCATAGTCAAACGTAAATCAAGCTGTGTTCCTTTTTTATAATTTCCCAATAGCCAAAGTGTCTCTGTTTTTTTATTGGGTATATTTCCAACAAAAAAATTACCGGGATTCGGCATCTTTATATTATTATATTTGATTATTATATTTACAGACCAAGACCGAAGTTAATTACTCCCAAAGCCGTACAACTTTGTAAGGCACTTCATGGTAGGAATTATTGTGAAAAACGGCAATTTAAAATGAGCATCTGTCTAATACTTAGAAATCAGCATCCGTGCGAAAGGACATTTGCGAAGCCGATTTGCCAACACCTGCAAGAGCATATGAACTAACACGCTTTTCGAAGAAGTTATCTTTTCCTTCGAGCGAAATTCGCTCCATAAACGGAAACGGGTTAGGCGTCTCATACATCTTTGGATACCCCAACTGGACAAGCAATCTATCTGCCACAAACTCAATATAGTGCCCCATCATTTTTGAATTCATGCCAATCATAGCACATGGAATCGCCTCCGTAATAAACTCCTTTTCAATACGAACCGCCTCCTTGATAAGCTTATGTGCCTTTGTACGTGAAAGCCGGTTTTGAATCTTGCTATATAGAAGGCACGCAAAGTCGGTATGTAAGCCCTCATCGCGACTAATAAATTCGTTAGAAACCGTTAAACCAGGCATAATACCCCGTTGCTTGAACCAGAATATAGAGCAGAACGCCCCGCTAAAGAAAATGCCTTCCACAGCAGCAAATGCCATAAGGCGGGTTGCAAAATCTGCATCAGCCCCGTTCATCCACTGTAGTGCCCATTTAGCCTTTTTTTCAACAAATGGCATTGTCCGAATAGACCGTAAAATATCCAGTTTCTCTGCCTTATCTTGAATATACGCATCAATAAGCCGACTATACGTTTCCGAATGTACCGTCTCGTTTGCCATCTGCTCACTATAAAACGCTTTTGCCTCTGGCCACTGAACCTCATTTGCAAAATTCATCGCCAGATTCTCATTTACTATTCCGTCCGACCCGGCAAAGAATCCCAGAATCCGATTGATAAAATGACGCTCAGAGCTAGTCAACGCAAGATACTGGGGTAAATCCTTAGTTGTATCAACCTCCTCAGCAATCCACCGTACAGCCACAAGGTCTTTATACATTTTAAACACATCATCGTGTTCGATCGGAAATAAAACAAACCTATCCGGATTCTCCGTCAGCAACGGCTCTTCCAACTTCTTTCTTTGCCGTGGAATAATGACTTTTGGGGGCTCATTACATTCATCAATAAGTTTCGGCCTAGGTGTTTGTGCCGAGCTTGTTGAATTTGCCCTACGCCGACGCATAATAAGTGGCTTTTCCTCCACAATAGGTATTTTGTCCGTGTTTGCTGAACTCATAGTATTTTAGCCGGAGATATTCTTGTTGGCGGATTCAACCCAGCACCCACATCTCAAGTTTTTGTATTTTTTTAGTTAGAATCCCCACTATAAAAACTCGTATTACAATAAAATGCAAACTTGTAGTCTTTGTAATACACCTTCTTTTAGGGCAGACGAAACGGTTGCCTATATATTAAATAAGAGCCAACATAAAAAAAACCTATATAAAACATACCATATACATAACACATTACAAAATAATTCTAAAGATATAGAATCATATAAGAAAAACACGGATTTCACACCAGGATTCCGATTAAAATACAGCGAAGCCGAAGCAATTAAAAACAATGGACATAAATACGCCTGGAGACATTTTCTAAAATCCGATGTAAACCACGCCATAATATTTGAGGACGCCTTAACTGCTGATGACACTCAATTATCTATTTATTTGGAAAATATAACACCGCCAAAAGACTGGGATATTATTGCGTTTAGTCCTACACAGTATATATTAAATAAGCGTGCCGCAAAAATATTATATTATGCTTCATTACAATTCAATGTGCCAATAGATAAATATATACACGCATTTGAAGTTCTAAAAGTAATACAGGTTAAAAAACCGTAATAAATAACACATATATTATATAAATACATACAAACATTATATCCCGATGTTTCTGGAAAATGAGGCGGTTATATGTATTAAAAGCAATCCGCCGTCGGATAATTGGGATTACTTTAACGAAAAAACAGAACTTATACATTTGCCAAAACGCACAATAATATTATCGTATCCACCAGGTATATTAAACTCCAAATTTGAGAATTTTGTAGAACCGACACAGCGAACAATTGAAAATAACGAAGACATTGTTAAATACGCTACACACACTAATATAATAAGCAATTTTATTAAACATACAAATAAAAACTGGCTATTTATTTTGGAGGATAACGTTTGTATAGGCGATTTATCCCGGATTATAGAAATGCCTGGCTTAACGATTTTTCGTAAAGACGCGTCAGTATATTTAATGGATAGACAAACCGCAAGTATTTTTTTAGAAAACGTCAAAATTTATTATACTCAACTACAAAATGTATTTCAAGATTTGGCAGACTTAGAATTAATTAAGTTAAACTCGGCCTACGAACTAAATTTAATCCCGGTATCGTTTAATAGAACTATTTTTCCTTTTTTAATAATATGTGTTTTACTAATATTTTTTTTCCACTTAGTTTACTTCTAATATTATATTACGTAAATACATAATCACATTTATCAAAAATCATATAACAATAATAAAAATGCCTTCCGGCACCCGAAAATCGGCCTCCCCCGGCCAAACACCTTACGCGAACTTTCAAAAGGCTCAACGTATGAAAATGTCCCGGCGTTTACACCTTTTCTCATTTAAAAAGCCCATTTTAGAATGCGTTATTTTAATAATTATATATATATATATATAATTATTATGTCATATAAAATTATAGTGTCAAGATATAATGAAAATATTGAATGGTTGAATAGTGAAATGTCAAATTGTATAATATATAATAAAGGTAATAAATTAGATATTGAAAATGAAATACTTTTAGAAAATGTTGGAAGAGAAAGTGAAACTTATTTACATTATATAATTACAAATTACGATAATTTACCAGACGTAGTAGTTTTTACACAAGCAAGAATATCTAACCATATTAAAGGCAAAGATAATGTAAATTATTTAATAAACATAAAAAATCAAGCATTAAACGACTCAAAATCATGCAATTTTTTTATACATAATGATAGAGGAAATTGTATAAATTTTGATAAAGAATGGAATTTAAGAGAAAATGGGTTTTTTTTAAAGGATAATTATAAAAATAATAAACCAATTACATTTTTAGAATGGTTCAAAATGAACATAGACATAAATTATCCAAATCCAATTTGTATTTATCGTAATGCTATATTTGCTATTAAAAAAGAAAATATAATAAATAAACCAGTTGAATATTATAAAAGATTAATATTAGAAGTAAATCATCATATTAATTCAACTGAAGGGCATTTTTTTGAACGTTCTTGGTATTATATATTTAATTAAAATGGGCATTGTAAATGAGAAAATGTGTAAAAGGAATCAGTCGTACAAAACGCGGAAATACAAAAACCTGTTCCCGAAAACAAACCCTCCGTAAAGCCTATGTACGCTACACGAAAAGCGGTAAACATAAACTAATCAAAGCGTCGTGTATAACAAAACGCGGTCTTTCAAAAAATCCGCAACGTGTCAGAATTGGTCCCTTACGCAAGGGTGAATTAACCCAATTTGGCTATGAAAAGGTTCAGACGCTATCACTACGTACACGTCATAAAGAATTGGCAAAAGCTGTGGAGAAATACGGAAGCCTTTCTGTATGGAAAAAAATAAACGTCCTCTACGTGTATAATAAATATACAAACCCTGCCCTAAGTACACTTTATAATGCTGATAAAAACTGGATTAAAAACACGTATGGACTAAAAGGCAAAAAGTAGCCAACATAAAAAGAATAATTTCAAGCAATTTTTTATTTATAAAAAAATGCTGGAAATTACTGATTCGCAACGTGTTTTCGAGCTGGAAAGGCGACAAGCAAATGACCTATCTGGGCAAGCAGCGTTGTTTGATTTAATACCATTTATTCAACTGGTATTTTGTAGTTTTTACATAAAATAAATTATAAAATACTTTAAATTTTTCAGATCAAACAACCCTGCTCACCCTTGTAATAGCACAGCAGAACAGTATGCTTATTTGCAATTGTTACACGCCAAACCCAGCTGGGCGATGTGTAAAAGTCTATAAACCGTAATAATAATATTACCATCATTAATTATTTCCCGAACTTATCAAGCACTCTTTGTATAAGCGTAACGCAAACGCCTTATTTTCAAACCCGTATACTTTTGACCACCGTCCATCTGTATTATTTTTATAATGGGTAAAAAAAATGCGTATTTTATTTTTAATCGTATCACTTACAGCAGAAATATCATTTATTGTGTTGTAATCTTCCTCTAGCACACATAGCATTTTTTCATCCATCCCCTGTTCGTCTTCCATTACAAGTACACCAATAATGTATACATCGTAACAAGAGTCGTTTGCTATATGGGTTTCTGTCAAAATAAGCACATCAAGTTCGTCATTATCTTTCCCCTTTGTATTTGGAATAAACCCATAGGCAAATGGGTACACATATGGTTTAGCAATCAGACGATCCAATTCTAGTTTTTTATGAACATGATTGTATTCAAACTTCTGATTACTTCCCTTTTCTATTTCAATATAAACCCCAATTTTTTTATCCATAAAACTGGGTATATAATCACATAGGAAGTTTTTTTAATGAAAGTTACGAATGTAAAAGATTTTATAACCAAACACCGGGTTATAGTTTTATTAGAAACTTGGGCATTTCATGCCTTTTAGGACACTTTTTAGTCAAGCATAGTTATATTATTCAATGCCATTTATTCAATGCCATTTATTCAATGCCATTTATTCAATGCCATTTATTCAATACCATTTATTCAATACCATTTATTCAATGCCATTTATTCAATACCATTTATTCAATGCCATTTATTCAATACCATTTATTCAATGCCATTTATTCAATACCATTTATTCAATGCCATTTATTCAATTTATATTTTGTAATTTTTACATAATATAAATTATAAAATACCTTAAAATTTTCGGATAAAACAACTATGCTTTAAATGTTTCACTTGTAAATTCGCTTTCTTCTACTAAATAAAACTAAAATGTCATTTTAAGGGGAATATTGTATGTCAAATAACATAAATCAGGGATTATACATATCCCGGAAGCAATATATAACAACTAAAAATTTCAACGAAGAGATTTTTAATTATTCAAAAAGCTTTGGTATTCACGGTAAAACAATAGTAATAACAACGGGTAAATTAACTCATGTTACTGGAACAACGGAAATAAACTGTCCTAAGGGTCGTGTACTGTATGAAAATGGAAAAAAACTAATACCCGATAAAAATCCGGATTTGGGTATACCGTATTTTATGGTCGGTGTCTATGATCCAGTTACATTGATAAAGGGATACATTAATCCAAATAGCCCGACTTTCGTAGTACTGAATACAGGTAGACCGGGCTACTTGAGTAATTTTAGCTTAGGTAGCCTTAACAACAAACCAAATTTAGGCCCTTCGGTTTATACAAGTGGTGGCGTCTATGCCGAAGGGGATTCAGTAATGAGGAATCTTACTATTACTGAAACTCTCAATGTAGGAAATTTAGCATTAAATAAAATAACAAATGCTAATGTTAATACACTAAATGTTATAAACCAGGCCACTCTAAGTTCGGTCAATATAAATGGTATAGCCAATATTAGTACATTAAAAGTCATAAACGATACAACACTTAGTTCATTAACAGTAATTGGTGGTGTCAAATTAGATAATCTTGAGGTACAAAATGACACCACACTAAGTTCATTAACAATATCTGGAAAAGCCAATATAAGTTCTCTTAACGTCACTAATGCCAAAATATTAAGTTCGTTGATAGTATCAGGAACTGCCAATTTAAGTAGTTTGATAGTTCTTGAAAACACCAAACTAAGTTCAATAGTAGTAAGTGATGTAGCTAATTTTAGTTCTGTGAATGTGAATCAAACAGCAATAATGAAATCATTAAACGTTAATGGTTCAGCATATATTAAATCGCTAGAAGTTCCAATGGGTGTAGTTAAATTAAGTTCAGGTAGCTATACAGTAAATACAGAATATATACGCACATTTTCAAAAATTCTTTTAAGTTATTCAAATAACAGTTTTGATTCAGCCAATGGAGGATTTTTATACATCTCTTCAATAATATCGTATGAGAGTTTTATTATAAAATCAACAAAATCTGATGATTCAAATAGAGTAAACTGGGCTATACTAAATAACGCATCTTTAGTAAAATTGGAGGATACTGTAAATAGTATTATAGATGATAATTATTGGGCAGCAGTACAGAATACATTGCCTTCTTTAGCAGAGCCAACTGGAGTCGTAAGTGAAACGTTGAATACTTACTATATTAATACTACTAAAGATACAAATACTGAACCTATTTTAAATAATAATAATTTTACGAAAGAAAGTATTATATATTTTTTGAAAATAACAAAACTAGAAAATGATATATATGAGTCTGATTTGAGCGAGTTCAGTGGAGTTAATGTATGGATGGTTTTGCCGATTACGAAAAACGATGATACTATAATAATAAATGGCACAACCATAACTTATAAAAAGCCAGTTTCGCTATCTTCATATTTAGAGGTAAATGGGGTTCGAATAAATTTTGGCGATGTGTTTTTCATATATAGGTATATTTGTTTATTTGTTTTTTCAGCTAGTTATCCTTTAATCATATTCAACCGACTGCTTATTCCAACACAGACGGCTACACAGACGGCTACACAGACGGCTACACAGACGGCTACACAGACGGCTACACCCACGCCGACGGCGACCCCAATACCTACACTAACAAAAATAACTCCGACGGCAACACAAACGCCTACGGCAACCCCAACACCAACACTGACAAAAGTAACTCCGACGGCAACACAAACGCCTACGGCAACCCCAACACTTACACTGACAAAAGTGACTCCGACGGCAACACAAACGCCTACGGCAACCCCAACACCAACACTGACAAAAGTAACTCCGACGGCAACACCAACAGTAACCCCAACACCTACACTGACAAAAGTGACTCCGACGGCAACACCAACAGTAACCCCAACACCTACACTGACAAAAGTGACTCCGACGGCAACACCAACAGCAACTCCAACAGCAACTCCAAAAGCAACTCCAACAGCAACTCCAAAAGCAACTCCAACAGCAACTCCAACTCAAACAGTTACATCAATGCCAACACCATCGTCCACTTCAACTGTGACATCTACTCCAACTATAACTCCAACTTTAACTCCAACGGTTAGTTCAACCGCAACTCCAACAGCAACTCCAACAGCAACTCCAACAGCAACTCCAACAGCAACTCCAACAGCAACTCCAACTAAAACAGTTACATCAATACCAACACCATCGTCTACTTTAACTGTGACATCTACTCCAACTATAACTCCAACTATAACTCCAACGGTTAGTTCAACAGCAACTCCAACAGCAACTCCAACAGCAACTCCAACTCAACCAGTTATATCAATACCAACACCA
>Ga0209358_10002285_pt1 | contig 14665 bp, 15 predicted proteins | sample LauGreFa1BDMLBSN_2_FD_187574 | JGI IMG/M metagenome (GOLD analysis project Ga0209358, IMG submission 187574) | Freshwater lake microbial communities from Lake Michigan, USA - Fa13.BD.MLB.SN (SPAdes) (version 2) | ecosystem: Environmental > Aquatic > Freshwater > Lake | place: Lake Michigan, USA... | reverse complement strand
AAGTTGAAATTGGAGCTGTTTATGAAGGACCAGTTAAAACCATTCAACCGTTCGGTGCATTCGTTGAAATTATTCCTGGTCAAGACGGCCTTATTCACATCAGTGAATTGGAGTGGAGAAGAATAGACGATGTTAACGAGGTGTTGAAAGTTGGTGATTTGGTTAAGTTTAAAGTGTTAGGAAAAGATCCTAAGACTGGTAAATTGAAGCTTTCTAGAAAAGCTTTGCTTCCAAAGCCAGAAGAACAAAACTAAATTCCTGTTTTTTGCGTATTACAGAAACAGTGAATTAAACGAACGTTAAGCAAACATGAGACAGTTAAAAATTACAAAACAGGTAACCAACCGCGAGACCGCTTCCCTTGACAAGTATTTGCAAGAGATTGGACGTGTGGATTTGATTACTGCCGAAGAAGAAGTTGAGTTGGCTCGTCGCATTAAACAAGGTGATCAACTTGCTTTGGAGAAATTGACTAAAGCTAATTTGCGTTTCGTTGTATCTGTGTCGAAACAGTATCAAAACCAAGGTTTATCTCTTCCCGATTTGATTAACGAAGGAAACCTTGGCTTGATTAAAGCGGCTCAGCGTTTCGATGAAACTCGTGGATTTAAATTCATTTCTTACGCTGTATGGTGGATTCGTCAATCTATTCTTCAAGCGTTGGCAGAGCAATCTCGTATTGTTCGTCTTCCTTTGAATAAGATTGGTTCGATCAATAAAATCAACAAAGCATTCGCTAAGTTGGAGCAAGAATTCGAGCGTCCTCCTACCCCAGCTGAATTGGCTGAAGTGTTAGAAATGACATTGGATGAAGTAAAGCAATCGTTGCGCAACAGCGGACGTCACGTATCTATGGATGCTCCTTTGAAAGACGGAGATGACAGTAGCTCTACGATGTACGATGTATTGCAAACGAACGACACTCCTTCTCCGGATACAGATCTATTGCATGAGAGTTTGCGTCGCGAGATTGAACGCTCACTTCGCACGCTTACAGCGCGTGAGGGCGACGTGGTTCGATTGTATTTCGGTTTGAATGGTGAACATCCACTTACGTTGGAAGAAATCGGAGAGCGCTTCGATCTAACACGTGAACGTGTTCGTCAGATTAAAGAGAAAGCCATTCGACGCTTAAAGCACACAAGCAGAAGTAAGATCTTAAAATCTTACTTAGGATAATATCTGAAAGGCTCCGAAAGGAGCCTTTCTTTTTTACCTTCGTTTTATGAAACAGAAATTCAAACATTGGCTCAAACGTGTTGGCTGGATTGGCTTTTTGTTTTTTCTTATTAAAGGGTTGTTTTGGCTAGCGCTGCTCGCTTGGGCAGCTATATAGCGAATTGCTTCGCGAGGGCAACTGGCGTTGCGAGGGTCCTTTGGACGAGGGTCTTTGACGAGGGCAACAATGTTCCGAAAATTCAGATGGTTTGAATAGTATATTCGTTAAACCATTTAAGTGAAATATATTCAAACGAACATGAAATACACTTTACTTCTTCTTTTGATTGTCGCAAATCTTTTAGCTAAAGGACAAATCTATTTCCCTCCAACGACTGGAAATACTTGGCAGACAACTACTGCAGCGGAATTGGGATGGTGTGAAGATCAGATACCTGAGTTGTTAACCTTTCTGGAAAGTAACAACACGAAAGCATTTATTGTATTGAAGAATGGCAAGATTGTCATTGAGAATTACTTCGGGACATTCACGCAGGATAGCCTTTGGTATTGGGCTTCTGCGGGGAAGACGCTTACCTCCTATTTGGTTGGAGTTGCGCAACAAAACGGACAGCTTTCGATCAATGATTTAAGTTCAAGTTATTTGGGAAGTGGATGGACCAGTTGCACTGCCGCTCAGGAAAATAACATTACGGTTCGAAACCAATTAACGATGACATCGGGGTTAGACGATGGTGTTGCAGATCCGTATTGCACCGATCCGAATTGTTTGATTTATTCTGCAGATGCGGGCACACGCTGGGCGTATCACAATGGTCCGTATACGTTGCTCGATGGTGTGTTGGAAGGAGCGACTGGACAAACGTTGAACGGACTTGTCTTTTCAGCCTTGAAGCAACCGACGGGAATGGACGGGTTCTTTTTCCAGAGTGGTTACAACAATGTGTATTTGAGCACTGCACGAAGCATGGCGCGCTTTGGAATCTTAATGCAGAACGGCGGTAATTGGAATGGAAATCAGTTGATGACCGACGCGAATTATTTTCAGGAGATGATTACGCCTTCTCAGAACCTGAACAACTCCTACGGTTATTTGTGGTGGTTGAATGGACAAAGCTCATATATGATTCCTCAAGCACAAATAGTAATACCGGGGATGATGTTTCCAAATGCACCTTCAGATGTATACGCCTCAATAGGCAGAGATGGGCAGTTCTTGAATGTGAGTCCGAGTGAGGGATTGGTGTTCATTCGCATGGGCAATGCGCCCGACAATTCCTTGGTACCGTTTTTATTGAACGATCAGATTTGGGAGAAGTTGAATTACGTGATATGCACTCCCGTTGCAGAAACATCAGATGAAAATTTCTGGTTGAATCAGACTGCTACTTCGGTTCGTATTAACTGGCCCGGGAAGACGTTTGTGTGTGAGATACTTGGTGCAGATGGAAAACGCATTGCAACATTTTCTTCAAAAGAAACGGCTGACGTTTCAACATCGCTATGGGCACAGGGAGTATACTTTGTCAAGTGTTCCAACGGACATGAAATCGTTGTGAAAAAAGTTTTTGTTCGATAGATAATGAAGAATGTACTTCGTACGAATGCCTCTCTAAAAGTTAAGAGAGGGGAAGAAAAGGTAAGAGAGGGGAAGATTTAAAACGAAGTTCCCATTACAGCGTAGGAATTACGAAGTAAGAACAACGAAGTTCTATCAACGTAGTTCCTAGAGGGCATTTCGGATGCCGCTCGCAGAGCGAGCTCGAGACGAAAGTTAGATTGTAGCGAAAGAAATAAGACAATGACAAGAAATAGCATTCTACTAATTTTCAGCTTGACTTTGCTGATCTGTTCCTGCTCAACTATTAAACTTAAAAGCAGAAAAGGAAAAGACATACACTTAGACAAAAGTTCATTTGATGCATTTAGTGGTTCCTTCAAGAACACAAAAAATGATACTGCTCATTTTCAAAGAACACTCTTTAGCAATTTCGACTACGATACAGTTTACAATCAGAAAAACCTAATCGTCAATTTCACTCCAGTAGATGTGCACCATATAAAATTAAAGGTGTTGGACAACGAGTTTAATATTGACAGCTTAACTATTAAAGGAAAGTATAGAAGAAGCTATTTCAAAGTTAGAAGACAGTGGGATGCTAGTTTTATAGCGGGACCTTTATTGTGGGTTCTTGGAGACAATTTTAAATATGTGGGCTTGACAAAGGAAAACAAATTGGTAATTATAAACTCAGGAAGCGGTGGAGTCATGCTATTGGTTGCGTTCCCTATTTTTGGCGCCGGAAGTGGACAGTTTGAAAATGAATATGAGCGGATTGAATAATGGATGCCTACCTATCAGAAAAATGACACAATGAACTACAACGACAAAAAATTTAGACCAATAAGCAACACTGAAAACGGAGAAACATCAAATGAAACTCTTTTTCATTACAAGCAAGTCGGAAATATTCTAACCTCTGAATATTCAGGTGGAAAGATTAAATATGGTCATCTCATTGGTTTGGTTGACGATGCAGGAAATATAGATATGCGTTATCATCAAGTAAATGAAAATGACGAAATGATGACAGGCATTTGCATTTCAAAACCAGAAATTCTTGAGAACGGAAAAATTCGCCTTCATGAAAATTGGGAATGGACTTGTGGTGATAAATCAAAAGGAACATCAATAATAGAAGAACAATATACCAAATTATAATGTTACACGAGCACACTTACAAAATCACGGCGGCATGGACAGGTAACAAAGGTGAAGGGACAAAAAATGTACGAACCTATGATCGTAGCCATACAGTTTCCATTCAAGGAAAACCTAAATTATTACTAACAACAGATAATCCTGCTGTTGGAGACAAATCAAAATTGAATCCCGAAGATTTATTGGTTTCGGCTATTTCATCTTGTCATATGCTCTCCTACTTATATGTCTGTGCATTAGAAGGCGTTGTAATTACATCATACATTGACAATGCTGCAGGTATTATGATTGAAAAAGCTTCTGGTGGCGGAAGTTTCAAAGAAATAACTTTGAATCCAATCTTTCATGTAGCAGACGAAAGTATGGTGGAAAAAGCTATTGCGTTACACCACAAGGCTCACGAAATATGTTACATCGCTAATTCTGTGAATTTTGAAGTAAAATGCAATCCAACTTGCAACGTCGATTAAAAAGTTCTTCGAAAATTCATTCGAAAGTATGCCCCTTCCCCATCAAGTTGAAAAGCCAATCAAGCGTAGTTTTCTTCGAAGTAAATTGGGGAAAGAATATTTCGTTTTGAAAAGACGATTGGTGTGGTTTGTTGAGCGGAAGAAATTTGCGCGAATAAATGCTGAAGTAGAACTCACCCATCCGCTGATCCAACATAAATCAATGTTGCTGCGTCCTTTGAAAGATGTAGACATGTATCTACAGCACAACAAGGTTACGAATCTTAGAATTGCTACTCAGCGAATTCACAAAGTTGTAATTCTTCCGGGACAAGTCTTTTCACTATGGAAATTGGTTGGAAGACCTACTGCGAATAAAGGGTATTTGGAAGGGCTGGCGCTTCACAATGGCAACATCTCTACCGACATTGGTGGAGGCCTTTGTCAACTTGGAAATCTTCTTTATTGGATGGCGCTTCACACACCTTTGACTGTAAAGGAACGATGGAGACATGGCTACGATGTTTTTCCCGATGTGAATAGAACCATTCCTTTCGCTTGCGGGGCAACGCTTTCATACAACTACATTGATTTGCAATTGGAAAACAAAACGTCCAATACCTTTCAAATATTCTTGTGGCTAGACGATAAAAATCTTAACGGAGAAATCCGCTGTAATGAAGATTTAAATTTAGATTATCGCATTTACGAAACCGATCACCTATTCCAACATCAATGGTGGGGCGGCTATACACGTCACAACAAAATTTGGAAATCGATTCACGACAAATCAACCGGACTCACCACTGAAGAGTTGATGAGTGAGAACAATGCGATCATGATGTACAATCCTTTGATTGAAAAATAACTTTCACTTTGAAAGAATGCACTTCGTACGAATGCCTTTTGCGAATGCTTCGCGAATGTCTTCGACTTTCTAATCTTGAAGATAAGTGAGTATTTGAGACACCAGTCCATCCTTTTTAGAGCTCTGTTTCAAGAATGAAGTCGAAATTAGCGACATCATTTTCAAGGTTGCAATTTGTGACCTTGAACGTTATCCCCCAGCTTCACTGGGGGCATTTCGGATGCCGCTCGCAGAGCGAGCTCGGATGAAGTGCTTCCAATAACACCGTTCAAATTATGAATCCCGATAGCTATCGGGAGGAATAAAATCTCCGATTTTCCAATTACGAAGTAGGAACAACGCAGTTCCTTGACTATATTTGTCAAGAATGAAATTGTCAAAATTAGATATTAGCAAGTATTTGCAAGACCTTCGAAAAGAGAATGGTAAAACCTTACGCGAGGTAGCGGCTTATTTGGAAATTGACCAGGCGATACTGAGTAAGATGGAAAACGGAAAGCGTCCGGTAACGAAGGATGTGTTGACGCAATTGGCGAAACTTTATAAGAAAGATATTCAGGAGCTTCACAAGGTATTCCTGGCTGAAAAGCTATACAAGCAATTGGAACACGAAGACGATGCGTTGTCTATTCTGAAATTGTTGGAAAAGCAAGTGGTTTATAAAACCAAAAACGATTCAGAAAAAGAGCAAATTAAAAAGACGGTTCAGGCTTATTTCGCAAAGCTTGATGTTGTGCAAGAAGTGAGTTTGTTTGGATCATTTGTAAGAAAGGAAGAAACAGCGAAAAGCGATATTGATCTTTTGATTCAGTTCGTTGCGAAGAAGAAAATATCCATGTTCGACATTCTAAAAATGAAGCACGATCTTGAAGAATTGTTGAATCGGAAAGTCGATTTAATTGAAGAAGGTCAGTTGAAACCAACGGCTGCCATTGATGTGGTTCGAGAAAAAGAAGTTGTGTATGTCAAAGCCAAGAGACAAACAAAGGGTTGAAGATATACTGACAGCTATTTCTCGAATTCAAGAGTTTGTCAATCATAAAACGCTGCTTGAATTTGAAAAAGATGTGATGCTTCACAGTGCAGTTCAATATCAATTCCTCATTATCGGTGAAGCCGCAGGGGCTATCTCTCCAGAAATTCTCAAGCGACACGATTTCCCGTGGTTCTTGCCTAAATCGTTTCGAAATTTTATCATTCACGAATATCACAATGTGAAGTTAGAGCGTATCTATCACACCGCTTTTGAATTGGAGGATTTGAAAGTGATTTGTGAAAAAATATTAGATCGAGAATTCAAATGATTCATTAAAGGGGAAGTTAGGAAAGGGTAAGACTAATAGCGAAGTATAAGGGAGTTTTCTCAAACCCGTTTTTTTCATAAATGGATATCACAAATTGTGACCAGTTGAATTGCTCAAACAGCTTCCTTTCACTTTGGGGTAAAATCTTATTTCAAACTTCTTCCCCCAGCTTCACTGGGGGCATTTCGGATGCCGCTCGCAGAGCGAGCTCTAGGCAACGCAGTTCCAATTATGAAATAGGAATTACGAATCCCGATAGCTATCGGGAGGTATAAAACCTTCGGTTTTCCAATTGCGAAGCTCCTTTGGTTTTTGGGGAGGAGAAAATTGGTGGAATCTGGCGTGAAATGAATGGGAAATTCAAGTACATTTAAACTGCGCAATTAAACTTCGCGAATCAGACTAAGATGGAATGTATTGGGAAGGTTTGTAGAACATTTAAGCCCAGTAGGCATAATATTAATGAACACAGATAAAGACACAATTTCAATTCCTTTAAGCAAAACAAGAATAATCTTGTTGACATTTGGTTCTATTGTATTTGTTACTCTTGGAATTTGGATGTGGTTCTATGCCGACATGAATGCGCTTTATGACCCAACACTTGTTAGGCTAATGGCAGTTAATGCATTTATCTTTTTTGGAATTAGTGGATTCATTGGCTTCAGAAAAGTATTTGATACCAATCCAGGACTTGTTATTGACAAATTAGGAATCACAGACAACTCAAGTGCTGTTGGAGGCCAGACAATAAAGTGGGAGGATATAACTGCGCTAAGAATAGAAGAAGTTAAGCGAACAAAGTTTATTTTAGTTTTTGTCAAAAATCCACAAGACTATATTGACAAAGCAAAGCCATTTAAAAAGTTTTGGATGAAATTAAACCTACGTGCTTATGAGACTCCATTAAGCATTACTGCCACGACTCTTCAATGCAGTATTTCAGACTTGGCAGGAATACTAAACCTTCAACTAAAAAACAACTGTGCCTGAGAGCTTCTTTCCGTTAGGCTGTCCCCGAACGCAAAACCCGAAACCGTTAGCGGCAAAAACACTAAGTAATATGAAGGCAATCAAAAGAACATTTTTAGATGTTGATGAAATTTTAAGATTTAACGCTTCAAACAATTTTGAAATCGAACGACATTTCAGTGTGTTAAACATGAATTTCGAAAATACCGCTCTCAACTTGTGGTTTGACCATTCATATTCAGTGATACCCGACTCGATTACCGTTGAAGCAGTCTATCTTGATTCGTCAAAGAAAATTGAGAAATATGAAGCGGTTGAATTTATAGAAACGTTTGATATTCATTTACCGAAAGAAGGTATTCTGAAACACAATGAGATTTCAATTCCCATTTTACTTCAAGAAAACTCAAAGTATTTATGGAAAATAGTTTTTAAAATAAAACCGAAAATAGTTTGTGATTTACACATATCGGTATCTTAAAAACACACAAAAAGACAGGGACGAGTTAAGGGTATTTCCACTTCGTTGACCAATCCCGAAGGGACAAATCCTTTCAGGACAAATCCCGAAGGGATGTATCCGCTATGCGGACTGATCCACAGAGTGGATGTATCCCAAAGGGAACTTCTCCATCTCTCCTACTCTTTCTTGATTTTTATTAGAATGAGAATCAGAAAGACAAACAGAATTAGAAGAGTTGCGTGAGGGATAGAAGTGGAAAGCCCGGAGCGGTTGGAAACCGCGAGGACTTGGAACGGATAGCCCGACCCGAAGGGGCACGCACAAAAAGTCCTGCGGACGAATGTGCTTTGCACGAATGCTTCGCGAATGTCTGCGACGAAAAGATATCAATTACCCTCATCTTTGCAGAGATTATCTGAATTAACAAAACATGCTTAGAATCTACCTCCCCATCGCGTTCGCAGCACTTTTCATTCTATGGGTTCTATTCCGATTGATCGTGAAGCGTGATTTGAAGAAGCATCTGAATACCGTTTATCTCGGATTGTTTTTCGGGGTGGTGTGGGCAGTGATTTACTTTTTTGTCCTAACTCCTGCCCCTGTTGAAGGTGCGGAGAAGGTGGATCGGACAAGAGAATTGAAAAAGCAAATTGAACAAATTTTGGCCGATAAAAAAGCGGTGGTGGGAATTTCAATTTCAGGAGAAAATGGAAACGATACGCTTTCAATCAATGGGAATATGCACTGCCCTACTCAGAGCGCTTACAAAATGCACATTGGCCTAGCCATGCTTGATAAAATTGATCGCGGCGAATTCAGTCTCGATCAGAAAATAAAAATATCCAAAGACGACTTGCCTGTTGATGCGTATTGGAATCCGCTTGGAACAGATTTTCCCGATGGAGGAGATCTTACTGTTGCGCAACTGATTCAGTATTGTATTTCGCACAGTGATAATACCGCTTGCGATACTTTAATTGGAATGGTTGGTTCTCCCAAAGATGTGGAATCTTACTTCAAAAAGAACAACATTCAAGACCTTCAATTTGCATACAACGAACGCACCATGCAGTCGAAATGGGAAAACATGTTTCAGAATTGGATAACTCCGAACGCCGCTGTTCAAACGTTGCGTTTGTTCTCTGAAAATAAAAACGGCTTGCTCTCCAATTCGAGCTACAACTTCTTCTGGCAAACCATGAAAGAAACCTCCACCGGCGTGAAGCGTCTGAAAGGACTCTTGCCCGAAGGAACAGTTGTGGCTCACAAAACGGGAACATCGGGGACGACGGATGCAGGATTAACTTCAGCCACTAACGATTGGGGAATTGTATTCCTTCCGAATGGACATTATTTCATCATTAGCGTTTTGGTTACAAACTCTTACGAAAGCGATGAAACGAATGAAAAGATCATTGCGGAGGTTTGTAAAGTGGCGTATGACTTCTTTATGAAAAGGTAAGAGAGGGGATAATGTCTTTCAGACGAATGTGCTTTGCACGAATGCTTCGCGAATGTCCAATGGACGAGGGCGAATTGATTCGCGAGGGCAACTGGCGTTGCGAGGAATTAATTGGTTTGGCAAAGTGAAGAGTAAAGGCTTAATACTCCTTTGTAAATATTAACTGATTGTTATTATTTGTGATATGACATACAATCGCATTAAAATTATTTCTTAAATTGCTGACAAACATTTATTTAAGAGCAGATTCAGAAAAATGGAATGCCCCGATACGGTTGTTCTGAAAAGTATATCTGAAAAGCCCTTTGAATAACCGAACAAATTAACATATGAAAAATAAATTATTGTTAGCCGCATTGTTTGCCTCCACAAATATATTTGGTCAACTTCCCGGAAATGGGATGACTGACTTCGATGGCAACATATACAATAGTGTTATACTCGACACCCAGGAATGGGTAAAAGAAAATTTAAATGTCGCTCACTACAACGATGGCACTGTAATACCACAAGTAACCGACCCCACTGAATGGGCAACCTTAACCACAGGAGCTTGGTGCTACTTCGACAATAATGCAGCTAACGGAACTATCTACGGTAAGCTATACAATTGGTATGCAGTGGCGGGAATACATGACACAATCTCATCAACACCAAACAAGGTTTTAGCACCAACAGGTTTTCATGTACCCACAGACGCAGAGTGGACTACTTTAACCACTTTCCTCGGAGGATTGCAGGTGGCAGGTGGCGAAATGAAAGAGATGGGAACAAACCATTGGGACACCCCTAATACTGGCGCTACGAACAACAGCAATTTTACCGGTCTTGGAGATGGTTTCCGTATGGATTTTGGTTTTTTTACTGGCATGGGTTTATACGCGAACTGGTGGAGTTCGACTGAGACCTTGCAGGTCACTGCAAATCAGTTATATCCTTGGATTCGACACCTAGATCATGACAACACAGCCGTCACTCAAAGCCAAACTACGAAAACATCGGGTCTTTCCGTTCGCCTAATAAGCGATACCGTGTTCAGTGACACCCCTTCAAACATGGGGATAATAAAAGGTGAGACCATTCGCATTTATCCGAATCCTGCTACTGACAATGTTGTAATTGATTTGGGTAGCTTAACGACCTCAAGTAATTGGATGTACGTTATAAGTAACACCTTGGGTCAAGAGATAACTCACGGTAAAATCATATCACAACAGACAATTATTAATTTGAATGATGCGTTGAGTGAAGGTTTGTATTTTGTTAAAGTCTACGATACTCTAGGTAATGTTCTGACCACTAAGAAACTGTTCGTGGAATAGTGAGCGCGGCGAATGTCCGAAGGTCCTAAGGACGAGGGCAACGGGCGTTGCGAGGGCGAACTGCTTCGCGAGGGCAACTGACGTTGCGAGGGCATTCCATTCTTCGGATTAAACGGAGCGATTTCAAATCTGAGATATTTAGTTTGCTGGGTTCTTCACTAATTTCGGAAAAAAATATTTGAAACAGCGTCTCTCTTTACTTGCTTTTATCTTTTTTAACAGCTCGCTTGTTTTTGCACAAACGCTGAATGACTTGTCGTTCGGGACAGACACTACCCTTGAACTTGTTACTTGGAACATTGAACACTTCCCGAAAAACGAGGACATTACCGTGAATTACGTCCAACAAATTATCGAAAACATAGATGCTGACATCTACGCTTTTCAAGAGATCGATGACACGGTATCCTTTAAATACATGTTAGCCGATTTACCTCAATATCACTACTACTTCATGACTTCATATTATGCTGGATTGGCGTTCATTTATAAACATGAGGTTATTCAGGTTAACGATATTTATGAAATCTATACCTCTTACCCCTATTGGAATCCTTTTCCTCGCTCGCCGAAAATCATGGACTTCAACTTCGATAATCAAAATTTCTTCGCTATAAATAACCATTTCAAATGTTGTGGAGATGGCTACCTGAATCCAGCCGATTCAGATGATGAGGAAGCAAGAAGGTATTTGGCATCGAACCTTTCAAAAAGCTATATCGACACCTATTTGCCGGATAAAAGTGTCTTTCTTTTGGGTGACCTCAACGATAGACTTACCGACCCCGCACCTAACAATGTATTTATGAACTTCCTGAATGATACTGAGAACTATTTGTTTGCAGATATGGATATTGCAACGGGAAGTAGCACCGGTTGGTCATACCCTTCGTGGCCCTCCCATCTTGATCATATTCTCATTACGAACGAATTGTTTGACGAGGTGCAGAACAGTTCGTATGAAATAAAAACGCTGAAAATTGAACAATACCTGACAAATGGCTGGAATGAATATGAAGAAAATGTCTCTGATCACAGACCCGTTGGCATAAAGATTCTTCCCAATAATTCTGTGCATCTAAACGAAAGTGCAGATTCTAAATTTTCATTCTCAAACTATCCGAATCCTTGCTCGAGTAGCACCACTTTTTCCTTCAATGAAATAAAAGAAACGAGCTCAATCGACGTTTACGATTGTGCCGGATCATTTGTGAAAAGTGTGAACTTAAACATTGGAGAAAAGTCGAGGGTACTTGATTTAAACGATCGCGTCCCGGGGGTATACTATGCAAAGCTTGTATGTAATGGAACAACCCGAGGGGTAAGAAAAGTTGTGGTTTTGCGTGAGGGATAGCAGTGGAAAGCCCAAAATGCCCTTAGGGCGAATGTTTTCAACGAATGCGCTTCGCGCGAATGTCTTCGACGATTATGTGAAAAATGAAAAAATTAGTCTTTGATCAATCTAAGTAGTTTTTCGACTGTGTCTTTGGCGTCTCCGTATAGCATGAGCGAGTTTGGTTTGTAGAAGAGCGGATTGTCTTCACCGGAATAGCCGGCGTTCATTGATCGTTTCATGATGATGACTTTTTCGGCTTTCCATGCTTCTATGACCGGCATGCCGTAGATTGAACTTGCGGGATCGTCTTGTGCGCTTGGGTTTACGACATCGTTTGCGCCAATAACCAAAACAACATCGGTATTCGGCATATCATCGTTAATATCGTCCATTTCCAAAACAATGTCGTAAGGAACATTGGCTTCAGCTAAGAGAACATTCATGTGACCTGGAAGTCTACCGGCAACGGGGTGTATCGCGAATCGAACGTTGATGCCTTCGTTGATAAGCGTTTGAGCCATTTCGTAGATGGGATATTGTGCTTTCGCCACGGCCATTCCGTAACCGGGAACAATAACAACAGACTTTGCACTGCGCAAAAGTTCAGCTACCTCTTGATGATTTGTTGCTTGCACTTCTCCTTCGATTTCCTTTTTAGCTTGTCCGGACTGAACTTTAGTTCCACTTGCGAAGATGACCGAAATGAAAGATCTGTTCATGGCCTCACACATGTGCATGGAAAGAATGGCACCTGAGCTTCCGACCAACGCACCTGTAACAATAAGCAAATCGTTGCCTAACATGAATCCGGCTGCCGATGCCGCCCAACCCGAATATGAATTCAGCATTGAAACAACAACGGGCATATCGCCACCGCCTATTGCCATGACCAAAATAATTCCAATGACGGCAGCAATTGCGGTCATGGCGCCCAACGCGATCATGCCCTCTAGCCCTTCTGCATTGCAGAATACAATTCCTGATGCAACGCAAATCAAAAATAATGAGAGGTTTATGGTTTGAAGTCCCTTGACATTCCAAGGCTTGGAAGATACCTTTCCGTCTAATTTTCCCCATGCAATGAGCGAGCCCGTGAAGGTGATCATTCCGATAAAGACCCCAATAAACACTTCAATGGAATGCACTAAATGAGTTGAAGAATCGGATGTGGAAGATGCAGAATCTATAAACGAACCGAAACCGACTAACACAGCCGCAAGGCCGACGAAACTATGCAACAGCGCTATCAACTGCGGCATGGTTGTCATCTGAACTTTTCGTGCGATGAAGATGCCTATTACTGAAGCTACAGCGATGGCTACTATGATATAAATTTTTCCTTCTACCCCACTTCCGAAAAGAGTTGCAGCTATGGCTATAACCATTCCAGCTATTCCGTAAAACACGCCTCTTTTGGCTGATTCTTGGGAAGATAAACCGCTAAGACTTAGTATGAATAAAACACTCGCATAGAGGTACGCGGCTGTTTGAATTTCGTTGATTGAATGCATGGTTCTTATTTTCTAAACATTTTTAACATTCGATGCGTAACCACAAATCCACCTACGATGTTTATGGTTGCAAGGAGCACTGCCGCAACTGATAAAATTGTAAGTATACTGGATGGATTGTCCTTCGTTTGCAACAGACCACCGATAACAATTATTCCACTGATTGCGTTTGTAACAGCCATGAGCGGGGTGTGCAACGCATGGGAGACGTTTGATATTACTTGCCAGCCAATGAAGATGGCGAGAACGAACACGGTAAAGTGCTGAAGAAAATCTCTGGGTGCAAAACTTCCGACAAGGCCAAGTAGGAGTCCGACAACAACTACACCTCTTATTGCACCAATGGCTTTATTTTTTTGCTCGGTTTCGGTTGAAACCAACTTCGGCAAAACATTTTCTGCAGGCTTGGCTTTCGCTGGACTAACATCTAAGGGCTTTTGCGGCCAATTCACCTTGCCTTCAAAAGTTACCATGGCTCTTGAAACAATGGCATCGTCCATATTGATGTGAAAATTCTCGGCCTTTCCCATGTCGTCAAGGAGGTGGCACAAGTTGTTTCCATACAATTGACTTGCCTGTCCGGGAAGCATATCTATCTTACCCAATATGGTTACTCCATTTTCTGTTGTGTAAACTTCGTCGGGCTTTGTTAATTCACAATTTCCACCTGAAGAAGCTGCTAGGTCGACAATGATTGACCCCGGCTTCATGAGCTGCACGTGGCTTTCTAACCACAATTTTGGTGCAGGTCTTCCAGGAATTTGCGCGGTGGAAATAACAATGTCTATCTCTTTTGCTTGCTCTTCAAAAAGCTTCATCTCTGCGTCTAAGAACTCTTTGCTCATCTCTTTTGAATAGCCAGAATCTGTGCGTCCGTCTTCATTGATTTCCACAGTCAGAAATTTCGCCCCCATAGATTGAATTTGCTCTGCGACTTCTTTCCTTGTGTCGAAAGCTCTGACAATTGCACCGAGGGAATTTGCTGTTCCAATTGCAGCAAGTCCGGCTACTCCGGCTCCAACAACTAAGACTTTAGCCGGCTCTACTTTGCCTGCAGCTGTTATTTGTCCGTTTAGG
>Ga0209358_10002284_pt1 | contig 14668 bp, 3 predicted proteins | sample LauGreFa1BDMLBSN_2_FD_187574 | JGI IMG/M metagenome (GOLD analysis project Ga0209358, IMG submission 187574) | Freshwater lake microbial communities from Lake Michigan, USA - Fa13.BD.MLB.SN (SPAdes) (version 2) | ecosystem: Environmental > Aquatic > Freshwater > Lake | place: Lake Michigan, USA... | reverse complement strand
GAAGCTCAATCAGATGGGCGCAAATGCAGGACAGATTCTGAAATGGTCAGGAACTGCATGGGTTCCATCATTGGATTCGGGTAAAGTCTATACAGCGGGCGCTGGTATAAGAATATCGAATGATTCCATCATTAATACTGGTGATCAAGATTCAACGGATGATGTACTTGAGACCACACAATTCGGTGGCGATGTATCAGGCGTCTATTCCAATCTCACGATCAATAATGGTGCAGTAACCACAGCGAAGATTGCAAATGGCGCGGTAACAACAGAAAAACTCGCAGATGGTGCAGTGACCGCAGTGAAGCTCAATCAGATGGGCGCAAATGCAGGACAGATTCTGAAATGGTCAGGAACTGCATGGGTTCCATCATTGGATTCGGGTAAAGTCTATACAGCGGGCGCTGGCATTAGGATATCGAATGATTCCATCATTAATACCGGTGATCAAGATTCAACTGATGATGTACTTGAGACCACACAATTTGGTGGCGATGTATCAGGCGTCTATTCCAATCTCACGATCAATAATGGTGCAGTGACCACAGCGAAGATTGCAAATGGCGCGGTAACAGCTGCCAAGTTAGATCAGATGGGTGCCACAGATGGACAGGTTCTCAAGTGGAATGGTACTACTTGGGCACCGGGCAATGATGGCTTATTATACTTTGAAACAGTCAGAAATAATACAGGTACAAATGCAAGTAAGCCTGTACATCAGTTAAAAGTTATAGGTACCGAAACTGATATAGATATAGCGCTCAGTTCGAAAGGTACCGGAGCAATTTTAGCTCAAATACCTGATGCCACTGTTGCCGGTGGAAATAAGCGTGGTAATAATGCAGTTGACTTACAAATGGTTCGTGCAAATGCCGCACAAGTTGCTGGAGGTGCATCTTCGACAATCTCCGGTGGTGAAAAAAATACCACTTCTGTTGATTATGCAAGCATCGGTGGTGGAACCGAAAATACTATTGGAAAAATTGGAGGAACTATTGCAGGGGGAACATTGAATACTATTGGTGGTTTGCAGTATAGTGCAATCCTTGGTGGTTATGGAAATACTGCAAATGGATTAAGAACTTCTATCGGAGGTGGTTCTGAGAATGAAACTGATAGTGAGTATTCAGTTGTATCCGGTGGCTATAGAAATAAGGCCAGAGCCGATAGATCCGCAATCTTTGGAGGTGCTGAGTTGACATTGACTGGAACTGCCACAGGTTCATTCGGCTTCAATGCAAATAGAATAACAGGTGGATTCACAGATAGAGCAATTTCAGTTGCAGAAGCAAATACAGGTATTTTCAATAATGTGGACTTGTGGTTGACCAATAATGATAATACAACAAGAACATTACGATTTTATGAGGCATATAATACAGCAGGAGCATTTCCGAATGGAACAAATTATGTTGGTTTCAAAGCACCTTCATCTATAAGTGCTGATGTCACTTGGACATTACCTTCAGCAGATGGAACTGTAAATCAAGTATTAAAAACCAATGGTTCAGGAATTTTGACATGGGCTAATGACAATGGTGCCAATTATAAAGCTGGAGCAGGAATCTCAATTTCGAATGATTCCATCATCAATATAGGTGATAGAGATGCTACCGATGACATGCCTAAATCAACGATATTTTACGGTGATGTCGTAGATGCAACCTATTCTGCCTCACCAGTTCCTTCTGTAGAATTACAATTAGATATAGGTTCTGTAACTTATGATGAAATAGCAGACTTTACCATCACAGAATGGGATCTCGGTTCATTGGGAGCAACTTCATCCGGACAAGTCCTTCGATGGAATGGGACTAAATGGGGTGCCGCTGATCCTGGTATTTTGTACTTCGAAGCAACAAGAAGTTCAGCCGTGCCGAACAATGCGATACCTGCGCATATGTTGTCGCCATTGGGCTCAGAAGCGAATATCGATTTTGTTTTGCAACCAAAGGGAAATGGTTCCTTATTGGCAGCAACTCCAAATTCAAATAGATTCGGAGGTGCAAAAAGAGGGAAATTCGCCGTGGACTTCCAGATGGAAAGAGGTACTGCTGATCAAGTAGCAAGCGCAGACTATAGTGTTATTATTGGCGGTGATAGAAATAAAAATACTGGACAAAATGGAGCAATTATATCTGGAAGCACAAATGAAGTGAATGCAACTTATAGTGCTATTATGGGAGGAAATCTCAATATTGTATCCTCTGCAAATTCGTTTATTGGATCTGGTAGAAGCAATAGAATTGATGGTACATATTCTTCTATAGTAGGCGGTCATAATGATACCATTCGTGGATCATATTCTTTCATAGGAGCAGGATTATCCAATTCTGTTGACAGTAGCTATTCTACTATAGCAGGTGGTTCAAGAAATAGAATTCGAGCACCTTATGCTGCTATAGGTGGCGGTGATACAAATGTGATTTTATCCTCTGGTAGATTCTCCAATATATCAGGTGGCATCCTCAATGTTTCAAATAGTTGGTATTCAAATGTATCTGGTGGTGCTGCAAATTCTGCACTAGGAGAAGGAAGTTCAGTATTAGGTGGAATTGAAATGGTGCTTGAAACCACAGCAAGAAATTCATTCGGTTTCAACGGTAATATATTGAATAATTCAACCAGTATGTATGCTCGAAAAATCAATATCTCAGAACCAAGAACTGGGGTCTTTAATAATGTTCACTTATGGCTAACGAATAATGATGATACGGTGAGAACACTTCGATTCTATGAGAAATATAATCAGCAGGGGGCCTTTCCAAATGGTGCAAACTATGTTGGTTTCAAAGCTCCAAATTCCATGAGTAGTGATGTTGTTTATACTTTACCAGCTTCGGCTCCAACTTCTGATGGACAAATGTTAGTCTCAAATTCCGCGGGAACAATGTCATGGAGTCCTGGAATTGTAAGAGCCTCGAATATAGATGTTGATCCTCCGAATCTTGATGCAAATGGTGGATCGCATTCAATTGCCGTTACAGTATCGGGCGCACAAGTTGGAGGAACAGTTCAAATTTCCCCAAGAGCAGAATTGGAAAACGGCATCATAATCGCATATGCAAGAGTGAGTGCTTTGAATACAGTTTCGGTTCGTTTTGTAAATACCACAAATAGCAATGTCAATCCCGCTTCAGTCGGAATTGATATTTCGGTCATTCAACCATGAGATTGATTCTTTACATACTTATTGCATCATCTCTTTTTTGCTTTGAACTTTTTGCTCAGAAGCAGATGCGGGGGGTTTGGGGTAGTGGTGGTACAACGGCAAAGTCCGGACAAAAACTGATTCATGGAACTGTTTCACAAACTGCCATAGGCAGAAGCAAGCTGAACACTGATGAAGTCAAGAGTGGTTTTTGGTATACAACCCGTTCTCGATTACCAAAATCTAATCCGGGTTTGATTGTGGTTATACCAACTTTCAGTGGAAAGGCAGGTGAAACGATTGAGATGCCAATCATACTTGAATCTTCTGTCTCCTTACCGTATGGAAGAGATTGGAAATTCAAAGGTGCATTTCACTTCAATGCTACTGTATTAGAACCCATAAGTGGCTTTGATTCATATTCTCGTGCAAATGATATTGGAACATTAGATTTTTCCGGCAATAGCAGAGATACAGCCGGAATCATAAAAAAAATTACTTTCAAAGTGAAATTGGGGAATCAACCTATCTCACCTGTTGCTTGGGATACTTTTTCTATTGCCCAATATCAAACTGCTACGATTGTCCGCAAAGACGGTGAATTTCAACTGGAAGATTTATGTTTCACCGATGGCAAACCGCGCCTGATTGGTACTGTCAAACAAGGTCTGGCATTGTCTGCATTTCCGCTTCCTGCAAAGAACACATTGACAATTGCCACTAGTACGGTCGAAAAAGGCATATCTGAAATTTACATTTATTCACCTGATGGAAAATTGGTTTCAACGATTTTTCGTGGTGAATTGAATCAAGGATATCATGAAATGCCTATCGATACTGAATATATCCCTTCAGGCACATATTTCTTATTGCTCAAAACTCCAAGTGACATGCTCACAACCTCATGCATCATCGCAAAATGAAATATATATTCTCGCTTTTCATAGTTCTCCATGCATGGACGATGTATGCAGTGGACACTACAACTGTATATAAAAATGTCCTATGGAGAGGTGGCGTGAGTATATTTCCATCGCTGTATATGCATAGTGCTGACTTTGCCGGTCTTCCTGAAATACCTTCTTGCGGCCCCTCTTATTCCGGAGCCGGAGGAATTTCTGGATCTCTAGGTTTGGACTTCATGTATGACTTCGAATCTATGCCGATTACATTTCATTCTCGCTTGGATTTTAAAGGAATAGCCGGAAGTTTCTCGCAAACCGAAGAGATTTTGATAGATGATCCAAATTCCACTCCAGCTTATCAAACTGCTACTTTGGGATATAATCTTGAAACTTCCTTTTATTCATTGGGTCTGACTCTGCTCTCTAACTACAATTTCAATGAACACATATTTGTGGGCGGTGGATTGAGATTCGGTTTTTTAATGTCACCAACATTTGAGCAAAATGAAAAACTACTATCTCCAAGTAATGCATACTTCATTCCGCAAAATACTCGTACGAGGAATGAATTTTCCGGAGTAATTCCTAGTGTTTCAGGATTTGAAACATCATTGGTATTTAATGCAGGATATAGTTTCCCATTGAATAAAACCAATACTATGCAATTGATTCCGCAATTTGGATATGAATTACCGTTATTAAATGTGTTGAGTTCAACAGAATCATGGAAGGTACATACTTTACGTTTTGGTCTTACAGTTGGATTCTCATATACATCGGATGATGATGTGCCAATAGAAATGGAATTGAATACACGGACCAATATCCCTCAAATAGCTATTACAAAGCCCATTAAACCAAAAGAAAAGGTTACGGAAAATCTATCATCTCGATTGGAATCACCATTGTCTGTTGCAATATTTGATAAACAGGGCAATAAAGTTGAAAATAAGCTTGATGTCGAAAAGAAAGTTGCAAGAAATATGTTCTCGATGATCAACTATATTTTCTTTGACTCAGGTTCAGTCGCCATTCCGGAAAGATATAAGAGAATCACTCAAGAGGAACAAAAAAAGTTTACGGTTGATGAGATTCAGGCAGACTCAGCATTGCAATTGTATCATAATATGTTGAATATTCTTGGAAAGAGATTACAAAGTAATCCTCAAAGTACTATTGTTCTTAACGGTACAAATTCAAATAATGGTATCGAAGCGGAGAATCTGCAAATGTCTCAACAGAGAGCGGAAGTTGTGAGAGATTATCTTGTGAATGTGTGGGAAATAGATGTCAATAGAATTCAAGTTAAATCGAGAAATTTACCTGAAGAACCTTCGAGAACGAGCACGGGCTATGGTGATGAAGAGAATAGAAGAGTTGAAATCACATCTGAAAATCCCGATATTTTCCTTCCTGTAAAGTTCATAGATACAAGTTTCAATATCGTGAATAAAGATATTCGCATTGGTACTGAGAGAATTAATAAAGATAATCTTCAAAGATGGGAATTGCGCGCATTTGCAGGAGGTAAAACGGCTGTATTGCAATCTGGTCAAACAATGGACGATACGCTTCAAATCGATATAAGTCCAATCTCTTTTGCCATTTCAAAAAGCAATAAGCTTGAATTGAAATTGGTATCAATCGATGCTGAAGGTAATGTGAGACTTTTGGGTGAAAATACCATTCCAGTTTCTCAAACCGTTGCGAATAAGAACAGAGTTGAAAAGTATAATTTGATTACTTTCGGCTATAATTCAACCGCCGTCAATGATGCAAATAACTATATCATCGAGGATGTAAAGAAAAACATTCTTCCCACTTCAACATTGACGCTTACGGGTCACACTGATAGAACGGGAAATCCTCAGTATAATAAAGAACTATCATTGAAGAGAGCAAAAGAGATATCAAGATTCTTCACTGCAAATCAAATGGTCACCGAAGGTCGCGGATTCGATGACCTCCTCTTCCCATTGGAATTACCTGAAGGTCGATTCTATTCCAGAACTGTTAGAATCATCGTTGACACATATATTGATGATGTAAAGGAATAGGATAATTGGAATAATCCTATTCCATTTACATGTAAACATATCATAGATAAGGTCCGATCATCATATGCAATTTTGCAGTTAATGATTCATGTCTTGACAATCCGAACTTCTTTTTAATGCGATACTTGTGACTTTCGAGAGTCCTAGGGGAGATCATCAAAGTGTCGCAAATATCCTTATTCCTCATTCTAAGTACTATCATTCCGCATACTTTGCATTCTGTGTGAGATAGAGTGATATTATGTTGCTTTAGAATCTTATCAACTGAAAACTCTCTTGTTGAATCGGTTATAGCATCTACTTCCATAGAAAACAGATAAGTACGAATATCTCGATGTTGTTCGGTTCCAAACAATTTTGATTTTAAGATACTCGCATTGTTTTCTACTGTGGAATGTGATCTCCCTGATAAAATCATTATTTCTTTGTTAGTCAAACCAATTGATAGCATAATGCTCATATCTATGTCTTGAGAAGTCAATAATGGATGCCTTCTCAGCAATTGTTTTCTCAATTGCAGTTTGGGAATAAAATCAGTGTCATGTATTCCAAAAATGTATGATCCCTTTCTTTCTTTTGCAATAGGTCTCAGATTGGGGACATATGGAAGATTATCTGTCCTTGTTCCTTTATCCAAACGGTGAATCTGCATTCGAAGATATTTGTTTTCTTCTATGCGTATTTCCAAAGATTGCTGAAGCTGTATAATCTCATTCTTCAGCTTTGCGATCAAGGGGTGTTCAGACTCATTCATTCCGGGATTCTCTCCACCATTGTTTTGAGAATTGGGAACTTCATCACCTTTGTGGTTTTCTTCGTGATTCATCATAATGAATCTCCTGATTTAAACATGAAAAATGTCTCTTATCGAGACTGGATATTCAATAAATAATGTTCCCAACTTGATGTATAAGAAAATCCCTCTTTGCTTTATGTTGCTTTGCGTAATTACGGAAAGATTTTTAAAAGTCAAAGCTGAATAATTTTACTAAGTGAATTTAGGGAGTTTTTGAAGTGATGCTAAATATCATGTAAATCAATAGGTTGCATCTGTATGAAAGTTGAATAATCAATCAGGTATAAAATGAAAATCTTTGTAACATTCCTTATGATTTCATTGAATCTTCAGATAATGATTGCCGGAAGTGATGGTGTTTTTACATATCAAGGGCAATTATTGGATCAATTTGGCAATCCGATCGATTCTACAATTCAAATGGAATTCACACTTTATTCTCATCCAATATTAGATCTCGATTTATGGAAAGAAGTCCATGAAATCACCCTTAAGTCCGGTTGGTTCACTGTAAATCTAGGTTCCAAGATTCCATTTACAATCGATTTCTCTCAATCACTTTGGCTTGGAATGAGAATCATAGGTGAAAATGAGTCAAAGCCCAGAATTCAATTGACTGCTGTTCCATTGGCATTACATTCAATCATTGCAGATTCATTGAAAGGAGGACTGAATGGTATTGTAAGAAGTCTAAATGGTTTGTCAGATTCAGTCAATCTAATGGGTAATGGTACAATTGGAATTTCAAATCGTGATAATGATATATTTCTTTCATTGAATTATGATTCCTTGCATCTGAAATCAGATTCTATCCTAACAATCAAGACTTCGCATAATGGAATTGAATATTCTATCAGGGAACAATCCATAACTGATGTACAAATTAAAGATCGTGCTATATCTTCTGAGAAGTTGATGGACTTTGATATTCCTCCAATGAAACTATCTTCAGGTGGTGCACTTATTGGTCAAGTCTTGAAGTGGAATGGAACTATGTGGTTCCCCTCAAAAGATGATTATGTTGAGTATAAAGGAGGTAAAGGGATACTCATTAATAATGATGTGATTGGTATTGATGATAATGATTCTCATTTGAAAATTAATAAGCCTATCTCGGGTGATTTGAGAGGATATTATCCAACTTTATTCATTGATTCATTGAAAGTCATGAATCATCATTTGCAAGACTCTGCAATATCTGCTGATAAACTTCAATCAGGGGTAATTCCTGTCTCGTTGCCACCGGAAGGGGTAGCCGGTGGCGACTTGGCGGGAAAGTATCCAAATCCAAGCATTGCAGATGGAGCTATTACATCATCAAAACTCGCGAGGGGTGTGATTCCTACAACACTTCCTCCAAGCGGGAATGCCGGCGGAGATTTGAGTGGTACATATCCAAATCCAAGCATTGCGGATGGAGCGATCACATCATCAAAAATCGCAAGTGGTGTCATCCCAACTTCACTTCCACCGAGTGGCTCTGCAGGTGGTGAGTTGAGTGGGACATATCCAAATCCAACCATCGCAAATAATGTAATTGGCACGAGTCAATTGAAAGATAGCTCCATCACTGTATCAAAAATCGCCAGAGGAGTGATTCCAACAACACTTCCACCAAGCGGGAATGCAGGTGGTGATTTAAGTGGGACATATCCAAATCCAAGCATTACGAATAATGTAATTGGCACGAGTCAACTCAAAGATAGCTCGATCACTGTATCAAAAATCGCTAGCGGTGTGATTCCGACTACACTTCCACCAAGCGGGAATGCAGGTGGTGATTTAAGTGGTACATATCCAAATCCGACAATTGCAAATAATGTCATTGGTACGAGTCAATTGAAAGATGGTTCGATCACTGTATCAAAAATCGCGAGTGGCTTGATTCCGACTACGCTTCCTCCGAGTGGCTCTGCGGGTGGAGATCTGAGTGGGACATATCCAAATCCGAGTATTGCTAATAATGTGATTGGCACGAGTCAATTGAAAGATAGTTTAATTACATCATCAAAACTTGCGAGTGGTGTGATACCGACAAATCTTCCACCGAGTGGCTCTGCAGGCGGTGATATGAGTGGTAGTTATCCAAATCCAACAATCGCGGACGGAGTCATTACATCATCAAAACTCGCGAGTGGTGTAATTCCCACAACACTTCCTCCAAGTGGTATTGCAGGTGGTGATTTAAGTGGCACATATCCGAATCCGACAATTGCGAATAATGTAATTGGTACGAGTCAATTGAAAGATGGTTCGATCACTGTATCAAAAATCGCGAGTGGCGTGATTCCGACTACGCTTCCTCCGAGTGGCACTGCGGGCGGTGACTTGAGTGGGACATATCCGAATCCAAGCATTGCAGATGGAGCAATTACTTCATCAAAACTCGCAATTGGCGTGATTCCGACTACGCTTCCACCAAGCGGCTCTGCGGGCGGTGATTTGAGTGGAACTTATCCGAATCCAAGCATTGCAAATAATGTAATTGGTACGAGTCAATTGAAAGACAGCTTGATTACATCAGCGAAAATCGCGAGTGGCGTGATTCCGACTACACTTCCACCAAACGGTAATGCAAGTGGTGATTTAAGTGGTACATATCCGAATCCAAGCATTGCGAATGGAGCAATTACTTCAGCGAAAATCGCCAGTGGTGTGATTCCCACTATGCTTCCTCCGAGTGGCTCTGCAGGTGGTGATTTAAGTGGGACATATCCAAATCCAATCATTGCGGATGGAGCTATCACATCATCAAAACTCGCGAGTGGTGTAATTCCGACTACGCTACCACCAAGCGGGAATGCAGGTGGTGATTTAAGTGGGACATATCCAAATCCGACAATCGCGGACGGAGTCATTACATCATCAAAAATCGCGAGTGGTGTAATTCCGACTACGCTACCACCAAGCGGGAATGCAGGTGGTGATTTAAGTGGGACATATCCAAATCCGAGCATTGCGAATAATGTGATTGGCACGAGTCAACTGAAAGATAGCTCCATCACTGTATCAAAAATCGCCAGCGGAGTGATTCCAACAACACTTCCACCAAGCGGGAATGCAGGTGGTGATTTGAGTGGTACATATCCGAATCCGACAATTGCGAATAATGTGATTGGCACGAGTCAATTGAAAGATGGCTCAATTACATCAGTGAAAATCGCGAACGGTGTGATTCCGACTTCACTTCCTCCGAGTGGCTCTGCTGCTGGTGATTTAACCGGTACATATCCAAATCCAAGCATTGCGAACGGAGCAATTACATCATCAAAACTCGCGAGTGGAGTAATTCCGACTACGCTTCCACCGAGTGGTTCTGCAGGTGGTGATCTGAGTGGAACATATCCGAATCCAAGCATTGCGAATAATGTAATTGGAACGAATCAATTGAAAGACAGTTCGGTTACTTTGTTGAAAATTGCCAATGGTGTGATTCCGACTTCACTTCCTCCAAGTGGCTCTGCAGGCGGTGATCTGAGTGGTAGTTATCCAAATCCGAGCATTGCGAATAATGTGATTGGCACGAGTCAATTGAAAGATAGCTCCATCACTGTATCAAAAATCGCGAGTGGCGTGATTCCGACAACCCTTCCTCCGAGTGGTTCTGCAGGCGGTGATCTGAGTGGTACATATCCAAATCCGACAATTGCGAGTGGTTCGATAACAGGACCAAAAATATCATCCTCTGCAATAACAAGTTCAAAAATTGCTACTTCGGCAATCAATACAAATCATATAAAAGACAGCTCCATCACAATATCGAAAATCGCGAGTGGCGTGATTCCGACTACGCTTCCTCCAAGCGGCTCAGCGGGTGGTGATTTAAGTGGTAGTTACCCGAATCCAGTAATTGCTGATGGAGCAATTACTTCATCAAAAATCGCAAGCGGTGTGATTCCGACAAATCTTCCACCAAGTGGCTCTGCGGGCGGTGATTTGAGTGGCACATATCCAAATCCAAGTATTGCGAATAATGTAATTGGCACGAGTCAATTTAAAGATAGCTCGATTACATCTGTGAAAATCGCGAGCGGTGTGATTCCCTCAACACTTCCACCGAGCGGGAATGCGGGCGGTGATTTGAGTGGCACATATCCAAATCCAAGTATTGCGAATAATGTAATTGGCACGAGTCAATTGAAAGATAGCTCGATTACATCTGTGAAAATCGCGAGTGGTGTGATTCCGACAAATCTTCCTCCAATTGGCTCAGCTGGTGGTGATTTAAGTGGTACATACCCGAATCCGACAATAGCGAATAATGTGATTGGTACGAGTCAATTGAAAGATAGCTCGATTACATCTGTGAAACTCGCGAGTGGTGTGATTCCTACCATGCTTCCACCGAGTGGCTCTGCGGGCGGTGATCTGAGTGGAACTTATCCGAATCCGAGTATCGCTGACGGAGTTATAACTTCAGCAAAAATCGCAAGCGGTGTGATTCCCACAACACTTCCTCCGAGTGGTAATGCAGGCGGTGATTTGAGTGGAAATTATCCCAATCCGACAATCGCAAATAATGTAATTGGAATGAGTCAATTGAAAGACAGCTTGATTACATCTGTGAAAATCGCAAGCGGTGTTATTCCCACTACGCTTCCACCAAGCGGGAATGCAGGTGGTGATTTGAGTGGCATATATCCAAATCCAAGTATTGCGAATAATGTTATTGGCACGAGTCAATTGAAAGACAGCTCGATTACATCTGTGAAACTCGCGAGTGGTGTGATTCCGACAAATATTCCACCGAGTGGCTCTGCAGGTGGTGATTTGAGTGGAAATTATCCGAATCCGACAATTGCGAATAATGTAATTGGCACGAGTCAATTGAAAGATAGCTCGATTACATCTGTGAAACTCGCGAGTGGAGTGATTCCGACAACACTTCCTCCAAGCGGGAATGCAGGTGGTGATTTAAGTGGGACATATCCAAATCCGACAATCGCTGATGGAGCAATTACATCATCAAAACTTGCGAGCGGCGTTATTCCCATCACACTTCCACCAAGTGGTTCTGCAGGTGGTGATTTAAGTGGGACATATCCAAATCCGACAATCGCTGATGGAGCAATTACATCATCAAAACTTGCGGGCGGAGTAATTCCCACCACGCTTCCTCCAAGTGGCTCAGCAGGTGGTGACTTGAGTGGCACATATCCGAATCCGAAAATCGCTGATGGAGCTATCACATCAGCAAAACTCGCGAGCGGAGTAATTCCTACAAGCCTTCCCCCTAGTGGTATTGCAAGTGGTGATTTGAGCGGTATTTACCCGAATCCAGTAATCGCTGATGGAGCTATCACATTATCAAAAATCGCAAGCGGTGTGATTCCTACTTCACTTCCTCCAAGCGGCTCAGCGGGTGGTGATTTAAGTGGTAGTTACCCGAATCCAGTAATCGCTGATGGAGCAATTACTTCATCAAAAATCGCCAGCGGAGTGATTCCGACAAACCTTCCGCCGAGTGGCTCTGCAGGCGGTGATTTGAGTGGTACATATCCGAATCCAAGTATTGCGAATAATGTGATTGGAACAAGTCAACTGAAAGACAGTTTGATTACATCATCAAAACTTGCAAGCGGTGTAATTCCCACAACACTTCCTCCAAGCGGGAATGCAGGTGGAGATTTAAGCGGTACATATCCAAATCCAAGTATTATTAATGGAGCAATTACATCAGCAAAACTCGCAGCTGGAGTGATTCCCACCACACTTCCACCAAGTGGTTCTGCAGGTGGTGATTTGAGTGGTACATATCCGCATCCGACAATTGCGAATAATGTGATTGGCACGAGTCAATTGAAAGATGGCTCGATCACTGTATCAAAACTCGCGAGTGGTGTAATTCCAACTACACTTCCACCGAGTGGCTCTGCAGGTGGTGATTTGAGTGGTAGTTATCCGAATCCAACAATCGCAGATGGAGTCATAACATCAGTGAAAATCGCAAGCGGTGTGATTCCTACTTCACTTCCACCGAGTGGCTCTGCAGGTGGAGATTTGAGTGGGACATATCCGAATCCGAGTATTGCGAATGGAGCAATTACATCATCAAAAATCGCAAGCGGTGTGATTCCCACCACGCTTCCACCGAGTGGCTCTGCAGGTGGAGATCTGAGTGGTACATATCCGAATCCGAGTATTGCGAATGGAGCAATTACATCATCAAAACTCGCGAGCGGTGTGATTCCGACAACACTTCCTCCGAGTGGCTCTGCAGGCGGTTATTTAAGTGGGACATATCCGAATCCAACAATTGCGGACGGAGTCATTACATCATCAAAACTTGCGAGTGGTGTGATTCCGACAAACCTTCCACCGAGTGGTAATGCGGGTGGTGATTTAAGCGGTACATATCCAAATCCAAGTATTATTAATGGAGCAATTACATCATCAAAAATCGCAGCTGGAGTGATTCCCACCACACTTCCACCAAGTGGTTCTGCAGGTGGTGATTTAAGTGGGAATTATCCGAATCCGACAATCGCAAATAATGTAATTGGTACAATTCAATTGAAAGATGGTTCGATCACTTCATCAAAAATCGCGAGCGGTGTTATTCCGACAACACTTCCTCCGAGTGGTTCTGCAGGCGGCGATTTGAGTGGGACATATCCGAATCCAAGCATTGCGAATAATGTAATTGGAACGAATCAATTGAAAGACAGTTCGGTTACTTTGTTGAAAATTGCCAATGGTGTGATTCCGACTTCACTTCCTCCGAGTGGGAATGCAGGCGGTGATTTGAGTGGTACATATCCAAATCCGAGCATTGCGAATGGAGTAATTACATCATCAAAGATCGCAGCTGGAGTGATTCCCACCACTCTTCCACCGAGTGGCTCTGCAGGCGGTGATTTGAATGGGACATATCCAAATCCGACAATCGCTGATGGAGCAATTACTTCATCAAAACTTGCAAGCGGAGTGATTCCGACTACGCTTCCACCGAGTGGCTCTGCAGGTGGAGATTTGAGTGGAACTTATCCGAATCCGACAATTGCTGATGGAGCAGTTACATTAGTAAAACTCGCGAGCGGTGTGATTCCCACTACGCTTCCTCCAAGTGGCTCTGCAGGTGGTGATTTAAGTGGAACATATCCGAATCCGACAATTGCGAATAATGTGATTGGTACGAGTCAATTGAAAGATAGTTCGATCACTGTATCAAAACTCGCGAGCGGTGTGATTCCGACAACCCTACCTCCAAGTGGTTCTGCGGGTGGAGATCTGAGTGGTACATATCCAAATCCAAGCATTACGAATAATGTAATTGGTACGAGTCAATTGAAAGATGGTTCGATCACTGTATCAAAACTCGCCAGCGGTGTGATTCCGACAAACCTTCCTCCAAGTGGCTCAGCAGGTGGAGATTTGAGTGGTACATATCCGAATCCGACAATTGCGAATAATGTGATTGGCACGAGTCAATTGAAAGATGGCTCAATTACATCAGTGAAACTCGCGAGTGGTGTGATTCCGACAAATCTTCCACCGAGTGGTATTGCAGGTGGAGATTTGAGTGGTACATATCCGAATCCGACAATTGCGAATAATGTGATTGTTACGAGTCAACTGAAAGATAGTTTGATTACATCATCAAAAATCGCGAGTGGTGTTATTCCAACTACACTTCCACCAAGTGGCACTGCGGGTGGAGATTTGAGTGGGAATTATCCAAATCCGACAATTGCGGACGGAGCAGTCACATTAGTAAAAATCGCCAGCGGAGTGATTCCAACTTCACTTCCACCGA
>Ga0209358_10002283_pt1 | contig 14668 bp, 16 predicted proteins | sample LauGreFa1BDMLBSN_2_FD_187574 | JGI IMG/M metagenome (GOLD analysis project Ga0209358, IMG submission 187574) | Freshwater lake microbial communities from Lake Michigan, USA - Fa13.BD.MLB.SN (SPAdes) (version 2) | ecosystem: Environmental > Aquatic > Freshwater > Lake | place: Lake Michigan, USA... | reverse complement strand
TCTGCCCTAAAAAAAGGGTCAAAAAAAACAAATACCAAATAACAAAGTCTTATGAAAACATATAACCCCCATGCTTTAAACATGAGTAATTATATCAAAATTCACAGTAGATAGTATATATTTCATGATATTTTATTAGCATCATACCATGACAGATCCAAATCAAGACCCCCCTAGTGATATACAGCCAACATCAGTGAGTGAAATAGTAAATGAGAATGGATCTGAAACACCAAAGGCTGACTCACCTGAACTCCTTGAGAAAACAGAGGAAGAAGAACAATCAATGGAGACAAAGAAAAACATTGATATCACTTCTCAGATTTTAAACACAACATCTATTACTGAAGAACAAATCCAGTGTCCAGATGAAATCAAAGAGACTTTGCTCCATAGTCAATGGGCAGACTGCCCTTTATCAGAAGAAGAAGAAGAAGAAGAAAAAGATAAAACAAATGAAGGAGACCCCACAAACGAGGATGATGAAGTACTTAAGTCACATCCATTCTACACCAAAGGACTTGGCATGGACTACGAAGGACTCTATAGACAGATTGAAGGGCTAAGGAGCCAGATTGGTGATCTGAATACTAGGATCGTTGAACTGGAATGTTCCATGGGGCGAGTGGGGGTGGCATTCTCTCACATGTCCAGCCTTCACTCTGTCTATCAAGGAAAGAGTATGACAGTCCTAGGAAATGCAAGAGGTTCCCAGAATCAGAAAGACAATGGATCTACGATAGGGGATCAAGGATACTTTGGAAACAAGAGGCAGCAACAGCATGGACAACGAGGAGGAGGAGCCCCGCGTACTGGTGGAAGGCAGCGGGGGAATAGTGGTAGGGGTGGTTATACTAAATACGATGAATGAAAAAAAAAATTAAAAAGAAAAAATAGACCCAAAAAAAAACTTTTTTGAAGTTAAAAAAAATTCTCTATATATACCCCTTGAATTTCAGTAGTGTTAACTGTTATTCATGGCTGAGACAAAGGCAATGGAAAGTCTCAATGAGACTATCATTAATCGTTTGAAAGAGGAGGAGAGCTTGATGAGGGAAGTTCTTAGGAATATACATGACTTCTCCGACGAGAGTAAGCATGCTTTCTTTAAGGAGGCAAGGAAAGAATACTTTAAGGTTCTAAGAATGGTAAATTTTAAAAGAGAGTTTGCTGTGTTTTTTTTATTATGAAAGTGTTTTATCAGAAAATGACTTTGTCTCTTGTCTTTTGATATTTTTCCAGCTCAGTCATAACTATGGGGTTGATTGCACTGAGCACACCTGTCTTTGCTTCATGCTTGCTGATATGTTCCTGTACAAAAGCGACGTGAGTGACAATAGCAAGAAGAAAAAGAAGTACCCCTTGGCTATCTTTTTTGTCGCTCACAAGATGCTTAAAACAACTTTCCCGTGCTCCCATGAGCTCTGTGAAGTTGTAAAGATGTACCGACTGCCTTACTTCACTGGGGACAAGAAAACTACTCGGAAAAAGAGTGTCATTCATGCAGAACAGAAACTTCTCGAATCACTTGATTTCCATCTTCACATTCTCACTCCATGGGCTCTGTTGACTGAAGTAGTCTCTTTGGCCCCTGAGAGTTGGAAGAAGACTTTCATGAGGGCAATTAAGATTGCCATGGGTAAGTGCTTAAGAATTGTTTTTGTGTATTTCGGAGACTGTTTGTTTTTTCTGAAGTCTTTTGCGGATTTACAGAGGCTGTTGTAGAGGAACTCGACACAAAGGAGATGCCTCCGTCCCTTGCTGTTGCCTGTGTCATTGACAACATTGCTTGGTACATGATGGAGCCTGTCAAGACTCATACTGTGTTCAACCTCGAGTTCATTCCCTCTAGTTTCAGGGACGCTATGCTCGTCAAAGCTGGTGGAGTGGAGATGTTCAGGGATGACTTTCCTGAAATGCACTTGCATTTGGTGGAGTTTTTGGGGAAATAAATGGGTCGAATGAGAAGTGTTGTCTCTGTCTTTTTCTTGGGTTCTTTTTCATAGTAAATGATCGAGTCTGAAGCTATTGAGACACTAGGAATACAGTCCACTGGACTCAATGAGTCTGTTGTGAGAAGAGCATGGAAATCATTGATGCTGAGGTTCCATCCTGATAAATCATGTAGTGTTTCTTCGAATGACATAGCCCAGAGACTGAATGAAGCCAAGGATTGCTTGTTAAGAACATTAGGGGTCACTAGTGGGGTAGAGAATTTCCAAGATAAGGATAGCTTCCCCCAGAATAGAGATTATCCTACAAAAAAGAATAGAAGACGAAACCCTCACGTGAGGGTTCATGCTAAATTGGATTCTTATGAGGAAGGCAGGTCATTAATTAGAGATATAGAGACATTTTTCCGTGATAATTTTGAGGAATGCCAAGGTAGTCATGTTTACACTCGTGGGATTTTAAAAAGATTTGTTGAGTTGCGGCCTGGGACTTCTGAGTTAGAGATGAGAATATTCAAGAGACATTGTGTGAGAATTTTTAAGTCAATGTGGCCTATGGCGGATCATTCTCGGAAGAATCAGCTTAAGTGCTTTAGAAACGTAAAATTTAGACAGACTCACGATAGTGCCTGATGTCGGAAGCGCCTGATGTCGGAAGCGCCTGATGTCGGAAGCGCCTGATGTCGGAAGCGCCTGATGTCGGAAGCGCCGAATGCCGATGTCGCTCTGAATTAAAAAAAGAATGAATTTACATGGATAATAACACACAACCAAATTGAATATATTGAACATAAATCTTATCATGGAAGATGCATTGGCATCGTTGAAGAGAAAAACATTTGACAGTGATCAATCTGTATGTACTTCCGAGTCTGTTTCTTTGTTCGAGCGTGCACTAGCTCTCGAAAAGAAAAGGAATCTCATTATGAAGCAAAGGCATGCATTAGAAAACAATAAAGTCGATATATTCAATAAGCGCGTTTCAAGCATTTGCTCTCTCTTGACAGCCATGAAGGACTCCGATCTACAACCAGATGATTCAGAGAAGAAAGCATTCAAGCAATTGATGCTCAAAACTCTGGAGACATACGTCCAAAATTATGAGTCTACACAAGAAGTAACTGGTGTAGTAGACGAAGAAGAAAATCAAGATTTTCAACAAGAAGAGAGTTCAATGACTACTCCTTTGATACAAGATAGGCCATGTCATAATTCAATCCAACACTCTAATACATCTCATGATCAACCTGAGATAACAATACGAGGGGAGGCAATTTCAATGAAGATAAATCTCAATCAAGACGACTGTAAACGAATAGGCAAAATTGCAGCGAAAATGTACAGATTGCAGCATGGAAAAGATCCTTCACAGAAACAAACTCCATATGGAATGTCAAATCTCTACACTGTGAATGATAGGGAGATCATTCGCAAGGCAATTGCGACACATACCAAGCCTGCTTCTGCACAAACCGAGGCTGCAACAAATTCGGAAATCACCCAGTTTCTCACATCAAATCCCTAAATGATTAAATGTATATAAGACTTCTCTTTTTCGTTTTCACTCTTCTATCTTCGAATATGACTAGCCTGACTTTGGTCGTACAACACTTGGGTCCTGAGAACCTTCGTCTCTTAACACGAGACAATCTAAGAATGTTGTCAAGATTAAACAAGGAGTACCGCCAACTGGTCAGTACCCAACTCCCAAAGGCTCTTCTTGCTGAAAGGATTAGGTTTTGTCGTGGCAATGACCGTCAATATCATCTCATCGTAGGACATCTTCGGAATCTCCTCAGTTACCCCACTCCACAAGTAGATGATGATGATATAGTATGTGAAGGAGTCGAGAGGTTAATTTTTTTCACGGTATACTCACGTAATCATCAAGTGCGACACGAACTGTGTAACACTATTGATATTGTAGACTTGGTGAATGATCTACTTGATCGTTTTTTGGAACACCACCGTGCTGCTGTGTTTTGTATCAACTTTCTCACCCACATCACATCCCGTGAAGAACATCCTTACAAAACATTGGATAAGTATAGGTATTCTTGGACTATTCATGAGATGTTCGATGTATACAAAGATCATAGAGATCAATTGTTTAATATCTCACTCATTATCTTGGATCTTTGTGACACACGCAGTAGGAGCGCGAGTGATTTGGTTATGCACGATGTATTTACTGTTGAGTTTTCTTTGTTTATCATCAAGGTAATGCGAAAATATATTTGTGACTCTGAAATGAGTGTAAACTTGATGAAAATATTGAAATGTTTCTGTTCAAGTCCGGTTCTGCACAAAGCATTAGTCGAAGGATCACTAGTAGAATCCATTGCATATGTAATCCACAATAATCTGGATAACAAAGATGTTGCCACGGAATTTTTCTTAATCATGCGTGTGATATGTCAAGGACACAATAGAGAGATGGGAATTCGAAAAGTCAAGGGTCTTGATTTATTGAGTCTTGTTGAGGAAGTTCTAAGACAGTGTAGTGATTATGCTATTCATTGTTATGCAGTTGAGTTTAAGAATATCTGTTATGGTAGCTGAAAATTGGAAATGAAAATTCGTCTTCTGAAAAATTAATAATAAATTTATCTTAATCTGTATTCCTCTCGTTTTTTATGTGTCATGACCTGTATTTAAGTTTCTCTGATTTCTTTGTTACTCTTCTATCTTCGAATATGACTGGTCTGTTGTCAGTGCTTCAACACTTGGATCTCGAAAAATCTCATTGCGTGACCCATGGGATGTTATTTACTTTGTCGGTAGTGAACAAGGAGTTACATCAACTAATCATTACTAAACTCCCTAAAGCTCTTCTGGTTGAAAGAATTGAAAATAGCCAACCTGTTCGTCAAGTTTATCGAAAGTTGAAAAACGAAATTCGAAATATCTTGAGTTACCCCGCGCCACAATATTATGATGACAGAGTAGCTGTTGCGTGTGTTGTAAAGATTCATCTTTTCGCTGTATATGGAGAAAGCCGTACACCTATCCAGAATGAAATAGACAACACTCCTGAAATAGTAGAACCTGTAAATGCTCTACTTACTCGATTTCGAGATTATCCTGAAGTGGTTGTGTGTTGTCTTAATTTTCTCTCATACATAATGACAGTGGACGTGAATCCGTATAGTTCTTCAAATCGTTTTGGTAGAACGTTTCACGAAATGATTGAGCTTTACATTGATAAGAGAGACTCTTTGTGTTCAATCATGTGTGTTCTAAACCCTGCTTGTAACAGAATTGGTCGGGGTTACGGGAGTCGACTTTTGATACATGATGAGTTCAACGCTGAGTTTTCGTTATTAATCCTCAGGGTCTTGCGGAGAAATGTTTCTGCCCTTAAGATGTGTGTACCCACAATGAGTGTATTGCAACGTCTGTGTTCAAGTCCTGTTCTAGACAAGATTCTGGTGGAGTCAGGATTGGTAGAATCTATCACAGAGACAGTTCAGACCCATGTGAATAACGAAGATATTGCAGAGACATTTTGCAGGATCTTGTACAGCATTTGTCAGGGGGTTAATCGAAATGTAGGCGTTCGAAAAATCGAAGAGCTTGATTCGCTGAGAGTAGTAAGGGAAATTTTGCAGCGTTTTGAAGGGAATGTAGATGTTGTCTCAGCAGCAGAAATGGCTCGAGATTACTGTGTTCGCTCTTGAAAATAGACTACAACCTGAAATTTGCACATGAATTATGACTTATAAATTAAATAATAAATTTATGTTATCTTCTTTTTTACGTGTACTGTGATGTATTTAAGCTTCTCTGTTATTCTTTATACTCTATTATCTTAGAATATGACTTGTCTGTTGTCTGTGCTTCAAACCTTGGACCCTGAAAAAGTTTTTCTCGTAACACGAGACAAGTTGATAATGTTTTCGAAATTAAGCAAGGATTACTGTCAACTGGTTAGTACAAAACTCCCTCAAGATCTTCTTGCTGAAAAGATCAAAATTTGCAATCCAGACTATCGAGTTTATCCGAAAATCAAACAACATCTTGTGGGTGTTCTGAGTTACTCCATGTCATTGTATGGTGGCGATCGAGTCGCTCTTGAATGTGTTGAAAAGATGATTTTTTTCGCTACGTCTCCAACGACACCCCTTCTTATCCAGAACGAAATAGACTGCACTTCTCAAATTGTGGTGCCAGTGAATTCTATTCTTAACAAATATCGACATCACCCTGATGTAGTTGGAAGTTGTCTTCAATTTCTCTCGTTCATGATGACGGCTACTTTCAATTCATATGGGGATTCGAACAGTTTCGGTAGAACGTTTCATGAGATGATTGAACTTTACATCAACCAGAGAGACTCTTTGTGTAAGATTATGCGTGCTCTGAGCCCTACTCATAACAAAATTGGTCAGGGGTTCAAGATTACGCATGTGAAACGTGGTGAATTCACAGGGGAGTTTTCGTTATTAATTATCAAAGTCTTGCAGAAGTATGCATTCGATCTTGACATATGCGTCCCTGTGATGGATGTATTGAACCGTCTTTCTGAGAATCCTGATCTAAATATGGTTATGATCAATTCACAGTTGGTAGAGGCTGCTACACAGGCGGTTCAGACACACACTAACAGTGAACATATTGCAGAAACCTTTTGTGGGATTTTGTGCAACATCTGTCTGGGAGCCACTAGGAAGGAAGGTTTTCAAAAAATCAGAGCTCTGGATTCGTTGAGAATTATGAGGGACATTTTACAGCGTTTCGGAGAACATGAAAATGTTACTCAGGCAGCAGAAATGGCTCTATGTTACTGTGCCCCCAACTGAATAGACAACAATCTGTTCCATAAATAATAAAAAAACTCATTTTACATGGATACTCTTTTATCTATCTCTATCTATTCCTCCAATCACTCAAAATGGACTGGCTCTCAGGAGTTCCACTCCCCCATCCTGAAGCCTGGAATGGGCACAGGACTTCCTGGTATCTCTCTGTCCCAACTGAAGTAATCCATCACTATATCTCAAGTTTTCAAAGGGGAAAGTGGGACGAATCACCAGGGCAATTCCCAGTAGAGGAATTAGAGGAAGTATGCAGAATCAAGTCGATAGAGGATCAAAAGAGTGTATGGTCTGTGTTCTCAAATCCTCGGAGAATTCAGTACGGAGGTGACATTCTAGGGGCATTGATGAGCATGGAGTCTCAATACCCCATGCCGGTAGTTCCTCACTCTAAGTGTGTTAGTCCAGGGAAAATCCCAATCTCATTCAGATTTCCTTGGAATATCCACCCGGGCCCTGTGGGTTGCATGAATGTAGAAATACCAGAGGATATGAAGAGATACGAAGTGAATACGGATTGGACTGAGTTTCAGTCTTGGTGTGGCCCATGGGCTGGGACAAACAGTAGGGAATCAAGAATGCCTGTCTTTGCTCATATCATAGATCAACTCGGTATAGGCTCTGCTGAAAACCCAGTTGATGGGATTCACTTTGAATCTGTTCAGAAAATGGAGAATATCCCTTGGAATCACCTTGCTGAATTATCTCGGGATTTCTCTAATGAACATCAGATTCAGATCGTGACGGACTGGGGGACAATCATGAGGATGGCAAGTGCAAGCAGTGAGGGACCAAATAATATCATGTGGACTGGAATGCCTCTTGCTTACAGACGCAGACGTCTAGAAAAGGCTTTTCTACAATTTCTCATCAAGAGATTGGTATATGAGAGACTTCAGGATTCTTGATCTAAAACTTAAAAAAAATCGTTTCATATGGAATGAATGTATTTTCTTTGTGTATGTGAAACTTTGCTTTTGTGCTAATGTTTTCTGTTGTTAAGAAATTTCTTGACGTAGCCTTTGACGATAAGCGAATTGCTGTAGGCATTCTCATGATTTGGATGGGCTGCGTCATTCTTGCTCTTTTTTTTCTCGGACTCATGCAGTCTGATTTCATGTCGTTTGGTCCGTCACATCACACGAAATTCATGACACTTCCAATAGATACATGGGAGAAGTGGATCATTCTGGCCCTCGCATGCTTCGCAAATACTTGTATCAGTATATTTCTGAATGACGCGATTGGTCCATGGCTAACGAATACTATCACAGATCATAAAGCAAAGTATCTGCCTTACAGCAAGTTTACATGTTATGTAGTGTATCAGATGTATATATTATACTGGGGAGTTATGGGAGTCTTCGGGCTTGGACTTACGCTGGCCCAGATTGATTTCTTGTTGATTCGGATTGTGGCTGATTTTTTCGTGTCTACATTTACAGTCTATAAGTTTATGAGCAATAAGACAGTGGATGTGGAGAAATATAATCAATGGAATGAGAGTGATTTGAGGGATCTGGATGATATTGAAAAGCAATTGCCTCGAGAATCGCTCTCTAAATGTGATTCGTTAGCTGTGATTGAAAAGACTTAGAAAAATACTGAAAACCAATAGATATGAAGAAAATGATATATGAGAGACTTCAACATCAAGTATATATACTTTTTTTAAAAAAAATGTGAAAAAAAAGTTTTTTTTTAAAAAAATGTTTTTTTTCTGATGTGTCTATATATAGACCCTGAAATTCTGCAAAGTAAACCCCGTTCTCAAACGATGTCTCTGGCGAGATCCATGTCAGTCGAAGTCCTCCTCAATGACGAGAGGCAGACTTTGCCAGTCACCGGCGAAGTCTCCATCAATCCTTACGCAGATTGGATGCGTAACTACATATCAACCCAATCTCCTTACACATGCACGAGTGGGAATGCCCTGCCTATCAAAGAACTGTTGCAAAAAGGGGAGTTTCAGTCTAAGCCCCGTGATCCATTCCCTTATCCCACTCTCGATGTTGGCGACTTTCGACTTAATGTCATTGGAGAAGATAAAAATATCATTACATATATTCACAACGGCATCAAATATGATCCGAAGGGCAAAGAGTCTTGTGGGTACTCCATCGTTTTCATTCCAGCGGGCAAAGAGAGCGGTCTTGAAAAGAACCTCCTTGTTTACTTCTATAACAAATGTGGCTTGTCTAACATGGGGTGTGAGCATTTCGAGTACCCAGGTTTGTTCTATGGAAAGAAATATACATTCAAAGCTCATTGTCGTGAGGCGCTCTTTAAGAGCGCCTCGAGTCTTTATGCAGGGAATCCGTTGAAGGTTTTGACTGCCATATATGGTGCTCAGTCTGTCCCTGATCTGAAAAAGGCTTCTAGGGAAGCCACAGACTTCAACTCAGATGAATGGAACAATGATTCATGGGGTGTCATGCTAAAGGCTGTCTTGCTCTCTGCGAGAGACATGAATGGGTATACTTTCAGGGTCTTCTTGCATCTCATTCTTGCAGGGGAACATCTTAAGGCTCTTTGCGGAGACAATGATAAGCCCACAGAATTGTGCATTCTCGAGAGTCCTGAGTTCAAAGACGACATTTGGGGATGTGGGTTGAACAGAGAGGATGCAGTGAAAAAACTCGAGGAACTTCTCCTTTCTGGGAAGGGGAATGAAATCTCCGGTATGTTCAACAAGAACCCTTTGAATGCTACTCGCAAACTGTCCGAGATCAACTGCTTTGGTGATGCACAGAACAAGATGGGGATCTGTCTCACCATTGTGGCTCGTGCCATACAGGCCTGTGTCAAGGAATTTGATTTGAGCTGCTACGATCCCAGTTTTGGCATGAAGGTCCATGGAAAATTCATGAACATCCTCAAACAAATGGATCTCACTGTGATCAAGTTCGGATTCGAGGAGGAAGATGAGAGGAATGCAAGCGTGCTCAACTCAATCTCCTTTACTAAGGAGACTTTCAGGGCAAAGGATGTTCTGGCCAAACTGACCACTTTTGAGTGCGTGGCTGCGCATGCATATGCTGGTTGGGGTAAGAATCATCGCATCATGATGGGGGGTATCTATAATGAGGCCATTCGTTATGTGGATATCGGGCTCAATCGCCTCATGGAAAACTCTGTCGTCCTCACGGATGTCCCAGGGGAGCCTCGTGGTTTCAGCACTGATCTTAAGGAGATGCAGAACATTCTTCGCCTTTTCCGCAAAGGCCTCTACTCACTCGAGAAGGTCCGTGACGACTCCAATGTGATGGGCATGTTGGACGAAGACTCCATTGTGAAATTCATGGAGATGGAGAAGACTCTCAAAACTCTCTGCAACAAGATTCATTACGTCATCTTTCGCATGGAGAAAGAGAAGTATGAGCAGCCATCTCCTTATTCTGGAGAGGAGGAGGCCATGGCCGAAGCTGGGGCTGCTCAGGACCCCGAGGATGTCCCTGGGGATCTCGAGGACATGGGTGTCTAATGGGCAAGAGGCTAGGGGTGTGCCGGGCTTCTCTCTTCTGACTCTTGATTGTCATATCTTATCAGGGTAGAATTGATTGAGTAAAAAGCCCTTTTTCGTTTATTGTCTCAAATACACACAACACACTCTACATTAGAAAAAAAAGACTGAGCTGTAGAACAAAAAGAAACTCAAATCACATGGGTAGTAAGCCTATATTCCTAGCTACCCCCATGCAAGCAGTTCTCTCTACTATACCCACTCCAGACTCACACTCCCCTACAGACGTTACCATTACTCCATTCTTCCTCCACATATCATGGCCAGTAGTCATACACCAACCCAACTTGGAATCACAGAATCTCATAGGGCCTCAGGGGCCAACAGAGGACGAACCGAATCCATTCTCCTTCCATTGAAAAAAAGAAATCCACAGTACATCCGCGCGTGGCCACATAAAAAGAAGGTCTCTTCCAATTTGAGCAGAGAATTCCCTTGGGAGATCATACTAGGACATCTCAAGAAAGACACCCAAGGCATCCATGCACTGGTCATGCTACAGATGGTAGACAAGAATCTCAACCAAACCATCACCTCCAATCTCCCTCTCTGGACAGAACTATTCAAAAAATACATCTACAGATCCTACTTCAATACTTCACTCCGATGCATGAATGACTTTAGATTCCAAAGACTTCTCTTACGTACTTCCATAAACTACCCAGTCCCTATTCACACGGGGCTCATTCCAGGAGACCCTTCATACGCGGATCAACCAGATAGGAACAAGGAATTCTCTGATTACGTCAGAAAAGCAGTGGCTCTCAAAATAGGAAAGCACTGTGGTCTCTGTGGGGCCAGGCACAGGCACGTTCCATACTGGGGGTTGGGAATGAGAGTCTGCAGTCTATGCTTTGCACACAACAGCATTTCAGCACTCAGTCTATACCATGACTATGGACTTCACTTTATGGACATCATTCGGAATCACTACGAGGATATCTTTTATTATGAAATTTCTTGCAACGAGACAGACTGTAGGATCACTTTCTGGAATACAAATGGAATCCACAAAGAGTGCTTCAATCATGCCTTGAATAGCAAAGGGTCTCATCACATGATCTGGAGACCACATCTCGAGAAGGTTATGGATCTTGTGAAAATTAAGCAAGACCATAAAGTCAGGAAGGAAGCATCACAGACTCTCTGCTCTGCAATCAAGCGTCACTGGATTCTACTTCAAAGGAAAAAGGCAGCATCAAGAAGCAAGCGGCCTTCCATTGATGCATTCCTCATCAATCTTAATCAGAACGAGACAAAGAGGCTGATCCATCCGTATGGGAGACCCATGGAAACATGCATCGTCCTCGGAATGCTGTATGCCTTCAGTTGGCCAAGTAGTAATCGAATCGAGAAAGTCCACAAAGTCAGATCTGAATGGGTCTATGGGAAGTTCTCGGAGTGGATGATGAGAGTCCCCAAGATGATCTCTGCTTGATTTGTAGTTTTTATATGTGTTTGTGTTTTTTTAATAAAAAAAGTGAGTAAAGAGACGAGTGGTTGTGGTCTTGTGTCTTTCAAAAAATAGAAACAAAATATGGAGGGAATAATAGATCAAGAAAAGTTCATAGAGGTCATGTACAATGGAAGGTATGGTGTGTTCTCATTCAGTGAAGAGGCAATCAGTCTATATTGTGAACACATGGGATTAAAAAGAAAAGACTTCAATGAACAACAGATAGATAGACACGATGCTAATATGTTAGAAATAGTCAAGGACCTCGGAAAAAGAGCAAATGGGCAGTTTTGTAATATCATGATTCGGACTATTCCCAAAGAATACAAAGATTTCTATAGAATTATAGTTAGTCTTTCTTGTCCAGAATGTGTACGCATAGACTACAAGGGTTACAAGCTGGCACGGATTGGAGAAATTTTATCTTCACATGATCTACCTTTTAAACAAAAACAAATAGAAATATTGTACATCCTCAACTTAAAAAATGGACATAATTCAGAAAGCGAAGATGAATATGATTCATGTGAAGATTACAGTGATGATATATACTAGAGGCTACATTTGATAGCATGATCTTTTTAATAAAAAAAAGTGAGTAAAGAGACAAGTGGTTGTGGTCTTGTGTCTTTCAAAAATAGAAACAAAATATGGAGGGAATAATAGATCAAGAAAAGTTCATAGAGGTCATGTACAACGGAAAGTATGGTGGTTTCTCGTTCAGTGAGGAGGCAGTCCAGGCCTACTGTGAAACTCTAGGAATCAATAGAGAAAAACTCCAACAATGGAAGATTGATAGAGCAGACCCCTCAATGGTGGCAATCGTCAAGGAACTCAAAGAAAAGGCCAATGGCAGGTCAGCTGATATCAGAATTAGGGTCATTCCAAAAGAATTTGAAGACTGCTACACAATTGGAGAACATGATGGATATGAGTATGTCTATATAGACTACAAGAAATACAAATTGGATAGGATAGAGGAGGTCATGGACTCACCCAGTCTATCCTTTGAAAATAAAGAGAAGCAAATAAGATCTATTCTAGCATCTAAGGATTCATCTGATTCAGAAATCGAGGAAGGCGAGGAAGACCAAGAAGATCTAATTCATTCCCCAAAGTCCCTCGACCTATCCCCCTACATCCCTTCGTGAAAAATACAACCAGTATTTATTAAACAAACTTCATTTCATTAAAACAACAATCTCGGATTTCCGATGCTCATTCTCATGCTTCCCATTGTCTGTGCATGCTCCGTTTGCATTTTCTTTCTTCACTTAGCAGGAGGATGCGAACCTGACCAAATCGAGTACCCAAGGAGAATCTGAATAAATTCTTTTCATATCTAGAAATCAATTCACTCGAATCCAGTGCATGTGTCTCTCGTTGGGCACCCAACTAATCCCATCAATACACGGGTTCTCGTCATCAGAGAAGCTCACGTAAAAACTCGAAAGACTCCCATGATTCGTTGGTTGAATAGACACACTATTCTCCAGTGATTCATCATTCACAATTCTGGTCTGCAATTGAACCTTTCCAGGCACGATCAATCGTGTATTCCTCAGTCTTTCCACAGGCAAGGTCAGTCTCTCCGAAGACTCAATCTCAATAAAACCAGTAGATCCATCTCCAGGGCGAGCCAGAACACTAAAGCAAAACATACTCAGCCCCCCAGACATGATCTGAGACATAGTTCTCATGGTATTCCGTGGGGGGACGTATGTCCTCTCGTTCATTCCATCCAGTACCTCCTCTCTCATTTGATTAGGGATATCTTCGCGACTGATGATCTCTCCATCTGAAGTTCTCATGACACTTCTTGCTCCATTAGATTGATTCAGGTAGTTCATGGCTTCATTCTGGATCCTCCTTCCCTCCTCCCTGTCACTGTGTAAAACACTACTCAACACAGCATTCACCCTGAGCAGTGCCACAGCAGCTGACAATCGCGATCTCTCGAAGAAAGATACTCTCAACTGCAAATTTCCACTGTTGGCCAGATCATCGTAATCAAAGCTCTGTGGAGAGAATACATCCATACCAACGAGGCTAGCAAGGGCCATCCCTCTCCCTGAACGCATTGCTTGAGAAATGAGAAAGGCTGCCTGTGCATCTGTGGAAAGACCCCCCTCTGCCTGAAGACTCCTTGCTAACGCCATTGCCACCTCCTGGTCTTCATGTGCTGCCTCTCTTGCGTCTTCAATGATGGAAGCCTCAATTTTCCTAGCCATCTCATGTCTGAAATGTTGAGGCAGACTCTCTGTGGCTACTCTTGATTCAACTCCCTCTCTACAGCATGGACAACGCATGGCAGACTTTGCCCAGTAATACACTAAATGCATTGCTGAGAAACTGTGTCCACAAGGGAGGGTAGCTTTTGAATGCCTTGGACACTCTTTACAGAAGAACCTGTTTGGCTCAGAAATGAATGATAGATCTGAAGTAGATGATGGATCTGAGATTGCCATTGATGTAATAGGACATTCCTCTGATTCATTTGGTATAGAGAGGTTAATAGTAACATATTTTCTTTCCAATGGAAATGAATTCGAGACATAGGTAAACACTGAGAAATCGAATGGTTTATCATTTTTCGTCATTGTTGTGCTGTGTGTTTTCTTCTGACGCTTTGATTGCATAAGTTTTTTAGAAATGAAATTGTCAAGTGTGATGAAATATATAGTATATTCTGATAAAAACACAATATCCTTTGAAAAAAAAGTATGTTTCTCAGTACTTTCTGCGTGTGAACGCTGTTTTGAATTTCAAGTTTGGGACCCGTTTTTTTCGATTCTTTTTTTTATCATATTAAAAAAAAATTCATATAGAAAAAGAAAAAATCATACTAGAAAAATAAATATCATACTAGAAAAACAAAAATCTTCATACGAGAAAAAATGATCGTAAAATAGAATTTTTA
>Ga0209358_10002282_pt1 | contig 14671 bp, 8 predicted proteins | sample LauGreFa1BDMLBSN_2_FD_187574 | JGI IMG/M metagenome (GOLD analysis project Ga0209358, IMG submission 187574) | Freshwater lake microbial communities from Lake Michigan, USA - Fa13.BD.MLB.SN (SPAdes) (version 2) | ecosystem: Environmental > Aquatic > Freshwater > Lake | place: Lake Michigan, USA... | reverse complement strand
GGCAAAGGAGACAAAGGCGTTATGTCTACAGACGAAGTATTCGAATTATTTAAAAGTTTAGAAATACACTAATATTAATCTATTACATTGTTCTTTGAGACATTTTATCAGTTAGCCATATAAGTGTATTTTTGTATGTAGAATCTGTTAAAGTACTTAAATGTTGCTTTGCTTGCTCACCATGAAACTTAATTGCATTCTGAGCATCAAGCAATACATCATTTTCAGAAAGCATCCTAATCATACTAGGGATTTCCTCCATGGAGATCCCTTTTTTTCTAATATACATTTCTAATAATTCTTTGTCTTGTTGGGGTAGATCTTTTTCGGATGCCCTTACGATGAGATAACTCTTTTTACCTTCAATTAAATCTTGTCCTGTTAATTTTCCAAATTCATTAGAATCTGCAGTCAGATCTAATAAATCATCTTGAATTTGAAAAGCTAATCCAAGATGTCTTGCAAATTCTCTTATTGAATGAACAGTTTCATCATTTGCATTACCATAGAATGCACCAACAATTGCAGATATTTCTAATAATCTAGATGTTTTCATCTCAATCATCTGCATATATTGATTCATCGAGATATTAGACAAAGATTGAAAATCTAAATCAAGTGCTTGCCCTTCGCATACATCGATTAATCCTTGAGTAAAAGCATCTAAAATATCCAGACATCTTTCTTTACCCTTGATAGATGACAGAAGCAGTCTATAAGCAACTCCTAACATAACATCACCGCTTAAAATTGCGGTTGCATCATCCCATTTTACGTGCACGGTTTGCCTACCTCTACGGAGAGGCGAACTGTCCATAATATCATCATGAAGTAAAGTAAAATTATGTAAGATCTCTAAAGCAGAGCCGCATTCCACAGCATCTTCCGGCTTTTGGCCTACAGCACCAGCACATAGCATCGTTACTATGGGTCTTAATCTTTTTCCTCCAGAAGACAATACATATTCAATTGGTTCATATAAACTTCTAGGATAAATATCTTTATAAACAGTTTCTAGGCATGTATCTACAAGCAATCTGTAAGCTTTAAGTTCTTCAGAAAAGCCTTGTTTATTCTCAATAGTATTCATAAAAAAGAATGATGTTTAATAATTTTTCATCCACATAATTTGATGTGAACATAGTATAAATACAATTCTTTTCACATTATGATGAATGTGCTAATTAATTGCTGTAGCTCTATAACTGAATCCACATGATAACTTGGATTGCAGTCTTTGAGTTCCTTTCTAGTACCATATCCATAGCCAACTGCGATAGATCGAACATTATGACTGTGAGCCCCATGAATATCATGTTCTCTATCCCCTATCATAATTGTATTATCTGCATATAGATCATGCTTTTGTAATACATATCCGATAACAGCAGTTTTATTATCTCTCGTTGCATCTAATGTACAACCACAAATATCATAAAAATATGAATCTAAATTAAAATGTTGAATAATTTTGCCAGCATAATGTTCAGGCTTTGCTGTAGCAACATATAAACTGATGTTATTTTTTTTACAGAAATTTAATAATTCTGGAATTCCTTCATATACTGAATTTTCATACATCCCTTTATCCATATAATATTCCCTATAATATTGAACTGCTAATTCAGAATCTGAATGGGATAAACCCAATGATTTGGTAAAAGACTCACGAAGAGGCGGGCCAATAAAAGAAATGAGAGTTTCTTGAGATATATTATAGATCCCTAATTTTCGTAAAGAATATATTACAGAATTAATAATTCCATCTTTGGAATCAGTTAATGTTCCGTCTAAGTCGAATAATAAAGAAGTGCTCAATCTATTTATATCAGGAAAGTTGAGGAGTGTCAATTATAGATGCATCTATAGACCACAAGAGCTTATTTCTTAATAAATCAAAAAAAGTGCTTTCGGCATGTTTTACCAATTTTACCATATGCTTAGACCGTCTTAATACAACGATATCCTTATCAGATAATGGTATTTCAATTTGACCATCAGCTACCATTCTTGCTTCACCACGCATGGTTTCTAGTGTTACTGTCAGTTCAAGAGTATCTGGAATAATAAGTGGTCGCATATTAAGAGTATGCGCAGAAATTGGCGTAATACATAATACTTCAGCCGAAGGCGTTATTATAGGGCCTCCACAAGAAAGTGAATATGCTGTAGAGCCTGTTGGGGTTGCGATGATTACGCCATCAGCTCGATACGAAGCTATTAAATGTTGATGATTTGCGATATGTGTAGTGATTAATCGAGAAGAATCTTTTTTTTCAAATACGAATTCATTAAAAGCATAATACTGTTTTCCATGAATTTCGGCCTCCAGCATAGATCTATCAACTACTCTATACCCACCAGACAAAAGATCTTTTAATGCATGTTCTAATTCTTGAACATTAAATTCTGCTAAAAAGCCTAATCGGCCAACATTTACGCCCATTAAAGGCATATCACTTCCAATAAATTGTCTGGCAGCCGTTAGCATCGTTCCATCACCACCAAATGCAATTACAATGTCTGCAAATCTATCAAATTCAGATGCAGGTAACATTGTAATTTCAGATTGAATTTCTAGCGGTAAATCATTGATAATTTCCTGCTCTGCGCAACATAATGCACCTAATTCTAGTAAATAAGCAATTGCTTTACCAGCAATTGTAATTGCATAATCTTTTTCGGCATTAACATATATTCCTATATGTTTCATGCTTGAAGGCCATCAGAATCTGGTTGTTGAGCAGCTGGTGCAGCATTCATATCTGCAATAAAATTCAAGCGTAAATCTCTGAGAGTAGTATCTAGTAATTTATGCTCAGAATCAGTAAGATTTCCTTGAGTTTTCTCTTGCAAAACAGCCAATAAATCAATGATAAATGATGCATGTTCTGTATTTTTTTCGGTTTTTCCAGATACAGGATGCGCAATTTTACCTAATGCAGTAAATCCTTCAAACTGAAACATTTGGATAATTCCACTAAAGTCGATTTTCATAATAATGTCAAATAATTAAGCTAATAAATCAGATAAAGTAACAAGATAATCTGGTAATATTTTTTTTCTGTCAAAAGTCATTGGTAATGGTGTATGTTGAATTGTTCCATTTACAACACCAACCATAGCATTTACATTTCCACTTAGCATAGCATCAATTGCAGCAGATCCTAATCGGCTGGCAAGGACACGATCTGCAATTGAAGGACGCCCCCCTTTTTGCAATGCTCCTAGAACAGCCACTCTACTATCGATATTATAAGAATCTTTTAAAATTTTTGCTAAATCTATACCACCACCTACTTCATCACCTTCACCAATAACGATAATATATCTTTTATTTTTTTGTCTTGTAGTAATTCTTCTATGTAAATCAGGAATATTCGTGATTGTTTCTGGTATAGCAATATATTCTGCTCCACAACCTATTCCAACATTAATAGCAATATAGCCTGCTTCGCTTCCCATTACTTCAATAATATATACATTACCTTCAGATTCTGCTGTATCCCTAATTCTATCAATTGCATCTGCTGCAGTATTTAAAGCAGTATCATAACCAATGGTATAATCAGTTCCATAAATATCATTATCAATTGTAGCTGGCGCGCCTACTACCGAGATATTATGTTCCTTGGCTAATGCATGTAATCCTTTTAATGTGCCTGTTCCTCCGCATCCAATCAAGCCATCAATTCCAGCTTTTTTAAGGTTTAATGCTGCAATTGTACGATTTGCTTGGTCCAAAAATGGTTCATATACTCCTGTTTTGAGAATTGTTCCACCTGTTCCGACAATATTTGCAGTATCAATTCTTGATATAGGTTTAAATTGTTCTTCAACTAAACCTTTAAATCCCTGAGAAATACCAATTATTTCAATTTTTTTAGCTTCTGCAGACCTAACAACAGATCTAATAAATGCATTCATACCAGGTGCATCTGTTCCGCTACATAATAATCCAATTCTTTTCATGGTAATATCGCTTATAAATAAATAATGTACTGTCTTTTTAAATTATATCAATGATTTGCTAACACTTGCCAAAATCGTATTTTTGACCGAACAAATCAAGAAACTTTCTTTCTATATAAAACTAGCTTCATAAATACTGATTTTATACTATTATTTTTTACCATTTTCTCCTTTTCATTATGGGTCCAAATCTGATTTTGAATTCTATTCATGCTCCAGAACCAGTTGGTGCATATCCACATGCAAGGCGTATTGGTGATTTTTTATTTATTTCGGGTGTTGGGCCACGTGTAAGGGGTAGTTCTACTATTCCAGGTGTAGATTTAGATGATTCTGGAAATATACTTGATTATGATATTGCAATTCAAACTTTATCCGTTTTTCACAATATAAAGTCTGTTCTTGAAGATTCTGGTTCATGTTTTGAAGATATTGTCGATGTCACAATTTTTCTTACTAATATGAAAAAAGATTTTCCTATTGTAAATAAACTATATGCTGAGTATTTTACACATATTCAGGCTTGCAGAACTACTATCGAAATTAATGCTCTGCCAACTCCAATTGCTGTCGAGTTAAAATGTTTAGCCATTGTGGGAAGTTCAAAAAATAAACAGGTGGGATAATGAAAAGGGTTATGTTCTTTGGGATTTTATGTTTACTAATAAGTTGTTTATCGGTTAATTATTTTGTGTGCTATGCTCAAGTAAATGCTGCTATTTGGATAGACTCTACCAATAAAAATGCTGATACTTTAGATTATGATATTCTGTTTTATAAAGATTCACCCAAAATTCTCAATTTTTATATCGAAAATTTAGGCAAAGGTGATATTTGGATAAAAAATGACCAAGCCCCAAATTTTGTGCTAGCAGAAGATAAAGCCAATTCCGGACAGTTCAGAGAGTTTAACCCAGATAATATTACATTTCCTTTTACAATTAGTCAAAATTCGAAACCCAAAGTATTCCCCATTAAATTCGAGCCTGAAAATAATACAATTGGTGATTATAAATTAGGAATTAAAACCGCTAAGATTCAATTTACCTTATCAAATGTTGAAGCTTCTGATACTACAACATATACCAGATATTTTTATGTTAGAGGTTGGAAAACCAAAGATTTTTTAGCTAAAAGGGATACTCTCATCAATTTTGATTCTGTTTTAGTAGATGAATATAATCCACCTACACAATGGACACTTAAAAATGTTTCAAAAACTAATGTAACTGTCTCAAAAAATACATTAGATACATATCTTGATAGCAGTGCAATCATAATTAGTCCAGACACCAAAAAGATAGTAAATCCAGATTCGCGTTATACGATAAATATAGATTATCAACCCAAAAAACTTGGCTTGGACTCTGCAAAAGTGACAACATATTATTCACCAAATATTGATAGTGTTGCTGATAGTAATAGCGTTATTATAAAAGGTTTTGGGGTAAAACAAGAAGCTCTCATTTCTCGTTTATCACAAGGCAAGACAGGTATTCCTGTTACTGTTGATTCTAATCGCCGTGGAATCAATGTTGGTATTATTGATCTAGGTATAACTAGTGAAGTAGAAGTAGTGCTTGAAAATACAGGTAATATTCCAATTCATGCAAAAGTAGTTCTGAAAGAATTTGCTCCCAAAGGTCCATCGTATAGATCTCCAGATACTGGAAAAATCATTATTATTCCAGCAAATTCTAAAACTTCAAAAATTACTTTATTTGCTCAACCTCAAGTACCTGGTGATATTGATTGTACACTAGAATTACACACAGATATCAAATCTAGAGTGAGGAATATTCCAACCGATAGTATTATTAAATTTGACATAAAAGGAAGTGGGCGAGCCCCTTTTTTAGTAAAAGATCAAGATACAATTGAATTCGAAGATATTGTGGTTCCGTCAGAAAAGAATAATGTATGTGATAGTATTTCAAAAATTCGAACAATTAAGATTACCAATACTGGAAATTTAAATTTGATCGTTTATAAACCAGAGTTTTTGTCGACTGTAGGTAATGGAGATTATGATATCTCACCAAAAAGTCAATTAATAATTGAACCTAATAAAAGCCAAAGTTATTTACTTAGTTTTCTACCAAAATCAACAAATTCAGGTATAAGCAAAGATGTTCTCATCTTTATATCAAATTCTGTAAGGGATGCTAATGCTACAATACCACAAAGAGATACAATTTTTCTTAGCGGAAATGGTATTGTACCAGAAAATATTTCACTTTCAATTGAAAATGTAAAAAGTGCACCAAGTAAAAAAGTTTTCATCCCAATTAAGATTGATTCCGGCTCAAAGTCTTTAATATATTCATCGTCATTCAAAACATCTATACTATATGATAATTCCTATGCCTTTCGTTTTGATACTGTAAATACTGAAGGTACAGCAACAGCAAATAGCAATATATTGATAACAAAAAAACAAATAGGGTCAAGTTCACAGATAGAATTAGAAATAACATCTAAAAATAATGCTTTTGTAGAAAATCCGATTTTAGCAAATCTTGTATTTGATACATATATAGCAGAGCCAGATAAAGTAAATATCATCACTATGAAGAACGATTCATCTAAGTTTGGGAGAGGAGATTGCCCTAATTTTTTCAAATTTAATCCACCCATAAGTGGCTCTTTTACACTAGATTCAGTTTGTGGACAAGGCTATAAAGGTATTCATACTGCTTTAGGTGGATTTACATTTGATGTATATCAAGCCATGAATCATACAGATCAAGCACTCATCCAATGCTTTTCACCATATGATATTCCAGGTAAGATTATTATTTGTTCCGTACAAGGCGAAGAAGTAAGAGAAGTATATGATGGACAAATGAAATCAAATGAACATAAATCTATTCCATTTGCTACAGAGTTTTTAGCTCCAGGAATTTATTATTGCATCTTTAGGGCAGGAATTTATACAAGCTGTAAACCATTAATAATTAATAGATAAGCAAATAATATTTCTGTTTTTTTGCAAAATATTTGCTGAGTTGCTTTTCACAAAGTAATTTGCACTCAACATATATCATTATTTCAACAAATTGAGTCAATATTTGCGCCATTGGTACAATTTTTTATTGTGTTTCTGAATTGTATAACGTTAATAGCAATTGAATAGATTTTCGAATTATTCAATTCAACTAGCAGTACAAATCTGTTTTGGTTGCATTTTTTATTGTTGAAAGAATGAAGCGAACGATAGGTCAATGTTTTCTCTCTATAATTCTAGGTTCAATATATCTATTGAGCATGAACACTTATGCAGTGCATAGTGCAGAATTAGAAAGCAGTGATTTAGTTCTTACATCAATTAGAGCTGCACTCTTAATAAGCAATAGCTATTTTTTAAGGCCCTCCTTTTCTTATCTTGAATATCAATTTTCAGAAGACTCATCAACCAAACAACCATTACCATTATCTGGAATTTTTGTCCCCAAAAATAATTTCAGAGGAAATTTCGGCAAAGACAGATTCAATTCATTGAAAATTCCTCCTGGTTATGATATCAATGTGACAATCGATTCAACACTTACAGGTGTAAGGAAGACAGAATCCTTTAATGATATATCTATGTCTGCCGGTAATAGCATACAATTAGATACATATCTAGCACTTAGAAAAGAAAAAGAGAGAGGCAGAATATGGGATTCAATGGTTAAATCATATGATTTAAAAAAAGCTATGTCTGCATCAGATATAGCAGGTATTTTAAGTCAAGCTACTGGATTAAGTATTCCAGTTCCACCAAATCCAATTTCCAGCATATTTGGTAAACCGGAAATTAGTATCAATGTTGCAGGCGATGTTAATGTTCGGGCAGGTTGGCAATGGGATTCTCAAAAAATGGGGACAGCTTCTCCATTTGGGCAAACGCAGTCTGGACCATTTTTTACGCAAGATATTAATTTAAATGTAACAGGAAAGATTGGTGATAAGTTAAAGCTAGGTGTAGACTGGAATACCAGGCAGCAATTTGACCTAAACAATAGATTTAATGTTGGTTTTTCTGGTAATGATGATGATATTTTTAAAAGAGTTGAAGTAGGAAATATTCAATTTCCAACACCATCTACTCTTATTGGGGGAAGCCAAAGCTTATTTGGTATAAGAACTGATTTCCAATTTGGTCCTGTATATCTCAAAACTGTTGTATCACAAAGACGGGGCGAATCAAAACGAGTAAATGTATCTGGCGGAGGTACTTTAAGACAACCTTTCAGATTAAATGCATATGATTATGATAAAAAGAATTTCTTCTTAGATACAGCATATTTTGGAATCTGGGATACTTACTATAAGGCTCAGATACCATTATTACCAAATACTCCTCAAGCTCGATATAATAGAATTAAATTACTAGAAGTATATGAATCAACAGTTGATGTTCAACAAGCATCGCAGGCAGCAGAAGGAATTTTAATTGATACATTAAATGCAATTAATCGTGTAGGAGCAATCCCCTCTTATTATCCAGCTTCATTAAAAAGTATCCCTCCGGTAGCGGGGTTTACAGAAAGAGGAAAATATTTAAAATTAGATCCTAAATTTTATCAATATGATGAGAATTTGGGAAGATTGACAATTACAGGCCTCAAAACAGATAGAAGCTATGGCGTAGCATATAGAATAGAAGGCCCTACCAGCGATGCATCAGATGATGTTGATTTTGGAACTATTTCTAATACATTACAGCCTAAAGATACTTTATTATTAAAATTGGTATATCGTCCAAATATGCAACCTGGGTTTTCTACTATATGGAAACGCCAGATGAGAAATATATTTAGCATCGGCCAAACAAATGTTAATCTAGCTGATTTGAAATTAAATATATGGTATATGAGGGCAAATAATGATTCTTCCGATGTATTAGAAGGATCTAGCGATAAAGTTGTTACTATACTTGGTGTTGACAGAGTAAATAACTCAGATGGAACAGCTAAACCAGATGGAATGTTCGATTTGGGGAGTCCTCAACAACAGCAGCAACAAAATCAAATGAATACTGGCAATACGGGTGGTACGGGTGGTACAACGCCAAATTCACAATTGCCAGTTCAATATCAACAACAAGGATCGCCATTTTTTAATCCAGTAAGAGGCGAAATAATATTCCCTGAAAGGATGCCTTTTGATAGTGGATTAGTTCGTTATTTTGCTGCACAAGGCTCACCACAAATAGCCAATAGATATCGATATCCACAGGTATATAGTGAAATCGTAGAAATTGCTAAAAGATCTAATGATAGAGATAGATTTTTAATAAGTGGAGAAGCCACCGGAACCATGAATACTGGTGGAGGTAAAATCTCTTTAGGAGCATTCAATTTATCTCCAGGAAGCGTAAAAGTTACATTAGATGGTTCTCCATTAAAAGAAAATCAAGACTATTATGTAGAGTATTTTACAGGACAAGTTACATTAACAAATCCAAGGGCATCATTACCAAATGCTAATCTGAGCATTGAATATGAACAAAATGACTTATTCAATCTTGCAACAAGAACAATGCTTGGTTTACGAGCAGATATGGAAGTGTTCAAAAGAAGATCAGGGAGCGGAAATCTTGGTTTAACGTTTATGCATTATAATCAAGCTTTGATTTTTGATAGAGTAAGAGTAAATGAAGAGCCAGTATCAAACACAATGATTGGTATTGATGGAAATCTAAATCTTACTCTACCTTTTTTAACAAAAGCATTAGATGCGATGCCTTTTTATGATACAAAAGAAAAATCCACATTAACACTTCGTGGGGAAGTAGCAGCAATGCTACCCACACCCAATAAAAGGATTTCTGATATACCTTCTGATAATGGTGCCGCAGTTGCATATGTAGATGATTTTGAAGGAGCACAAAGAAGCATTTCACTAGGATTAACCCCTCAGCAATGGTCTCATATTTCAATACCAGAAGATTCCACCTTATATGATGATCCACTATCGAAAGCAGAATCATGGTTTAGAGGTCAAAGTTATTGGTATCAATATTTCTTGGGTCAAACTCCCATTACAGACGTATATCCAAATCGAGATACCAGAGGCAGATTAACAACAATCAATGATTTAAAACTTAGATTCTTTCCTGAATATCGTGGAATTTATAATCGGAATCCAAATTTCGTAGATCGATTAAATCCTGTTTTTGAACAAGATTCCTCAAAGTATTTAGACTATTTATCAAGAAATCAGTATAGAACTTGGGGTGGTATTCAGCGTTTATTTTCCACTTTTAACACAAATTTTGAAACAGAAAATATTGATTATCTAGAAATGGTAGTAAAATTCGATGTCTTATTTTCAAATTCAGAAATGTGGATAGATTTAGGACAAATCAGTGAAGATGTAATTGGAAATTCAACCTTAAATACTGAAGATGGAATTACCAAAGAAAGTCCTATACCAAATAATATCATAGATATAGGAGAAGATGTAGGATATGATGGTATCAGTGATCAAGATGAAAAGAATTCTTCTATACCTGGCATTTCATATCCATATCCACTTAATCAAGAAAAAGATCCTGCTAGAGACAATTATTACTTTAACTTCTTGATTGACAGGCAGTTTCAAACCGATACGATGTTTAGATTTTATAATAATTTTGAAAACAATGCAACACTTGCTGAATCTGGTCAATTCCCCGATAGGGAGATTCTTAATAATAATAATGGACAAACTATAGCTTTAGATAATAGTTACTTTAGTTATAAAGTTAATCTCGATTTAGATGCAAGAAGAAATCCCCAAATTGTTGGTGAAGGTAAACAAGGGGCAGGTTGGTATTTTTTCAGGATTCCTTTAAGACGTCCTACAAGAACAGTAGGAAATCCAACTTTTTCTAATATACAATATGTAAGAGTGTGGTTTAAGGGTGCACCAATTGTATTAAATGTAGCAGAATGGAAATTTACAGGGGGACAATGGATTAGAAATAATGGATATCAACCAAATGTAAATGCCAATGATAGCATTTTAAGTGTTCAATATGTAGGTGTAGAAGAAAATAGTGGATTGCCAGATAAATATACATTACCGCCAGGAGTACAGCGCCCCAGACAAATTAATAATCCAGACCCAATGCAGGATGTTCGCCTAAATGAACAGTCTTTATCTGTAGGCGTGAAAAACCTACCCGCCGGACAAGAAAGAATGGCAGTTCGAATCATGCGAAATTTGGATGTGTTTTATTATAAAAAATTAAAATTCTTTTTACATGGCGATGGATCTATGCCAAATTTAATTCCTTATGGGGCAAGCCCAAAAGCACAGGCATTTGTGCGCTTTGGTTTAGATTCTGCTAATTATTATGAAATAAGACGTCCCCTTTTAGAAGGATGGCGTGACATCGAAATTGACTTACCAACATTAACATCTGTAAAAGAAAAAAGATCGCAAGTTGCGGCCCAAAATAAAGTTCCTGTAGATCCATCCGAACGCTTTATTGATACATCATCAGTTTTTGATCCTGGATTTGCTATCCCTGTAGAAACTCAGTATATCATTAAAGGGAATCCGATTTTAACAAGAATACAGTTTGTTGGATATGGTATAGCAAATCCAACAACAGGAAGCTTCCCCGAAGATCTTTCAACAAATATGTGGGTAGATGAACTAAGACTTATTGAACCAGAAAGTTCAACAGATTGGGCAGGAATTGGATCTGCAGAATTAAAATTGGCAGATTTAGGTACTGTAAATGCCACGTATAATCAGTCAAATCCTAATTTTCATAGATTAGAAGAACGCTTTGGAAATAGAAATCAGACATTAAATTGGAATGTTCAAATGCAGGGTTCTTTGGATAAATTATTACCAAAAGAACTAAAAGAAATGAAAATACCTATTTCCTATACACATGGCGAACTTGTTGAAAATCCTCAATTTGCAGCACAAAGTGATGTTAAAATTGACGCAGCAACAAAAGCTGCTTATGAAAGTGAATTAGTAAGAACCAATGGAGATGAAATTGAATCTGCAAGGGTTGCCGATTCTGTAAGAAGAAGATCTCAAACTATTAGAGTACAAGATAGTTGGGCATTATCCGGCTTTAAATTTGGAATACCGGTTAATCATTGGTTGATCAAAGAAACAATCAACAAAATAAATCTTAGCTATGATTATTCACAAACCTATGAACGCTCACCTGTTGTAGAGGAGCGCTTTAAATGGAATTGGCGAATGAAAGCTGATTATAGCGTTCAATTACCAAATTCAGTTTCTGTAAAACCATTAACATGGATTGGTGATATACCAATCTTAGGTATTTATAAAGATTGGAAGATCTTCTTTTTACCAACTACTTTTTCTACATCAGTTCAGTTTAATAGATCTCGAGTAACAGAAAAAAGTAGATATCTAAGTTTCCCAAGTCCTGTAATCCGAGATTTTGCAGCAATTAGGCAAGCTCAGTTTACATGGAGAATGTCTGAAAATGGACTGTTAAATCCTGTAATAGATTATTCATTCACAACAGGTGGAACTCTTGTTCCTTTAGAGTTAGATGATACAGGTAGACAAAGAGAAGGTAGTGATTTAGTAAGAAGAGTTGTAATGAATGGTGATAGGATAATTGATTTTGGACAGAACACAAATCATTCTCAGACAGTTACATTGAATATTAAGCCTAAATTACCTGATATCGGCGGACTTAATAATTATATGGATAATACTGGTACATTCTCTACTACATATACATGGAGGAATCCTTTACAAAGAGACACTTTAGTTTCAGATGCTGTAAAACAATCCTCTTTTCAAAATACAATACGGTTTACAAGCAATGTCCGATTAAAAGGATTAACCGATAAATGGTGGGGTATTTCTGCTGGGTCAAAAACAATTGATTCCAATCGTACTTTATTACAATCTATTGGAAGAGTTTTCAAGACAATTTTCTTTGATTATGAAACAATTACTTTGAATTTTAAACAAGAAAATTCTTCGATTAATCAAGGAGTTTTAGGCGAAACAGGAATGACCAATTTTTGGCGTCCAATCATTGGAATGAATGAGGATAATTCTATGGGGCCAAGTGCAGCATATCAATTAGGTTTGGTATCACAACCTCATGGAGGTTTTTCTGTATTGCCGTCCTCTAGCTTTCCTTTTATACGGTTTACAACATATAATGGAAACAGACCTAAGAACTCAATATTACCAGATAATTTCTTTCAAAAGTCTGAATTAGAATTCCGCACAAATCGTCCTTTGTGGACAGGTGCCACCATAGATATTAACTGGAAATCATCATTTGGTTTTAATCGTAATCAGTTAGACAGTACAGATTCTGAGGGAAATTCTCGTTTTACAAATATTGTAATGAGCACAACTTACAATCGCACATATTTATCTTTACCTAAATTTTTAATCTTTGCTCCACTTAATAATTCCATAGAACATGTTATTGAATTATATAATAATCAAAAGCCGATAATTTCTGCTTTATATCCTACTGACACATTAAGACAAAACCAAGCTTTAAGAGACGCACTTTCTAATTCTTTTGAGGATGGCCTTGGAACAAACTTTATGGGGTTTTTACCAAGAGAGATATTAAGAGTATTACCTTCTATGAATTGGACTTTACGATGGGATGGTGTTGAAAAGCTGCCTATATTCTCTGGATTAGCAAAACGAGTTACTTTTGAACATGCTTATAAATCTACATATCAAGAAAGTTCTACTAGAACAGATAATGGTACTATTCCTGGATCTCAGCAAATACAATCGGGATTTGAACCATTATTTGGTATTCAAATGACTTTTGATGAGTCGAAATTAAATGGTTTATTAACTGGATCTTTCCGATTTACAACAAAACAAAACTATACCTTACAACCTACATCATCCGTAATTCAAGGTGAATCTGTAACTGATGCTACTATTCAAGCTAATTATAATAGACGTGGATTTAAGTTTAAGTTATTGGGTTTGGATTTACAAAATGATATGGAATTTGCCCTAAATGCTTCATATAAAAGAACATTACGTTCTACTTATGATGTATTAAATCTAACATCTGCTGATGGCCAAAAATTAGATGGAAATACTCAAATTATTATTGAACCTTCTGCACGATATGGCATCAGTAATAGGGTTACTGCTCGCTTTTTTATGAGATATGAAACAACAATAAATCAGGGTGCAGCTTCCCCTGGATTTAGTAAGTATCAGGTTGGTATGGATATCAAAGTATCTGTATCAGGCGGTAGATAATTGTTTATTCTGGAATTCTGAAAATGGCAAGTTCAGGTGCTTTGAAATCAGTAGAATTATATATTCGCAAACTACTTATTAAGCCAAAAGAACATTTTTCTGGCATAATGATTAATGATATTAATGATGCACCTATTGTACCTCTAAACCCTCGCATCCTTATCATTAGGCCAGATCGTATTGGTGATATGCTTATCACTCTTCCAAGTTTAAGAGTTATCAGAAATACTTACCCTAATGCAATCATAGATATTGTTGTTGGAAAAGCAAATCTGTCTATCTTAACTCAATTTCAACGATATGTGAATTCTGTTTATGTTTATGACAAATCACTAAAGTCTATACTTACTCTACTTATTGAACTCCCCAAACAATCCTATGATCTTGTTATAGACCCATTGGATAATCCTAGTACAACCTCTGGATACTTGGTTAAGCTTGCAAAAGCAAAGCATTCAATTGG
>Ga0209358_10002280_pt1 | contig 14691 bp, 12 predicted proteins | sample LauGreFa1BDMLBSN_2_FD_187574 | JGI IMG/M metagenome (GOLD analysis project Ga0209358, IMG submission 187574) | Freshwater lake microbial communities from Lake Michigan, USA - Fa13.BD.MLB.SN (SPAdes) (version 2) | ecosystem: Environmental > Aquatic > Freshwater > Lake | place: Lake Michigan, USA... | reverse complement strand
GTAAACGTTATAACGGATTTAAATGCGGAGTAACTAGACAATAATATTTAGATTAGTAAACAGACAAGACATAAATTTTTAACTTGAGTCACTCCCACTCAATAGTAGCCGGCGGCTTACTCGATACGTCGTAAGTCACGCGGTTAATTCCACGCACTTCATTGATGATGCGGCCGGAGACTTTTTTCAACAGCGCGTAAGGCAATTCAGCCCAGTCGGCAGTCATGAAGTCGGTGGTTTGTACCGCGCGCAGCGCCACCACATAGTCGTAGGTCCGGCCATCGCCCATCACTCCCACGCTTTTCACCGGCAGGAATACAGCAAAGGCCTGGCTGGTCAATTCATACCAGTTTTTACCGCTGTCATCATCACGGAAATTGCGTAGTTCTTCGATGAAGATGGCATCGGCGCGGCGCAGCAGGTCGGCGTATTCTTTTTTCACTTCCCCCAAAATGCGCACGCCCAAGCCTGGGCCGGGGAAGGGGTGGCGATAGACCATGGCCGCGGGCAGGCCCAGCGCCACGCCCAATTCACGCACTTCGTCTTTGAACAAATCGCGCAAGGGCTCGAGCAGTTTTAATCCCAATTGTTCCGGCAAGCCGCCCACGTTGTGGTGGCTTTTAATCGTGACCGCTTTTTTGCTTTTTGCGCCGCCCGACTCAATCACGTCCGGGTAGATCGTGCCTTGCGCCAAGAAGGTCGCGCCTTTCACGACGGCGCCCGCAGCACCCTGCCCGGCTTTAAGCTTGGCGGCTTCGGCCTTGAAAACATCGACAAACAAGCCGCCAATAATCTTGCGCTTGGCTTCCGGCTCGGACACGCCCGCTAACTTTCCCAGGAACAAATCCGCAGCGTCCACGCGGATCACTTTGGCGTGCAGCTTGCCAGCAAACATCTCCATCACCGCGTCGCCTTCGTTCAGGCGCAAGAGTCCGTGGTCCACAAAAACGCAGGTGAGCTGATCACCAATGGCGCGGTGAATCAAGGCGGCAGCCACCGAGGAATCAACCCCGCCGGACAAGCCCAGTATCACTTCTTCACCTCCCACTTGGGTGCGGATTTTCTCGACCGCTTCCGAGATGTAATCACCCATGATCCAATCCGCCTTGGTGCCACAGATATCGAGCACAAAGCGCTCCAAAATCGCTGCGCCGCGCTTGGTGTGGGTGACTTCCGGGTGAAACTGCACACCGTAAAAACGGCGTTCTTCATCGGCCATACCGGCTATGGGGCAGCTATCGGTGCTGGCCATTAGCTTGAAGCCATGGGGCAAATTTGTCACCTTATCGCCATGGCTCATCCAGACTTGCAGCATGCCGTGGCCCATGGGGGTAGCGTAGTCTTGTATGCCGTCTAGCAACTGTGTGTGGCCATGGGCGCGCACATCGGCATGGCCGAATTCGCGCATAGTGCCGCTTTGTACCCGCCCGCCCAGTTGCTGGGCCATGGTTTGCATGCCATAGCAAATTCCCAGAACCGGGATACCCAGTTCAAACACCAATTGCGGCGCTTTGTCGGTGTCATCCTCATAGGCGCTGGCGTGGCTACCCGAAAGAATGATGCCCTTCAAATTGCCATCGCGTGCATAGGCGCGCAGCCAGTTCTCGCTGACATCGCAAGGATGCACCTCGCAAAACACATGCGCCTCGCGCACGCGGCGGGCAATCAATTGGGTAACTTGCGAACCGAAGTCCAGTATCAGTATTTTTTGGTGCGACATCGGGTCAATGGCGGGCTTCAGTCCGCCCGGTAATTAGGCGCTTCTTTGGTGATCTGCACATCGTGCACATGGCTTTCGCGGATACCTGCGGTGGTAATTTCCACGAACTCGGCCTTGTTTTGCATATCCGCAATGGTGGCGCAGCCGCAGTAGCCCATGCTGGCGCGCAAGCCGCCCGACATTTGAAACACGATGGAGACCATAGAGCCTTTATAGGGCACGCGGCCTTCAATGCCTTCGGGCACGAGTTTGTCTGCATTGGGGTTGCCGGTGCTGGACTCTTGAAAGTAGCGGTCTGCGCTGCCTTGTTGCATAGCACCAATGCTGCCCATGCCACGGTAGCTTTTGTAGCTGCGCCCCTGGTAGAGCACGATTTCTCCAGGCGCCTCTTCGGTGCCGGCAAACATACCGCCCATCATTACCGAGCTGGCGCCTGCCGCAATGGCTTTGGCAATATCGCCGCTGTAGCGCACGCCGCCATCGGCAATCATGGGTACACCGGTGCCGCGCAAAGCGGTAGCCACACTGTCGATCGCCATGATCTGGGGCACGCCCACACCGGCCACGATGCGCGTAGTGCAAATGGAGCCTGGGCCAATGCCGACCTTGACTGCATCCGCGCCCGCTTCCACCAGAGCCAAGGCCGCAGCACCGGTGGCGATATTGCCGCCCACCACATCGACCTGCGGGTAGTTGTGTTTAACCCAACGCACGCGCTCGATCACGCCTTTGCTATGCCCGTGGGCGGTATCCACCACGATGGCATCCACCCCGGCGCGCACCAGCGCTTCTACGCGCTCCTCGGTGCCCTCGCCCACGCCGACCGCGGCGGCTACGCGCAATTTGCCGAAAGCATCGCGCGCGGCATTGGGAAAGCTGGTTTGCTTGGTAATGTCTTTGACGGTAATCAGGCCCTTGAGTTCAAAGGCTTCGTTAACCACCAACAATCGCTCCAGGCGGTGCTTGTTGAGCAGGGCTTTGGCTTCCTCCAGCGTGGTGCCGTCGGGCACGGTAATCAATCGTTCGCGCGGCGTCATGATGTCGCTGACGCGTTGGTCATAACGGGTTTCGAAGCGCAGATCGCGGCCTGTGACGATACCGACTACTTTGCCGCCATCGCACACCGGAAAGCCCGATACGCCTAATTGGTCTGACAAAGCCATCACCTCGCGCACGGTGAAATGCGGGGTAATCACCACCGGATCGCGCAAAACGCCAGACTCATAGCGCTTTACCTTGGCAACCTGGGCCGCTTGTTCAGCTACTGTCAGGTTTTTGTGGACCACCCCGATGCCGCCTTCTTGGGCGATGGCGATGGCCAAGCGTGCCTCCGTCACCGTGTCCATGGCGGCGGACACCAGGGGAAGATTCAGGGCGATATTGCGGGAAAAATGGGAGGCGAGAGAGGTGTCCTTGGGGAGGACTTGGGAGTACGCTGGCACCAACAACACATCGTCGAAGGTGAGCGCTTTGCCGAGAAGGCGCATGTCAAAGCTCCAAAAAAACGATTGTACCCGTGGGCTTGGCGCCGCAAGGCAGTCGCTTTAGCGCCCGAGGCTAGTAACCGGCTTTGGCGCCCGGGCGCTTCTTGGCGAATAAACCGGCGCTCTTGGCGCCTTGGCTTACGAAACGCTCGCGCCGCGCCACTTTGGGGTCCACCCGCAAGGGGCGGTAAAACTCGATGCGCTCGCCATGGAGCAACACCCGGTCAGTAGGGCAGCGAAGGCCCCAAACACCCACATCCAGTGCTGTTAGTGTGGCAAGCGCAAGCCCCAGCGCCTGCGCCAACACGGGCAGGGCCTGACCCAGTTGGCAGCCTGCGGGCAACTGCACCGGGCTTTGTTGCACTACACGGGGGCCGGGGGAATAGAGCACATCGACCGTTATCGATTCCGACCTCGCATGCGCGCCAGCAAAAGCGGACTTAGGCATCGCCATACACCTGCTGGGCGCGTTTGACAAAGGCATCCACTAGTGTGGCGGCAATCTTGTCAAACACCGGCCCCACCACGGCGCCCAAGGTGGCGCTGGAAAAACCGTAGTGCAACGAAAGCTCTACTTTGCTGGCTTGCTGCGAACCATCACCCACCGGCAAAAAAAGCCATTGCCCATCCAAATTGGAAAACGGGCCTTTGAGCAATTGCATATCCACTTGGCTGGGAGCGGTGTGGGTGTTGCGGGTGGTGAAGCTTTGGTGGATGCCGCCAAAGGCAATGCCCACTTCAGCTGTCATGCCGGTATCGTCCTGCTGCAAAACCTGGGCTCTATCGCACCAAGGCAGGAACTGCGGATAAGACGCCACGTCCGTCACCAGGGCGTACATTTGCGCCGGGCTGTACCACAGCAGAACAGACTTGTGAACGGTTTTCATAGAATGGGGCTTGCGCGCGGATTGTAGTGAAGGCCTTAGGGCCTGCGACCTGGCTCCGCCGCCCCCTCCTCCCGAGCGCCATGGCCAAAAAACCCGATATCTCCGCCCGCATTGCCGATAACAAAAAGGCGGCATTCGACTATTTCTTCGAGGAGCGCTTTGAAGCAGGGTTGGTGCTCGAAGGCTGGGAAGTCAAGTCTTTGCGCGAAGGCAAAGTACAGCTTACCGACGGTTATGTGGTGGTGCGCAATGGCGAGATTTTCATCATCGGCCTGCAAATCCATCCGCTGAACACCGCGTCCACCCATATCAGCCCGGACAAAGTACGCACCCGCAAATTACTGATGCACAAAGCCGAGATCAAACGCCTGATCGGCAAAGTGGACCAAAAAGGTTATACCTTAGTGCCTATCAATTTGCATTGGAAAGCCGGCAAGATCAAGTGCGATATTGCATTGGCCAAGGGCAAGGCTGAGCACGACAAGCGCGACACCATCAAAGACCGCGAAGGCAAGCGCGAGGTGGAGCGGGCGATGAAGGTGCACCACAGGTAGTGGCTTGATGGGGGTCTCCGCTATGACCGATTTAGCTCGGAAGGAGCGGCCCAAGGCAACGCGGCGATGCGCGCGTGTACCCAGCATTTCGGCGCTACACGAAGTCTTTTAGCGGGTGCGAAAAAACCGGCCAAGGGCTTTGGAAAAAAGGCGCCACCATATCGGGCGTCACATCGTCCACACGCTTAGGGTTCCATTGTGGGTTCTGGTCCTTGTCGATGACTAGCGCGCGTATGCCTTCCACCGTATCAGTCGCAGCGCCACTGCGGCCAAGGTGCGCGCTGTGGAAGCAATGACGCACCATATCACGCTCCATGCGCAAGTCATCGGCCAGTGACATGGCGCGCGCGCGGCGCACATGTTCCAGCGCCACATGCAGCATCAGCGGCGAGCGCTTACGCAAACCTGCCACAGTTTCCTGCGCCCACGGGTCTGGGTCGGAATCCAAGGATTGAAAAATCTCTCTTACGGTGGCATGCGAAAAATGGCGGTTTATCAGGCTCCATGCATGCATATCGGGATACGCCGGTCCAGATTTCGCGGCAACGGTATGGACTTGCAGCCAAGCGTCTACGGCGTGGGCTTTGGTCCAGTCCAATGTAGGCAAGGCATCCCAGGCGGCGATTTGGTGCGCGGCCTCGATATGCCGATCCGCCAGGTCCAGTGCGACGGCCTGCTGGGCATCAATATGCTGGCCGCTCAGCGCCAACCATTCACCTGCCGCGCCGGGGCAGCGGCTGAGGAAGTAGCCGCCACCTACATCGGCAAAAAGACCTATCAAAGTCTCGGGCATCGCCATTTTGGTGCGCTCCGTAACCAAGCGATGCGCGGCGCCCTGGCACAAACCCATGCCACCGCCAAACACAATTCCGTCCATAAATGCGATGAGAGGCTTGCCCAAATGGTGCGTCAGGTAGTTGAGCGCATATTCTTCTGTGAAGAAGTCTTCCAATTCCGGCGTGCCTGCCATTGCTACTTCGTGAAAAAAGCGGATATCGCCCCCGGCGCAAAAGTTGCCGAAGGGGCCGTTTTTGTCACGGCCGCGCATGGCGATAGCGTAGATGGACGGATCGTCCTTCCAGCGGCGCAAAGCACCTGAAATGCCGCGTACCATGCCCAGGCTCAGCGCATTCATCGCCTTGGGGCGCGAGAGCGTGATCATGCCCACGCCACCGCGCTCTTCAATCAGCAGAAATTCAGACATCGGCTAGCTCCAAATTCCCCGCTCGGTTTAAGCGCCGCGGCTGGCTTTTTTACGCTCGTGCTCTTTCAAAAAGCGCTTGCGCAGACGCACGCTTTTGGGCGTAATTTCGACCAGTTCATCGTCTTCAATGAACTCGACGCCGTACTCTAAATTTAAGTCAATTGGCGGCGTGATTTTGATCGCATCTTCTTTGCCCGATACGCGGAAGTTGGTCAATTGTTTGGTGCGCGTGGCATTGACTACCAGATCATTGTCGCGGTTGTGGATACCCACAATCATGCCTTCGTACACCGGGTCATTGGCGCGTACAAACATGCGACCGCGGTCGTCCAGCTTGCCCAGGGCATAGGTGAAGATTTCGCCGTCATCCATAGAAATCAGCACGCCATTTTTACGGCCACCGATATCGCCTTTGTGCGGCTCGTAGCTGTCGAAAATATTGGAGATCAGGCCCGAACCACGGGTCAGGTTCATGAACTCATTGGTAAAGCCGATCAGGCCACGTGCTGGAATGCGGTATTCCAAACGCACGCGTCCGCGTCCGTCGGGCTCCATGTTCACCAACTCGCCCTTGCGCTCACCTAGCGCTTGCATGACGCCACCTTGGTGCTGCTCTTCGATATCGGCCGTCACCAACTCAATCGGCTCATGGCGCTCGCCATCCACATCGCGAAAGACCACGCGGGGCTTGGACACTGCCATCTCATAACCTTCGCGCCGCATGTTTTCTAAGAGAATGGTCAAGTGCAATTCGCCGCGTCCGGCGACTTCGAAAATACCTTCTTCGTCGGTTTCTTTCACGCGCAAGGCCACATTGTGTTGCAGCTCTTTTTGCAGACGGTCCCAGAGTTGGCGGCTGGTGACGTATTTGCCTTCACGCCCAGCCAGCGGCGAGGTGTTGACGCAAAAATTCATGATCAGCGTCGGCTCATCGATCTTGAGCATAGGCAGTGGCGCAGGGCGCAGCGGGTCAGTTACGGTGACGCCGATACCAATGTCTGTGATACCGTTAATCAGCACAATTTCGCCGGGACCCGCTTCAGTCACTTGCACGCGGTCCAGGCCCTGGAATGTCAGCACTTGGTTGACGCGGCCTTTGACCACCGGGCCATCTTCGCCGGACATGACCAACACGTCTTGACCGGTTTTGATGGTGCCCGCACTGATGCGGCCAACGCCAATGCGGCCCACAAAGGTAGAAAAGTCGAGAGCCGAAATTTGCAGTTGCAAGGCAGCTTCGGGGTCGCCATCTTGCGGGGGCACATGACTCAAAATAGTGTTGAACAAAGCGGACATGTCCGGGCCCCACTGCTCACCGGCAGCACCCTGCTCCATCGAGGTCCAACCGTTAATGCCGGACGCGAAGACCACCGGAAAATCCAGTTGTTCATCGGTCGCGCCCAGCTTGTCAAACAAATCGAAAGCGGCGTTGACCACCATGTCCGGGTTGGAGCCGGGCTTGTCCACTTTGTTCACTACGACGATGGGCTTAAGACCCAGGGCCAGCGCCTTCTTAGTCACAAAGCGGGTTTGCGGCATCGGGCCTTCTTGCGCGTCAATCAGCAGGACCACACCATCGACCATGGACAGCGCACGTTCCACCTCGCCACCGAAGTCGGCGTGTCCGGGGGTGTCGACGATATTGATGTGGGTACCTTCCCAGCTGACGGCGCAATTCTTGGCCAAGATGGTGATGCCGCGCTCGCGTTCGATGGCGTTGTTGTCCATCACCGTGTCCACCACTTTTTCATGGTCTGCAAAAGTGCCGGACTGGCGCAACAACTGGTCCACCATCGTGGTCTTACCGTGGTCAACGTGCGCAATGATCGCGATATTGCGGATTTGTTTACTGCTCATGGTTATCTTTCTTTCTACAAACTCAAAAAAACAAAATTCAATGGGCCCAAGCCGCTTGCTCGCGCACCTGCGCAATGTCCAGCGGACTGAGTAGGCGGGTGGGAATCAACTCGCCTGCCTTCACATGCCCTGTGCCCAGCAGGTCGCGGGGCTCTGCGGCATACACCGCCACCTGCTCCGCGTCCATCCAGTCGCCACGACGGCGCAGGCCGCTTAAAAACCGCCCCGCATTGTCCGCATCCAATGTGATGGGCGCATGACCGGGTAACAAACTGTCCACGCGCTGCAAACAGGCCAGGCGCTGCCCCATATCCATGGCCTCCAGCGCTTGCAACTCTATGCAAGCACCGATATGGAAATCACCGGTATGCACGCGGCGCAAAGCACTCAAGTGCGCGCCGCAGCCCAAGGCCTCTCCAATATCTTCTGCCAAGGTCCGGATATACGTGCCCTTGCTACATGCCACTTCCACCGAAAGCCTTGGCACGGCTGAGGCCGAATCATCAGCCAGCAGCGTGATCCCATGAATCCTTACATGGCGCACCGCCCGTTCCACCTCAATCCCGGCCCGTGCGTACTCGTACAAAGCCTTGCCATCTTTTTTCAGCGCGCTGTGCATTGGCGGAACCTGCGCAATCGGGCCGGTAAAGTGCGCCAATACCTCAGCGATTAATTGCGGCGACACCGCCACAATACGCGTTTGCAAGACCTCGCCTTCCGCATCGGCCGTCGTGGTGGTCACACCCAATCGCAATTGCGCTTGGTACACCTTGTCCGCATCCAAATGCATTTGGCTAAATTTCGTCGCCGCCCCAAAGCACAAAGGCAAAACGCCCGTAGCCAAAGGATCCAAAGTGCCTGTATGCCCTGCCTTTTCAGCGGCCAACAACCATTTGGCTTTTTGCAAAGCCTGGTTGCTGGACCAACCCAAGGGCTTATCCAGTAAGAGCACCCCATGCACGGGGCGCCTTGCAACCCGTGCATGCGGCGCGTTCATGCGGGTCAGTCTTCCTTGGCTCGCGAGGACACGGCCCGCGCTATCAGCGCGTTCATGTCCGCAGCGCGCTCGGTGGTGCGGTCAAAAATGAAATGCAAAGTCGGCACGGTATGGATGTGCAAGCGCTTAAACAAACCGGCGCGCAAAAAGCCCGCTGCTTGGTTCAGGCCCTCGGCGCACTGCGCCGCATCGCCCACCAGCAAACTGAAATACACCTTGGCGTGCGCGTAGTCGGGCGTCACTTCCACCGACTGAATCGTCACCATCCCCACGCGCGGGTCTTTGAGTTCGCGCGCAATTAGCTCGGTCAGATCGCGCTGGATCTGATCGGCCACGCGAAAACCGCGGTTGGGTGTGGAAGACTTTTTGCGCATGCAAGGTAAACGCTCAGATGGTGCGCGCGATTTCCTTGATCTCGAAGAACTCCAACTGGTCGCCCACGGCAATGTCGTTGTAGTTCTTGAGCTTGATACCGCACTCAAAGCCTTCTTTCACTTCGCGCACATCGTCTTTCATGCGCTTGAGTGAATCGAGTTCGCCGGTGTAAATCACCACGTTCTCGCGCAGCAGGCGGAAGTGCGCGCTGCGGTTGACAAAGCCACCGGTGACCATACAACCGGCCACGGTGCCGATCTTGGACGCCACAAACACCGTACGAATCTCGGCAAAGCCAATAATTTCCTCACGTTTTTCTGGCGCCAGCATGCCCGACATCGCAGCTTTGAGTTCATCGACCGCGTCGTAAATAATGTTGTAGTAGCGGATGTCGACACCATTGCCTTCGGCCAACTTGCGTGCACCTGCATCGGCGCGCACATTAAAGCCGATAACCACCGCTTTGGAAGCGATAGCCAGGTTGATGTCTGATTCACTAATGCCACCCACAGCGGAGTAAACCATCTGCACTTTGACCTCTTCGGTCGAGAGTTTGAGCAGCGACTGCGCCAAGGCTTCTTGCGAGCCCTGCACATCGGCCTTGACGATGATGGGCAGCATCTTGACGTCGCCTGCACCGATATCGCTGAACATATTTTCCAGCTTTGCCGCTTGTTGCTTGGCCAGCTTGGTATTGCGGAATTTGCCGGCGCGGTAGGTGGCAATTTCGCGGGCGCGGCGCTCATCCGACATCACCATGAATTCATCGCCCGCTTGAGGCACTTCCGTCAGACCTTGAATCTCCACCGGAATGGACGGACCTGCGTCTTTAATCGCTTTGCCGTTCTCATCCAACATGGCGCGCACCCGGCCAAAGGTTTGTCCGGCCAAAACTACGTCGCCGGTTTTGAGTGTGCCCGATTGCACCAGTACGGTAGCTACTGGGCCGCGCCCTTTGTCCAAACGCGCTTCGATGACCAGGCCCTTGGCCATGGCGTCTACCGGCGCGCGCAACTCCAGTACTTCGGCCTGTAACAAGACTTGTTCCAGCAACTCGTCGATGCCCTGCCCAGTTTTGGCTGATACCGACACAAAGGGCGACTCGCCACCGAATTCTTCGGGGACCACTTCCTCGACCACGAGTTCGTTTTTCACGCGCTCGGGGTTGGAGTCTGGCTTATCGATTTTGTTGATCGCCACCACGATGGGTACGCCCGCCGCTTTGGCGTGCTTGATAGCTTCTTTGGTTTGCGGCATCACACCGTCGTCTGCGGCCACCACCAAAATCACGATGTCCGTCGCCTTGGCACCGCGCGCACGCATGGCAGTAAACGCTTCGTGTCCGGGTGTGTCCAAAAAGGACACCATGCCGCGTGGCGTTTGCACATGGTAGGCACCGATATGCTGCGTGATGCCACCGGCTTCGCCCGATGCCACTTTGGCGCGGCGGATGTAGTCCAGCAGCGAAGTCTTTCCGTGGTCCACGTGGCCCATGACGGTCACCACAGGTGCGCGCGGTAGGGACTCCGACTGCGTCTGCACCTCTTCGTCGGTGAAAGCCTCAGGGTCATCTAAGGCCGCTACTACCGCCGTGTGGCCCAGCTCTTCCACCACGATCATGGCGGTGTCCTGGTCCAGCGGCTGATTGATGGTGACCATCTGGCCCAGCTTCATCAACTGCTTGATGACTTCGGACGCTTTGATCGCCATCTTGTGCGCTAACTCGGCCACCGTAATAGTTTCAGGTACGTGCACTTCGATAACGCGCACTTCCTGCGTTTGCGCCGGTGCGTGGTCTTCGCGATCGCGGTCGCCACCGCGTTTACCACGCGGGCCGGCACGCCAGTTGGTGGAGCGGCCTGTGCCCGCACCCGTGTCGCCACGCGTCTTGAGTTCTTTCTTCTTGGCAGGGTCGCCAGCCCAGCTACTAGATAGCTTGGCGGATTTAACTTCTTTGCCTGAACCTGGCGCAGCAGTGCCGCCCGGTTTGGCCGGTTTAGCCACTGTAGAGCCGGCTGCTGGTTTGTGCAGCGTGCCTTTGATCGCCGCTTTCGGATCGACTGCAGGCTTGACTTCTACTTTTTTGGGTGGTGGCGGCGCCTTGGCGGGCGCAGACATCATCACGCGGATGGCTGCTGCCTCGGCCTCGGCTTTGCGACGGCGGTCGCCCAAATCGGCGGCACGCTTATTTTCTTCCAATGCAGCTTCGCGCGATGCAGCAGCAGCTTTAGCAGCGTCTTGCTCACGCTGGGCTTGCTCGGCTGCCTGGTTAGCAGCGGCGGCCTCGGCTTGCGCGGCGACATCCAAAGCGGCTTTTTCTGCAGCCTTGGTCAATTTGCGGGGTTTCGCAGCGCTATCGTTTGCGGTTCCGTCTGCGGCATCGGCTTGTGTCGAGGCTTGGGCTTGAGCTGCGGCTTCATGGGCTGCGCGGGCCTTGGCTTCTTGTTCTTCACGCGCCTGGCGGCGTGCGGCCAATTCTTCTTCTTGCCTGCGCAAAAACTCCGCCTGGTGGCGCGCTTCTTCCTCGCGGCGCGCCAATTCAGCTTGGTCGATTACTGGTGCGGCGGGCGCTGATGCTTCAAACACCTCCGCAGATTCTGGCACCGCATCCGACCCATCGTCGCGCCGCACAAAAGTACGCTTTTTACGCACTTCCACCTGGATAGTGCGCGCCTTGCCGCTGGCATCGGCTTGTTTAATTTCCGTGGTCTGCTTCTTTACCAGGGTAATTTTTTTACGTTCTGCACCCGCCGTGCCATGGGCAGCCTGCAAATGGTTCAGGAATTTATGCTTATCAGCGTCGGTCAAAACATCGCTTGCTGCGTTTTTGGCCACCCCTGCGGACTTCAACTGTTCCAACAGGGTTTCGGTAGATTTCTTGAGTTCACTGGCAAACTCTGCGACGGTCGTACTGGACATTTAGCGGGTAACCTTTCATGGCCGTGACTCTTGAGCGGTGGCGTCATCGGTAAACCAATGTTCGCGCGCCTTCATGATCAGGGCATTGGCTTCGTCATTAGACTGGCCGGTGATTTCTGTAAGTTCGTCAGTGGCCAGATCGGCCAGGTCGTCCAGGGTTTTGATCCCGTGTTCGGCTAGCGTTGCAATGTGCTCTGCGCTAAGGCCTTGCAAATCACGCAAGTCCTGCGAAACACTTGCGGCACTTTCCTCGCGCGCAATTTCCATCGTGAGCAGCGCGTCTTTAGCGCGGTTACGCAACTCGTGGACCGTGTCCTCGTCAAAGCTCTCAATTTCCAACATTTCCTGCAATGGCACATAGGCCACTTCTTCCAAGCTGGTAAAGCCTTCGGCGATCAGGATGTCGGCAATCTCTTCGTCCACATCGAGTTTGTCCATGAACAGGCGGCGGCCCGAATCCGTCTCCACGGCCAGCTTCTGTGCAGACTCTGCCGCATCCATGATGTTGATTTTCCAGCCGGTAAGCTCGGAGGCAAGGCGCACGTTCTGGCCACCACGTCCGATGGCAATGGCCAGGTTCTCTTCGTCTACGACCACGTCCATAGCGTGGCGTTCTTCATCCACCACGATGGACGACACATTGGCAGGCGCCAATGCGCCAATGACAAACTGCGCTGGGTCTTCGCTCCACAACACGATATCGACACGCTCACCCGCCAACTCGGTAGTGACGCCATTGACACGGCTGCCGCGTACGCCCACACAGGTGCCGATGGGATCAATACGTTTGTCATGCGAGAGCACCGCAATCTTGGCGCGAGAGCCCGGATCTCGGGCGCAGGATTTGATCTCCAACAAACCCTGTTCGATCTCAGGAACCTCATGGCGGAACAGTTCGGTCATGAATTCAGGCGCGGAACGGGACAACAAAATCGGCGCACCGCGTAGCGTCAAATCGACTTCCATAATCATGGCACGCACCCGATCACCCGCGCGCAGATTTTCTTTGGGAATCATCTCGGCGCGGCGTAAGCGCCCTTCGACGCGGCCGCTTTCCACAATGACATCGCCCTTGTCCATGCGTTTGACGGTGCCGACGAAAATATTGTCGCCGCGTGACATAAAGTCGTTCAGCAGCATTTCCCGTTCTGCGTCGCGGATTTTTTGCAAAATCACTTGCTTTGCCGCCATGGCGCCAATGCGACCGATCGGCACCGATTCAATCGGCTCCTCGATATATTCATCGACTTCGATGTCGGGGATTTGCTCTTTGGCCTCGAAATGCAATATCTCTTGGTCAGGCAACTGCAAGCCCGCCTCATCTGGCACGACGTGCCAGCGTCTGAAGGTTTCGTAATTGCCACTGTCACGGTCCAAGGCAACGCGGATATCCACGTCGCCTTCGTACAGCTTTTTGGTGGCCTGCGCCAGCGCGGCCTCGACTGCCGCCAGCACCACATCACGCTCCACGTTTTTCTCACGGGAGATCGCCTCTACCAACATCAACAATTCGCGATTCATGCCTTCACTCTCCTGACAATTCAATTCACAAACAAGAACAAGTGCTATCTAAAGCCCTGTTCATCGCAACTCATTACCTCTACGCCACATCAGCGCCGCCATCGGCCCCCGGCTCCGGCAGCGCCTCGCCCTGCCCCTTGCCACGCCCCTTAAAGCTGACAATGGGCGCCAGACGCGCCTCTTTCAATTCATCCAGCGCAAAGCCCATGGCTTGCAAGGGCGGCGCGGGCCGCTTCTTGCTCACCTTCTGGCCCGGCTTGATGGCCGGCGCCTCACTCCACACAATCTGCCAATGCGCAGCGCCGGTTGCCTCAGCAACCCGCTCCAGCGTGCCGCGAAACTTCTTACGCTTGGCATTGACCACGCCGCCAGCCGCCGCGCCAATTGGCTCGCGCAAGGTGATATCCACCACCTGCCCGGCAAAACGCTCAAAATCCGCCTCGTGCTGTAAGGGACGGTCAATCCCCGGCGAGGACACCTCCAGGCGGCTATAAGCCGTGCCTTCAACTTCCAGCGTAAATTGCAACTGGCGCGTCACCTTCTCGCAATCTTCCACCGTCACAAACTGATCCTCTTGCAAACCGCCCGGTGCCGCTTGCACCCAAGGCAGGTCTATCGTGACCCGCAACAGGCCTCCGGCAGAGCGTTCCAGCTCCACCAGGTCGTATCCCAGACCGACCACAATTTGACGCACGATGTCTTGCCAAGCCACGTTGCTGATGCCCGCTTTCCAAGGTGTCCGGCTGCCCAAATAGGCAGCCTCTAAAAACGATCGACCAAAAAAAACGGGCGGTAATTACCCGCCCGTTTGGTCGTGAAGCTCGCATTGTAATGGCAAAAACCGGTAAAAACCAAGCACTTAGCGTGGGTTTTGCCTTGTTTTGAAGGCGCTCGCATCGATTTACCCCTGATATCTTCCTAGCGCTTGCAGACCTGCCAAGACAATCACTCAACCCATGCAAGCCACCACGCGTTGCCTCGGGCCGGATCAGCCTTGGGGCAGGCGCCGGTAGCGCATGGCAAGCCCATACCAAGCCAAGTGCAGCCATATGGAGCAAATCGTTTTTTTTGATAAGGCTATGTTCAAGGGTTTTCACTAGGGTAAACGGCCTTTTCAAAGGAACATAATGATCAGGTTATTCGTTCTAACAACCCCTCCCGGAGACATACGTT
>Ga0209358_10002279_pt1 | contig 14699 bp, 7 predicted proteins | sample LauGreFa1BDMLBSN_2_FD_187574 | JGI IMG/M metagenome (GOLD analysis project Ga0209358, IMG submission 187574) | Freshwater lake microbial communities from Lake Michigan, USA - Fa13.BD.MLB.SN (SPAdes) (version 2) | ecosystem: Environmental > Aquatic > Freshwater > Lake | place: Lake Michigan, USA... | reverse complement strand
GCTGTTGCTCGCGATGCTGGTGCTCAACCGCCGACTGCGCGAGGCATGACCGATGACCGACGATGACCACCCTCTGCCGCGACCCACTGCAGCCGCGGCCGAACCGGTCAGCGGCCGCGGACCGGCGCGCTGGCGGCTCTACCTCGAACTGACCAAACCCAAAGTCGTCGCGCTCATCGTCTTCACGGCGATCGTCGGTACGCTGCTTGCGAGCCCGGGTTGGCCCCCGTTCGCAGCATTGGTGTGGGGCAATCTCGGCATCGCGCTCGCCGCGGGTTGCGCAGCGACCATCAACCACGTGCTCGACCGCAAGATCGACGAACAGATGTCGCGCACCCGTGGCCGGCCGTTGCCGACCGGCGGTCTCGAGGCGTACCAAGCGCTGATGTTCGCCGGCGTGCTCGGCGTGGTGTCCATGCTGGTGCTGTGGTGGCTCGTCAACCCGCTCACCGCGGTGCTGACCTTCGCCTCACTGATCGGCTATGCCGTCGTCTATACCGTGTTCCTCAAGCGCGCGACCTCGCAGAACATCGTGATCGGCGGCGCTGCGGGTGCAGCACCCCCGGTGCTCGGCTGGGCGGCGGTCACCAACTCCATCGAACCGAACGCGCTGCTGTTGTTCCTCATCATCTTCATCTGGACACCCCCGCATTTCTGGGCGCTCGCCATCGCCCGCAAGGACGAGTACGCGCGCGCCGGCATCCCGATGCTGCCGGTGACCCACGGCGTGCCCTACACCCGTCTGCAAGTGCTGCTCTACACGGTGTTGCTGGTGCTGGTGACGCTCATGCCTTGGGTGACGCACATGAGCGGGCTCGTCTATCTCGCCGCAGCGCTGGTCCTGAACGCGCGCTTCCTCTACTTCGCGTTCGCGCTCAAGTTCACCGACCGTGCCGAACTGCCGATGCAGGTGTTCCGCTATTCGATCTCGTACCTGATGTGGCTGTTCGCGGCGTTGCTGCTCGATCACTACATCCCGACCACACAGCTACCGACCCCGCCGCTGCCCGGCACCGGCCCGCAGATCTACGGCCCCTGACCGAGGGGTACAGTGGATCGATAGGTCGGGGCACGGCGCGAACGGGACGCCTGCTCGAAGGCGTAGCCCCACGCGAGCAGATCCGCCTCCGCATAGGCACGGGCCATGAAGGTCAGACCCACCGGTAGTCCGCTCACTTCGCCCATCGGCACCGTCAGGCTCGGGGTACCTGCCACTGCCGCCATCCCGTAGCCTGCGCCCAAGAAATGATCCCCGAGCACCGGATCGATGATCCAGGCGGGTGATGTGCTCGGCGCGATGATCATGTCGAGCCGGGCAGCGTCGAGCGTCGCCAGCAAGCCCGCCTCGCCCGCGAGACGCCGCGCGGATTCCTTGGCCTGCAGATACGCAGGTTCGGTAAGCGGACCCTTGGCCTGTGCCTTCTCAAAGATCTCTTGGCCGAAGAGCGGCATCACGGTCGACCGATGCCGCTCGTTCCAATCCATGAGTGCAGCGAGCGAGCGGATCGGTGCGCCGCTCTCGCGCAGATAGTCGTCCAGCCCGTGCTTGAACTCGTACAGCAGCACCTCGAACTCGTGGGCACTCCAGCTGCGATAGCCCGCGACGGTGGCATCGACCACCTCGGCGCCTGCCGCACGCAGCAACTCGATCGAACGCTCCATCGCCGCATCGACACCGGGATGGAAGCCCATCGCCTGACGCAGCACCCCGATACGGCGTCCACGCAGCGCATCGGCCCGTAGCCCCGAACCATGGTCGGCGGCGATGCGTCCCTCTGCTACCGGGCCGGCTGGATCGGCGAGGTCCACGCCCGCCAACGCGTCCATGAGCAGCGCGACATCGCGCACACTGCGACCCATGGGCCCCGCAGTGTCCTGCGACACGGAGATCGGGATGATGCCGCGGCGACTGACCACGCCGACCGTGGGCTTCAGTCCGACCAGTCCCGCCACTGCAGCAGGACAGATTATGCTGCCGTCGGTCTCGGTACCCACACCGACGGCGGCGAGGCTCGCGGCGATCGCCGATCCCGTCCCCGAACTCGAGCCGCAAGGATTACGGTCCAGCACGTACGGGTTGCGGGTCTGCCCACCGCGGGAGCTCCAACCGGAGATCGAGTGGTCGGAGCGGAAGTTGGCCCACTCCGAAAGGTTCGTCTTGCCGAGGATCACTGCGCCTGCAAGCCGCAGGCGTTTGACGAGGAACGCATCGGCCTTCGGGCGGTGCTCGGCGAGCGCCAAAGATCCCGCTGAGTTGACGAGGCCGACGACGTCGATGTTGTCCTTCAGGAGCACCGGGATGCCGTGCATCGGCCCGCGGATCTGACCGGCTGCCCGCTCACGGTCGCGCTCGGCGGCCTCGGCCAACGCGGCCGCATCGAGTTCGATCACCGCATCGAGGGTCGGCCCGGCGTCATCCACCGCGGCGATGCGCGCGAGGTAAGCGCGTGTCAGCTCGACGGATGTCATCCGTCCGTCGGCGAGACGCTCAGCGGCCTCGGACACCGACAGTTCAACGACATCGACCACGCTACGCTCGACCGGCATCACGGGTGATGATGCGGCACAGCCGGCGAGACAGAGCGCGGCGATCACGCTGGACAAGGATCGTGCATCCGGCATGGCGGGACTCCCTAGCAGAAGGGTATGCAGCTCAACGGCCCGCGAACAGGCGGTCGGCGACGAACGGGTTGTGGCGACGTTCCTCGCCGAAGGTCGACTCGGGCCCATGGCCCGGCAGGAATGTGATGTCGTCGCCGAGCGGGAACAAACGCTCGCGGATCGATGCCAACAGTTGTGCATGATCGCCCCGCGGAAAATCCGTGCGACCGATGGAACCGGCGAAGATGACGTCGCCGACGATCGCGTAGTGCGCTTCGCGCTGGAAGAACACCACATGACCAGGCGTATGCCCCGGACAATGCAGGACCTCGAACTCGAGTTCACCCACCGTCACGCGATCGCCGTGCTGCAGCCAACGGTCCGGGGTGAATGCCTCGCTCGGCGGAAAACCGAACATCCGGGCTTGGGCCGGCATCTGCTCGATCCAGAACTGGTCGCCCTGTTGCGGACCCTCGATGGGCACACCGCTGCGACGGGCGAGTTCGGCGGTGCCCCCTGCGTGATCGAGGTGGGCATGGGTGATGAGGATCTTCTCGAGCGTCAGCCCATGCTTCGCCACCAACGCGAGCAGACGGTCGATCTCGCCTCCCGGATCGACCACCGCCGCGCGGCGCGTGGCTTCACACCACACCACCGAGCAGTTCTGCTGGAACGGCGTGACCGGGACGACTTCGAGACGCATGCGCCGATGATACCGCCGATCGGCCCGTCAGACCGTGATCGCGAGGCCGCGGTAGATCCGTGCGCGGTAACGGCTCTCCTGTGCCTCGACGATCGGCGCAGCAGCCAGCAGCACCGCATGTGCGAAGCGTTGGTACTCCTCGGCCTGCTCGGCGGCATCGCGCGGTTCTTCGCTGCGCATGCGCCGTGTGAGGTTGACCTGGTTCACGGGGACCCCGGTCGGCAGCCGTTCGTTCTCGACACCGAGGGTCGCGGTGAAGGCGTGCAACGTGGTCTTGACGAAGTTCGCCATGGCGAACTGTGGCAGCGTGCCGCCCACCGGCACATCGGGCGACACCAGGATCAGCCGTGCACCCTTGAAGAGCGAAACCTTGCGGGCGACGCGGAAGTGGTGCGTCAGATTGGTCTCGACCAGTTCCGCAAATCCAGCCGCATCGAGGTGGTCCTTGCCGGCGACACCGAACAAGGCCTGGGGGATCGGTGCGAACGGCGTCGAGATGACCGCGGCGGGCGCACCGCCCTCTGCATAGGCCGCATCCATGCTGGCCTCCAGACCATCATCGCCCACGGTCCGGTAGGACACGCGATCGTGGCCCAGCGCGCGCCCGAGCAGGGCGCGGATCCTCTCACCCGCCTCCGTGGTACGGGTGAGCGTGACGATGCTGCCGACGTGGCCTTCCGCCAGGAACAGCCGCGCGACGGCAGCGAGCGGCTCGACCATGTGCTCGCCGATCAACCAGACCGTCTCGCCTTCCATGCGCCGCACACGCTCGGGCTTGGCCCGACCGAAGAGTTCACGCTCGGTGATCGTGCGCTCCTGCTGCAGGCCGCCCGAGGGTTCGAAAGTCTCGCCGGAGATCGCGCGGTCCGCCATGAAGAACACAGTGGCGAGCGCGACATCGATCTCCGTCGGCATGCGATGCAGATGCAGCATGCCGAGCACGCCGTCACGGATGCGGCCGGCCTCCTCGTCGATGCGCGCGGGATCGACGAACGGCTCGGCAGGTTCGGGCAGGCGCATGACCCACGCCTCGGCGCGCGCACGCGCCTCCGGATCGAGCAACACGCAGCCGTTGCGCAAGCGTGCGATCAGACGCATCGCCATCGGTCGCGTCAGCACGTGCTTCAAGGACGAGTGCGTGGCCTCCTCCAGATGGTGAACCGCACCGCGGATGCGCACACCCGCCGCACGCAGCGGCGCCGGAACCTCCGCCGCTTGCAACAGCCCGACATCGTTCGGTTCGAGCGCTGCAAGCGCGTCATCGAGGAGCCCCCCCTCGGCGAGGGTGCGCAACACAGCGTCATGCACCAGGTTCAGCCGCTTGTTCTCCAGGATCAGCTTGGCGCGACGGTCGAAGAGTCCGGCCTTGCCATCCTTGCCCTTCAGTCGTTGGCCCTCGACCGGACCCGGCGCGATGGCATTGATCTGGATCTCGGGTCCGACGAAGCGCGCGAGGTTCTCCACCAGCGCGCGTTGGCCTGCTTTGGAGACCGCGTAATCCGAGCGGTTCGGATACGGGACCGCGATGTACTTCTCGCCGCCGAAATAGGAGCTGACGTTGAGGATGTAACCGGATCCCTGCCGCTTCATGAGCGGCACGACCTTCTCGATCAGGGAATAATTGGAGGTCAGATTGGCGTTCAAGGTGTTGCGCCAGTCGTTAGGCTGAATGTCCACCGCCATCTGCTCGGCACCGGCGACACCCGCATTGTTGATGAGGTAGTCGATGCGACCGAACGCCTTGAGCGTCTCGGAGACCGCCTTTCCGAGGGCGGCTTCATCGGCGACATCGATATCGGCGAGCAGGCGCACCCGGTCCTGCGGACGGTTGTAGCCGATCTCTTCGAGCTCACGCACGATCCCATCGCGCAGCTCATGCAGCGGCCCGGCGCGACGCGCTGCGAGCATCACCCGCGCACCCGCGACCGCGAGCAGCCGCGCGAGCTGGCCGCCGATACCGGCGGAGCCGCCCGTCACCAACACGCACTTGCCGAGGTGCAGACCCATCAAGGATTCGATCCAGCCGAAATCCGGCCGCGTCGAGCCGGTTGCATCGACCAGTGTGGCGGGCACATAGAGGTTGATCTGCGGCACGCGGCGCTTGGTGAAGAGCAGCCGTGCACCCTGGTTCGCGGCGAAGGCGAGGCTGTGGTCCTCCTCGTTGCCCCAGCGTACGACCTGGTTCGACCAAGTGGCGACCGGCCGCACGCCAGCGCGCCACTGCACCTCGCTCTCATCGCGCCAGACGCGGATCAGCTGTTCGAGCCCAGCGCGCAGGATATCGGCGTAGACGTTACCCGCGCCATCCGAGCCGTTCGACAGGAAGATCACCCGCAGCCAGGAATCGGGCGTCGATCGCTCGCGCCAGAGACGGGACAGCGCGCGCGCCACGGCCAGCCCGCCCGTGAGCTCGGCGCCGAGAAAGGCGTCGACATCGGCATCGCTGGCCTCAGCGAGCGGCGCATGGAAGCGCCAGGTACCGAAGGCCGGCAGAACGATCGCGCCGTGCAGCGGCTGGTCTTTGGTGATGGTCTGCAGCGCGTTGACGAGCGTCTCCGGACGGCGACGGTCGAAGAGCTCTGGCCGGATGCGCGCATCGGCCTCGCTGTCGCGCAATCCGGCACGCGCCGCCTCGACGGACTCCTCGGAGCCGAGGCCGAGGATGACCTGCGCGCCGCAGCCCGCCTGCGCACGCGCGATGGCGAGCGCATCAGCGACCTGGTCGCCCGCGGCGACCAGCACCGTTGAACCGGTGCCGTCGACGGTGCGCAACTCCGGACGCGACGCCCAGGTGGAACGCGACTCATGCGGCACCTGCATGCCGTTGGTGACCTCGAAGCCCTGCGCGCTGAAGGCGCGCGACTCATCGCTGCCGAGGAACACGATGGAGTTGGCGACATCGTCGATGGTCGGGAAGGTGTAGTCCTCGCCCGAGGTCTCATCGCGCCGCGACAGCGCCATCACCGAGAGGAAGTCGTTGGTGGTGGTGCCCTGCGGCGTGTTGCGCACCTTGTCCATGGCGCTGAACACATTGCGGATGCGCGGTCCTTCGATTGGGCCCGGATACACCGTATTGACGCGGATGCCCTTGGCACCGAGCTGCAATGCGAGCTGTTTGGAGAGCGCGCTGAGCGCAGCCTTAGGCATCACATAGGCCGAACGGCCGTAGTACTTGGTGCGCGAGAAGATGGTCGAGACGTTGATGACGCTCGATCCGCGGCCGAGATGCGGCGCCGCGGCACGCACCATGTTCCAAGCGAGGCCAAGCAGGTTACCGGCGGCATCGCGCACCGTCTCGGTGTCGGTGGAACCGGCGGCGCGCTGCGCTTCGAGTTCCTCGCGCGTCAGCGGCTGCTCGAAGATCGGCTGCTTGGGACCGGCGGATCCGGCATTGTTGACGAGGATATCGATGCGGCCGTACTCGCGTATGACCGCCTCGACGCCGAAACGCGCCTGCCCCGGATCGGCGGCGTCGAACGCAAGCGTCAGCGCGTCAGCGGGACTTGCGCCCGTCGCGGCGAGCAGGGACACGCGCAGGGCGTCGAGTTTCTCGCGGTTGCGGCCGGTGAGCACGACCTTGGCACCCTCCTCGAGATAGCGGCGCGCGATCACTTGACCGATGCCGCCGGCAGCGCCGGTGACCACCGCGACCTTGCCCAGCAACCGACCGGGACGCAGCGGCATGCCCGGAGATTTCGCGATCGATCGCTTGGCCGCGGTCTTCTTCGCGGCAGGTTTCTTGGCAGCAGGCTTCGTGGCGGCGGGCTTCTTCGCGGCGGGCTTCTTTGCGGTAGGGCTCACGGGCGGGCTCCCCATTCCTGGAAAAGTTCGTCACGACTTCGCAGACCGGCGCGCGGCAACGCATGGTTGACCACATAGTTGGCGCCAGCGTGAGTGTTGTCCCACATCGATTGATGGGCCTGCGGGAGCGCCTCCCACGGCACCATCGTCGGCGGGCTGACCTCCAGTTGTCCGGCAGCGATCATGTCGTTCATGCGCGCAACCTCGTAGGCGTTGCAGAGGTGGGTGCCGGCGATGGTCGCCGTCGGCATCAGGATGCGCCGTTGCCGCATCCAGACCTGCGGTGCATAGAACGTGTATCGCCGGCCCTGCATCGACTCGCAGTACACCACCCGTCCGGTGAATGGCTTCACCAAAGAGGTCGAAGCGGCGAGCGCGTCGTGCCCGGCACGCTCGACGACGAGGTCCGGATAGCCGCGCGGATTGTCGGCGGAGCGCAACCAACGGCCGACCGCGCTGCCCAACGGTTTCATCGTCCGGTCCTGGAACTGCCTGACCGATTCTTTGAACCGGCCGGTCTCGCGCTTGGCGTCCGGCATCGCCGGTAAAGCCTCCGGCCAGTCGAAGTCCGCGCCTTCCTTACGGCGGATCTCTTCGAGCGACACCACGCCACGCACCGCGTCACCGAACCCGAGTGACTGCACGAACTCGCGCTGCGCATCGCTCAGGGTGGCCACGACGAGCCGGCCGCCGGCGGCACGCACCGCTTCGATGGCCTCCAGACCCACGGGGTCGAGCAACGCACCGTGACCGACGCCCGTGCGGCCGTCATCACCGGGTACGACACCGTAATAGAGCAACACCGCCTCACCGGCCTGCAGGCCGGCGCGGCGCAGCATCTCCTCGGGCGGGACTTCACCCGGCTTGCCGGCGAACGAGAACCAGTAGCCGCTGGTCGCGCCGTAGAACGTCAGCGTGCCGTGCTCGGCGAGCAGCTGGAACGAGCGCGGGAAGGATTCCTGTCCGGCGTGCGATACCGCGTAGTCCGCGAGACGGCCGCCGGTCTGCGCGCGCATCTCGGCGAGCAGCGGCTCACCGGCGCGTTCCCAGGCCGCGATCGCCTCGGGTGATGCCGGTACCGGCGTGAACGCTGCTGCCCAGCGCGGATCGCGCCGATCGAGCGCACCGGTCGCGCCATGGCGCTGGATGAACGCTGCCCGCTCCGGGCTCGAGACGAGTCCGACCGCAGCGAGACCGTTGCGTGCGCCGCTTTTGAGCGCCTCGAATCCGGTGCCCGTCGCCGCGCCTTCGACGAAGAGCGTCTTGCCCGAACGGATGCGCAGCGTGGTGAACAGCGCGCGCACCACCGTGCCCAGGTTGAGCACATAGGACCCGGCCGCTTCGAGCGTGAGGTCCGGCGGCAAGGGATGCAGCTGCGGTCCCTGTGTGACCAGGAACTGCTGATGGCTGCCGGTGTCGGTCTCGTAGCCTTGGATGGAGAAACCGGCGTACATCGGATCCCGTGCGGCGAGCGGCGAGAGCAGATCGCTCTGGCCCGAGTACACCGTGACAAGGTCGCCCACCTTGATGCGACCCTCGCGCTTCACCTCGCTGCCGACCGCCGCCACGAGTGCGACGCCGCCCGAACCGGTCACCTGGTGGTCGAGGTCGTGGTTCTCGAACGGCGACACCGGGATACCGGTGAGCGCCCAGATATCGTTGAAGTTGACCTCGGACGCGAGCACATAAACCAGTGCCTCGTTCGGCTCCGGATGCGGTACCGGCAAGAGGATCTCGCGCTCCGAATCCTTCGGCAGGCCGTGCGCCGGCGCGCCGGTCGCCGGATCGCGAATGACGGCGTGACCGTACTGCCAGACGGGCAGCGGCGTGAGCCCCGGGAAGAACGCTGCGCCGACCGGCAGCAGTTCGCCACGGCGCACCATCGCCGCGATGGCGCTCTCGTCATCGATCGATGGGTAAGTCGCACTGCGCACCGGCAAGGGTGCGCTGCGCTTGTCGAGGAAGGCCTGGATCCCGGCCTTTCCGCCCTGCGGATCGATCACCGCCTCGGCGAACAACTGCGCCTCGCGCGCGAGGCCCGCCGAGAACCCCTGCTCCCAGCCGGTGCGCACGGCGTCCAGGATCCGCGCCGAGGTCGGCCCGCGCCCCACACGCTCGGCTTGCGCGAACAACCCGACCACCTCCGGTCTCTGCAGCGTCGCCTCGAGTGCGTCGCGCCCCGGTCGTTGCCAGGCGATGTTCGCGGCCTTTCGCGCCGCGAACGCGCGAGCGACGAGGTTTCGTCCTGACGGTGCGGCGACGAATCCGGCAGCAAGGCGCGTGGCGAGCGACACCACATCCTCGCCCGGGTGCCCGCCATCTGTCCCGCTGCCCGCCAAAGCGTCCAGCAGACCGTCGGCGAGCATCTCCTGCGCAGTGACCGTACGGCCACCCATGATGATCTCGAGCGCGCGGGCGAGCGGCGCAGCATGTCCGGACTCTTCGAGCAGCCGCGGCAATCTTTGGGTGCCACCATAACCCGGCAGCAGGTTCAACCTCACCTCGGGCTGTCCGAAGCTCGCGAGCGGCTCCGCCACACGGACATGGCAGGCCATCGCGAACTCCATGCCTCCGCCGAGCGCGACGCCGTTGATGGCGGCGATGGCAGGCTTGTCCATCGCCTCGATCTTCCGGAACGCGAGGTGCGCGTTGTTCGGCAACGGCAGCGCCTCCTCGAGCGTATGCACGTCTTCGAGCAGCTGACGAATGTCGGCGCCCGCGACGAAGGCCGCCGAGCCTTGGCCGGTGAACACCACAGCCTTCACATCGTCGCGCCGCGAGACGTGATCGATGACGATGTTGAGCTCGTCGAGCGCGCGCTCGTTGAGCGCGTTGACCGGCGGGTTGGTGACCGTCACCAAGGCGATCCGGTCGGGGGTGCGGGCGCTGCGACGCCGGCGCGGCGGCCCGAGCGCGTGGTAATGGATGCGGAAGTAGCGGAAATCCTCGAACAGGCGCTGCTCGTCGGCGACGCGCTGACGCTCCTGCCACTCACCGATCGCACGGCGCAGTTCGCCGATCGATTCGGGGTTGCGCAGCGTCGAGGTGTCACCGACGTCCTGGCCCTCGACCAGCGCGCGCACCATGCGGCGCATGTACTTCCCGCTGCGGGTCTCCGGGAACTGCGTGACCTCGATGAAATCTTCGGGGACTGCGACCTGGCCTTTCTCCTGCCGCACGATCTCGATGAGCCGCCGTCGGTCCTCGGCGGCGAGCTTGCGGCCTGGCGCGGGACGCACGAAGGCGAGCGGCGTGAGCCCCTTCTGCGCGTGGGGCGCGCCGACCACGATCACGTTGCCGACCGGCGAATCCGGGGTGACCTGCTTGTCGCGAAGGATCGCGCCCTCGATCTCCTCGGTGCCGAGGCGGTGACCGGAGACGTTGATGACATCGTCGGAGCGGCCGTGCAGCGAGAAACCGCCGTCGGGATACTTCACGGCGAAATCGCCCTGGGTGTAGGCGAGCCGGCCTTGCCAGCGCGTCCAGTAGGTCTTGCGGTAGCGCTCGAAGTCGCCGCGCCAGCTGCGCGCGACTCGACGCCCTTCGACGCGGAATCCACCCTCGTCGCCCCAGATGGTGCGGCAAAGATAAGGGAACGGCGCAGCGATCACGATCTCGCCCTTCTCGCCGACCTCGACCGCACGCGGTACGACGGCGCCCGCTCCATCGGGCTCGCCGTCGGCGACCCAGACATCGCCTGCGATCCAGGGCAGCGGGTAGGTGTGGGCATCAGCGCGCAACGGGAAATCGCCGTTGCCGAAGTGGTGCGTCCAGACGATGCCGCCGTGCTCGGTCGCCCAATAGGCGTTGATGTACCAAGGTGTCACAAGGTCCATGCCGAACTGTTGCACGACTGGCGAGGTCGGCTCGGCGCAGAAGGTCGCGACGCGCAACGAGCTGCGCGAGTAGGCGCGCACATCCTCGACGTTTTGGGGATCGGTCATCACGGTCTTCAGGAAGGTGACGCCGGCCTTGAATATGTTGACCTTGTAGCGCTCGATGATGCTGGCGAAGCGCCCCGCGCCGGGGAACACCGGTGCACCCTCGGCGATGACGGTCGTCACGCGGGTGGTGAGCGCACCGCAGTACATGTAGCTCTGGCCGGTGATCCAGCCCGGGTCGGCGACGACGTACATGACATCGCCCGGACGGGCGTCGAAAGCGACGCGCATGGTGTGCGCGACACCTGCGGCCCAGCCGCCGTGCACGTGCACCACGCCCTTGGGCTTCCCCGTCGAACCCGAGGTGTAGATGAAGAACAGCGGGAATTCCGCATCGAGCGGCTCCGGCGGCACCGCAGCCCACAACGCAGCGACCAGCGAGGCGTCGGGCAACGCGAGCAACGCGTCCTCGGAATCCACGGCGAAACCGGCAGCCCGCGCTGCGGCGAGGATCTCGACGGTGGCGGCGTCGGTGAGTTCGTGACCCCAGCGGTCACGCTCAGGCCGCCACAGCAGCCCGGGCAGCGCCGCATGGCGCACCACGATGACGGTGTCGATGCGCGGTGGCACCGTCACCAGCGCCGAAGCGATGGCGGTACGGATGCGGCTCGCCTCGGCGGAGCCGATGCCGGCCTGCGCCTCGAGCGCGCGGCCGACGCCGCGCATCACATCGGAGCGCTCGAGCGTGATCTCGTTCGCGGTGGCGGCACGGGCGCCTGCGAGGATCGCCTCGGCCTGCGCCGGGGCGAGCCCGAGCGTGGTCAATGCGCCGGCCACAGCCTCGACCGCGACCTCGGCGGGCACATAGCCATCGAGCGCAGGGTCCGTATAGGCTTCTTTGAACGCCACGACCTGCGCATTTCGATAGCCGCCGTCGGCGGTGATCACCACGCGCGCGCCGGCGTTGTGGATGCGGTCCGAGAGCGTCTTGTCGCTGAATCCGCCGAACACCGGCGTGTAGACGAGGCCGAGCCGCTTGCAGGCTTCTGTCCAGTAGAGCTGCTCCGGGATGTTCGGCATGTTGATGGCGACGCGGTCACCGGTCGCAAGACCGAGGCGCCGCAGTACGAGCGCGCAGCGCACCGTCTCGAGCAGCAGCCGACGGCGCGACACGCCGTAGGAGGTCACCGGACCACCGCGACCGCCATCGAGGGACTGGTCCCAGCGGTCGCCCTCGAAGAAGAACGCAGTCTCCTCGCCGTGCCCGGCGAGCACATGCCGGTCTATTTCATTGAAGCAGGCGTTGGTGAGGGCGCCGTCGAACCAGCGGTAGAAGGGCGCATCGCTCGCATCGAGCGCGGTGCGCCAAGGCGCGTAGTCCGGCGCGAGCACGGGCGCGACCGGCGCGCCGGTCTTCGCATCCCACCCTCGCCAACTGGCTGCAGCGGCGTCGAAAGACAGCCAGGCGCCGTGGGGCCCGACGGTCGGTTCGAACCAGTGCAGATCGCGGCGCGCGTGCTCGGCGTGATAGCCGCCAGGGTCGCGCGCGCAGGCGTCACGGGCTTGCTGCCACGCGGCGCGCGAGGTGAGGGTGTTGACGACGGCCGACGGAGGGGCAACAGCCTCCAACGCCGGAACCGACTCCATGGTTCCGTTCGAACTGGACATCCAATGCACTCCGCCCCCAGATTCATCCTACACCCGCCTCAAGTGAAATACTTCCTGTGAAAATTCACGCGCTTAGCGATTTTTGCTCGGTGGTTCCTCTTCCAGGGTCCACCCGGGTTGGGTGCTTGATTCCTTTTTGATATCACTATAGTATCGTATTATGTGGTACGCCCCGCCCGCTGCCGCACTGCCACAGGAGCCTCCTCATGACTGATCACACTCCCCGCCCCGCTCGCCGCGAACACGAGACCCTCGTCGCCAGCGGTTGGCTGATGCTGCCCGTCGCCCTTGCGATGCTCGTCGCAGGCCTCGCCGCCACGATCTACGGTGCTTCGAACGGCGCCCCGCCGCTCGCGATCCTCGGCATCGTGCTGCTGGTTCTGTTCTTCATCTCACTCGCCGGCTTCTTCACGCTGCAGCCCAACGAGGCGCGCGTGCTGGTGCTGTTCGGCGACTACAAGGGCACCGTACGCAAAGAAGGCTTCCACTTCGGCAACCCGTTCTACTCGAACGGCGCCAACGTCCACGCCACCATCACCGAAGGCGGCAAGACCACGGTGACGCCGAAGAAGAATCCGCGCATGAAGATCTCGCTGCGCTCACGCAACCTCAACGGCGAGCGGCTCAAGGTCAACGACAAGAAGGGCAACCCGATCGAGATCGCGGCCGTGGTGGTTTGGCGCGTGCAGGACACCGCCCAGGCGATGTTCGACGTCGACGACTACGAAGAGTATGTGCACATCCAATCCGAGTCGGCCGTACGTCATCTCGGCAGCCAGTACGCCTACGACCACGGCGAGGAGCACGAGATCACGCTGCGCAGCGGCGTGGACGAGGTGTCGGAGGCGCTGCAGGCCGAACTGCAGATCCGCCTCGCGCCCGCCGGTGTGGTGGTCGAGGAAGCGCGCCTCACGCACCTTGCCTATGCGCCGGAGGTGGCGCAGGCGATGCTGCGACGCCAACAGGCCGAGGCCGTGCTCGCCGCGCGCCAGATGATCGTGCAGGGCGCGGTCAGCATGGTGGACATGGCGTTGACGGAGCTGTCGCGCCGTGGTGTCGTCGAACTCGATGCCGAACGCAAGGCGGCGATGGTGAGCAACCTCATGGTCGTGCTCTGCGGAGACTCGGAAGCCAAGCCCGTGATCAACACCGGCACGCTCTACGGCTGACGCGCGGTGGCCGAGCGCAAGTCATTCTTGATGCGGATCGATCCGGCGCTCTGGCGCGAGCTCGAGCGCTGGGCGGCGGACGACCTGCGCAGCGTGAACGGCCAAGTGGAGTACATACTGCGCGAGGCGCTGCGCCGGCGCGGGGTGCGCATGGGCGGCGCCGAAGGATCGGACGCCGCTGCACCGGACGCCGCTGCGCCACACGGCGACGGGCCGCACGGCGAACAGCCGGAACAGGAGCCGCGATGATCATCGAACGCATCTGGCCGGGGAACGCCTGGCGCAACTTCCACTATCTCATCGCCTGCAGCGAGACCGGCGAAGCGATGGCGGTCGATCCGCTCGACTGGCAGTCGGTGCACGCCGCCGCCCAGCGCAACGGCTGGACCATCACGCACATCCTCAACACCCACGAGCACGGCGACCATATCGGTGGCAACGACGCGCTGCGTGCGGCCACCGGCGCGAAAGTGCTGGCGCACGCAGGCGCGGGACCGAAGCTGAGCGCGCTCGACCGGGCGGTGGGTCAGGGCGACATCATCCGCATCGGCCGCAGCGTCGAGCTCGAATGCCTAGACACTCCGGGCCATACGCGCGCGCATGTCTGCCTGTTGGCGTATGGCGACCGGCCGGCGCTGGTCTGCGGCGACACCTTGTTCAACGCGGGTGCCGGCAATTGCCACAATGGCGGCGACCCCGAACTGCTCTACGACACCTTCGCCGGCCAGTTCGCGCACCTGCCCGACACCGTGACGGTGCACCCGGGACACGACTATCTCTTGCGCAACCTCGCCTTCACGCTGGACGTCGAACCTGGCAACACGGCCGCGGCGGCGCTGCTCGCACAGGTCACGGGCGGCGGGGCTGCGGACGGCG
>Ga0209358_10002278_pt1 | contig 14701 bp, 5 predicted proteins | sample LauGreFa1BDMLBSN_2_FD_187574 | JGI IMG/M metagenome (GOLD analysis project Ga0209358, IMG submission 187574) | Freshwater lake microbial communities from Lake Michigan, USA - Fa13.BD.MLB.SN (SPAdes) (version 2) | ecosystem: Environmental > Aquatic > Freshwater > Lake | place: Lake Michigan, USA... | reverse complement strand
AACATTTGGGGAAGATGCGGTGATATCCTCCAAGGTTTTGGGTATTACCTTAACCAAACGAAATAATGGAGCTGCCTCCAGTAGTGAATTAGCCGGATTTCCACACCACTCATTAGATACTTATTTACATAAGTTGGTAAAAGCCGGGCACCGAGTGGCCATATGCGATCAACTAGAAGATCCTAAAACCGTCAAAGGGATTGTAAAACGTGGTGTTACAGATATGCTCACCCCAGGCATTGCTACCAATGACAAATTGCTAGAGCATAAAAACAATAATTTTCTTGCCGCTATTTATGTTGAAAATGAAAAAGGAGGCGTTGCATTTTTAGATATTACTACAGGAGAATTTTTAATTGCCGAAGGCAATGTTGAATACTTGGATAAATTATTACAAAGCTTACAACCTGCTGAAATTTTATTCCCTAAAAATTACCAAGCTAATTTTAAAGAAATATTTGGGACCAGCTTTTATACCTATGGATTAGATAGTTGGATTTTTGATGAACCCTTTGCCACTGAACTTTTACTGAAACAGTTTCAAACACAAAACTTAAAAGGCTTTGGCATTGAAGATCAAAAATTAGGCATCATTGCTGCAGGTGCTATTTTGCATTATTTAAAAGAAACCGAACATCCCCACTTACAACATATTCATAAAATTCAGCGCATGGTGCGGGACGAAATTTTATGGATGGATAAATTTACCATACGCAATTTAGAATTAATAGGCAATGGCGCCGATCGTAAAGGCTTGTTAGAAATCATGGATGCCACTAAAAGCCCCATGGGTGCGCGCTTATTAAAAAGATGGTTGGTATTCCCATTGCAATCTATTGAACAAATTAATAATCGATTAAATACAGTTGCAAGTTTTTTAAAGGACAGCACTACAGCAAACCAACTTGGCACCCTCATTGAATCCTGTGGTGACTTAGAAAGATTAGCGAGTAAATTATCTACGAGAAAATTACAGCCCCGTGAATTTTTACAATTAGGAAAATCATTGGAAGCTGTTCATGAAATAAAAAAATTATTGGCACCTCATTCTAATAATTACCTACAACACATTAGTAATGATTTGGCTACCTGCGAAACCAGTAAAAACGCCATTTTCAATACCTTGTCCGAGCAAGCCCCTGCTACCGTTGTTAAAGGAGGGTTTATTAAAACTGGGGTTTCTGAAAGCTTGGATGAACTAAGAAATATTTCCAGTGGCGGTAAGGAATTTTTAACACAGATACAAAATAAGGAAGCAGAGATTACTGGGATTTCTTCCTTAAAAATTGGCTACAATAATGTGTATGGTTATTATTTAGAAGTTACGCACGTTCACAAAAACAAAGTGCCTGCGGAATGGATACGCAAACAAACCTTAACCACAGCTGAAAGATACATTACGCCTGAATTAAAAATATACGAGGAAAAAATATTGGGTGCCGAAGATAAAATATTGACGCTCGAAAATGATTTGTACCAACAACTATTGGATCAAGTCATCCAAGAGATGGGATTAATTCAAAAAAATGGCCAACTCATTGGGGTATTAGATTGTTTACTTTGCTTTGCACAAATAGCGAAAGAAAATAAATACTGTATGCCTATCCTAACCCAAGATGCTATTTTAGATATCAAAGCAGGAAGGCATCCGGTGATTGAAAAAAGTTTATCCATCGATCAGGCCTATATCCCGAATGATGTCATGTTGGATCCTGCCACACAACAAATTATTATTTTAACAGGCCCTAATATGAGTGGTAAAAGTGCAGTGTTACGACAAACTGCCTTGATTACTTTAATGGCGCATATGGGCTCCTATGTTCCTGCAGATGCAGCCAATATTCCACTCACCGATAAAATATTTACCCGTGTAGGTGCGAATGATAATTTAAATGCAGGGGAATCTACTTTTATGGTGGAGATGTTAGAGACTGCAAGCATTTTAAATAATATCAGTGAACGAAGTTTAATATTATTGGATGAAATTGGCCGAGGAACATCCACCTACGATGGTATTTCCATTGCCTGGAGCATTGTTGAATATTTAAATCAGTCCAAGCAAAAGCCTAAAACCTTATTTGCCACCCATTATCATGAACTCAATGATTTGGAAGCGCAACTATTCACGGTTCATAACTATCATGTAAGTCATAAGGAAGTGGGCAATAAGATTATATTTTTACGCAAACTAACCAAAGGTGGCAGCACCCATAGTTTTGGTATTCATGTCGCTAAAATGGCGGGCATGCCTAATATATTAGTAGATAGAGCAAACGCGATTTTATCAGAGATGGAATTAAAAAATAAAGGAAGTCAAAATTTAGCGACACCTTCCCTACAAGAACCAAATACAAAATATCAGTTATCTATTTTTGATGCACACACGGAAACTTTTGAATCTATCCGCAAGGAATTAGATGCCATTGACATTAATAACTTAACCCCTGTGGAGGCATTAATGAAACTACAAGCCATCAAAAAGAAATTAAACTAAGCTGACATTTTTTTCAAGCAACTCTTTATTTTTTGTTGCAACGCATCACTTGCAGGAACCAATGGCAAGCGAAGTTCATTTTGTATTAATCCCTGCTCAAACATAAAACCTTTAATACCTGCAGGATTATTTTCAGCATACATATGTATATAGGATTCAATTAATCCATCATTTATTTTTTTAGCTCCTGCAAAATCACCCGACATTGCAGCATTGATCATATCTGTAAATTGCTTTGGAAATGCATTAGCAGCAACACTTATCACACCATCCATACCACAAGCAATTTGCGCCATTACAATTTCATCATCCCCACTCACCACTAAAAAATCCGAAGGACGATCTTTTAAAATAGCAATGGTTTGCGCCATCTCCGGACCTGCTTCTTTAATACCGGCAATATTTTTATGCGCCGACAAACGAAGTGTAGTTTCAGCAGTCATATTACGACCAGTACGACCAGGAACATTATATAATAAAATAGGTTTAGGTGCAGCATCTGCTAATGCAATATAATGTTGGTATAAACCTTCTTGCGCTGGCTTGTTATAATACGGTGTTACACTTAATATCGCAACCACTTTACTTAAATCAAATTTTCCAAAGGACTTTATTACTTCGGCAGTATTATTGCCACCAATACCTATCACAATGGGTACGCGACCATTCACTTTATTCACCGTGCAATTAAATACTTCAATTTTTTCTTCCTCACTTAAAACTACGGACTCCCCTGTTGTTCCTAAAGTGACTATATAATTTAAGCCGCCAGCAATTTGAAGTTCAATGATATTTTCAAGCGCAGCAAAATCAATGGATTTGTCTTTCTTAAATGGTGTTACTACTGCAACGCCTGTCCCTTTTAAAGTTTGTCTTAACATAGTAGGTAAAGATAAAAAAATAATGTTACGCTTCCTCCCAAAATCCCATTTTGCTATACTTCTCAATTCTGTTTTCAGTTCGAGTCGCAGGAGTTATATCTTTTACCGATTGTAAAGCAGTAATAATGTTTTGTTTTAATATCGCAGCCGCTTCGGTATAACTCCAATGCGCACCACCTACTGGCTCAGGAACAATTTCATCAATCAAGCCAAATCCTTTCATGTCATTGGCAGTTAATTTAAGTTGTTCAGCCGCCAATTCCTTTTTATCCCAGCTACGCCATAAAATGGAGCTACAGCTTTCAGGTGAAATAACGGTATACCAAGTATTCTCCATCATTAATGTTTTATCGCCCACACCAATGCCTAAGGCACCGCCACTCGCTCCTTCCCCAATAATACATATGATAATGGGTACTTTAAGGCGAATCATCTCATATATATTACGTGCAATAGCCTCTCCCTGACCTCTTTCCTCAGCTTCCAAGCCTGGGAAAGCCCCTGGGGTATCAATCAAACAAACCACCGGTTTATTGAACTTTTCAGCCAATTTCATCAGCCTAAGGGCTTTTCGGTAGCCTTCAGGGTTGGCCATCCCAAAATTGCGTAATTGGCGCGCTTTGGTATTACTTCCCTTTTGCTGACCAATCATCATTACGGTTTGCCCCCCTAATTCAGCAAACCCACCTACCATGGCTTTGTCATCTTTTACATTGCGATCCCCATGTAATTCAATAAATTTATCGCACATTAAATGGATATACTTTAAAGTATAAGGGCGATCTGGATGACGACTTAATTGTACCCTTTGCCAAGGCGAAAGGCTTTCTGTGATTGCTTTTCGCTTATCCAAGATTGATTTCTCCAACTGATTTACAGTAGCAGATAAATCAATTTTAGGATTTTTTTCAGCTAACTTTTTAGTCGCATCTATTTGTTCGTATAAATCTTTAATAGGTTGTTCAAAATCTAAAAACTGTCTATTTGGGTATTCTGGCATATGCTTATATTGGGATGTAAAAATAATAAAGGTTTTTTAATAAAAGTTTGTTTAAAAAAGCAGTTTCCCCTTATCTTTGCAGCCCTTAATAGTGGATTTATCCACGAACCAAGGATCGGTAGTTCAGTTGGTTAGAATGCCGCCCTGTCACGGCGGAGGTCGCGGGTTCGAGTCCCGTCCGGTCCGCTTTAAAACAATTAACCCATTGATTTTCAATGGGTTATTTTGTATCTGTAGCAGAATGTGTAGCAAACGTGTTCTTTCTAGCCTATTTTAGCATCAGTTTAGATCAGGTTTCAAATCTAGATGTAGTTACAGTTTTACCATCTTAAATTGATATGATATTTTATTGTCAGTTGAGGTTATTTTAATCACATAACTACCTGCTGATAGTTGACCTAATATAATTTTAGTGCCTGCAGTTAAATTGGGCTGACTTGCAACTTTAGTTCCACTGGCTATATCAAACACCTCTAAATTTAACCTTTGATACCCCTTCACTACGAAATCAAAGTTCAGTTGATTTACAAAAGGATTAGGGGCTAGTTTGATAAACTCATCTTTACTTAAGTTTATGATATCAGTTACTAAATAATAGTAGGCTGAGCTCATTACACTTGTACATCCATTGGTGGTTGTTTTTGCCGTGTAAGATCCTGCAGCTGTTGGTTTATACTTTTGCACCGTATCGGTAATCGAAGATCCATCTTTATACCACGTAGTTCCTGCTGCGCCGGATAATAAGAAGTTAGCAGTATCTCTTGATAAGGTAGGAGCTGATGGTATTGGTTTTGTTGTGACTACTACCTTGGATCTTGGTCCTTCACATCCTGTAGCGGTTACGATTTGACTGAGATAATAATTAGCAGCGCCAACAGTTGCGGTGGTAGGTTTAATAGCTGTGCCGCTTCCTGTTCCACCTATTGCATTATTACCATACCATAATAAGGTAGCCCCGGCGCTTGGATTTATTCTTATTGTATCTGCGCTTGCATTATTACAATAATTGGTATCTCTAACTATAGGTGCTATAGGTAATGGATTTATAGTCACGCCTATTTTTGCTCTTGCGCCCTCGCATCCTGTACTATTATTTTTTTGACTTACATAATAACTAAAACTTCCTACTGTTGTAGTAATTGGTTTACTACCTAAAGCGCTTGCGGTTCCTCCTGTTGCGCTAGTGCCGTACCAATTTAAACTATGGCCAGTTAAGGAAGTCGCCTTTAAGGTATCTGCACTAATGTTATTACAATATGCAGTGTCTTTTACAGAAGGACTAGCTGGTGCAGGATTAATTTTTACAGTTATTTTAGCTCTTGGACTCTCACAACTTGTCGTATTATTGATCTGAGATACATAGTAAGCCTTTGTTGTAGTATCGGAAGTGGGCGCAACCACTGCACTAGTATTACCTGTTCCTCCAGTAGCATTAGCACCATACCAGGTAATAGTATTACCACTTGTTCCAGTTGCTAGTAAAGTTGAAGAACTTATGTTTTGACAAAAAACAGTATCCTTAACTGATGGTAACGCAGGTAATGCATTTTTTGTAATTGTTATAGTATCGGAAGAAATTACACATTTAAAAGTATCTGTTCTTGTCACATAAAGAGTTGTACTTTCTAAAAATGTTTTTGATGTGACATTATTGACATCTGATTTTGTTCCATAATACCATTTTAATGTGTCTCTAGGATTATTAATAGAAATTTTGGTACTATCGCCCGAACAAAATGAAAGCTTTGATTGACTTAAAATAGGCTTAGTCATATAACTTAAGGGACAATTTGGTTTTCCCTTCAATGAATCAAATAAATATTTTGCATAGGAATCATATTGAAAAAAATCTTTTTCTATAAATTTATTACCACTTCTAATAAATACTGTTTTTTTCTTTATTTCATTATCAGGACTTGTATAAGGGGCCATTCCCGTATCAGAATAGGTTATATCTTTTTTTCCATCACCATCAAAATCATAATATATGAGTTTGTTTCTGAATTCAGTTCTATTTAAACTTAAAGTATATTCTATCCAGCTTACTTCTCTATTAAAAGAGCCGTTCGTTTGTTGAATATAGGTTTCAATAGTCCAGTTTAAATGATTTGTTGCATTAATATTTATAAAATCATTTAATCCGTCACCATTTAAATCATCTACGATATAATCATAAACATTCATCGTATTCGTAGAGCTGGTTGGATATGGAGTGTTTATTTCATTCCCGGAAAAGACACCCTTTCCATTATTTATAAGCATTTTATTTTGAATGTTATTTGCTATAAAAATGTCATTGTATCCGTCTTTATTTATATCCTTTAATTTAGTGTAAAATGAGAAATCAGTTTTCATATCAACAAAATCCTTATTTGAAAAGTAAGGGAACGCTGCAATTCCCCAAAATATATATGAATGATTGTTGGCAGCTATAAATAAATCTGGTAATTTATCGCCATTTAAATCGGCAACAGATCCATGTTCATGTGCAAATTGATCAAGAAGTGCTTTCGGTTCTAGTTCTAATTTAGTTAAATCATATCCGCCCTTACCATCACTAATAGCTATAGTTACTTGTTCGTTTGGATTTGTATCGTACATTTCATCTCTGTGTCCAAAAATTACTAAATCAACATAATTATCATCATTTAAGTACACCGCGGAAACCTTTGTTGGAGCGCCTATAAAATTTGTTTTATCATTGATTAAATTTTTTTCTTCAAACTTTAGGTTAGCGGGATTCCAGATTAAAAAGGAGAGATTGGCTTTTTTACCACCAAATGCTGATCCGCTATTAAATACATCAATATAACCATCGTTATTAAAATCGCCATTGCAAATTGATTGTGTCCAAGCACAATATGCTTCCCCTTGAGGTGGAGCATAAACTTCATAGTTTTTTTGAAAAACACAAATCATTATATCACTCAGCACGTTTGTATTTTCCCAATATTCGGTACCAAGTTGTCTTGCATTAGCAGCTACTTTATATCCAGTAAAATTGTCTAATGCATTTGTTTTTGTTGTAAATGGTTTTGGGGATTGCGCAAATAAATTGCAAGACACTAAAATGCCAAAGGCAAATATTACTCTTTTCATTAATTAAATTTTAATCAATCCTTTGGGGGTATAATAAAGTTAAGATAAATTCCTACAACTTCACCATCTTAAACCGTTGGGCTATTTTATTATCATTAATATTTCAATCTATATTTTTTGTTTATCTTAAATCCTTGTTTTGTATTCTCCCACCAAAAATAGGTCCATTTAGGACTTCCTAATCTACTTTTCGAGTAGGTTGGATAATATAAATCTATATCACCATCACGATCAATATCCTCACACCATACTTGAAATTCAGAAATTAAATTTTTATCATACTCGATAAAATCTTTCTTATACACAAATTGGGTACCTGAATTCTCGAAATAATCTTGAAAAAACGATGGAACTCCATTTTCGACGCTTAAGCTGCCTATAACAAGATCCATATCACCATCGCCATCACCATCAAATAGAGTTATTCTATCACTGGTTGGATTTTTTTGTGGGAAGGTATGTTTTTCAATCAATTTACCAACTATATTCATATTGATAACCGTTTTTTTGGTAACAATATTTAACATGGCTTCGTTTGTATTTTGATTTGCATAAAAATTTACAAAATCAATACTGCCATCTTTATCATAATCATATTTATTATATATACCTTGTTTAAATAAAGGAGTTAAAGTTCTTTTCTCAAATTTATTATTACCAAGATTTTTATAAAACACACCTTCGCGCATTTCTGAAACTAACAAATCATCCAATCCGTCAAAATCCCAATCAAATATATTTAAATTGAATTGTGATTGTTTTGGGATATTTAAAATTTCAGTAACATTATAATCAAGATTTCCTTTTGACATTAACAGGTATGTATTTACCCCATTAAATCTTATGTCACCATTTCCGTAATCCCACTCACCCATGTATGTTAAGCCAAAGTCTAAATAACCATCGTTATTTAGATCACGATAATCAAATAATAAACGATTTAGTGAATCCCTAATACCTGGATTCTTTTCTTTAATATTAAATGAGAATATGTCTTTCCCTGTATAGTCTTTTACATATAAAGTGGCTTGTTTTTTGGGGTCGGAACTTACACCACTCCATGTAATAATATCAGGTATACCATCTTTATTTAAATCATATGTTCCATTTTTCGCTTGCGCATGGTCATTCCAATTAAGATCTTTAAATAGATCAGTATTTATAGCTGGAATAAAGGGAATATTGGTGGCACTTATAGTTTTAGAGCTTGTATTGCTGGCGGTATTTTTTGAAGTAACATTTATTACAACTGAGTAATTTCCCATTCTAAAATGCCCAGGAATATTTAAGCTTAAGCTCAAAGCATTGATCGATGTATCTAACTTATATATTTGTTTTGAACTATCGCTCCATGTTGAGGTAACAGAATATATTACACCTGCTGCTGGAAGCTTTGAGCTTATGGTTATAATAAGTGGTAATGTGTCAGCAATATTATAAGTCCCCGTATCTAAATTGGTAGTAAATTTTATAGCCTCTTCCTGCACAACAACATTTGGTGGTGGTGGTGTATCAGGAACTGATGTTTTATTACAAGCAAAAACAAATAAAATACCCAAAGCAAAGATTACTTTTTTCATAAATTAGTTTTTAATACTATCAATATATTCATCAATTTACTCCTACAACTTCACCATCTTAAACTGTTGGGCTATTTTATTATCATTCGAGGTTACTCTGACGATATAAGTACCCCTAGCGAGTTGACTTAGTTGTATTTGAGTGCCAGCGGTTATGTTTTGCTGAGTAGCCACCTTTGATCCTGTGGCTACATCATATACCTCTATATTTAGTTTTTGATACCCCTTTACGGTAAAGTCAAAGTTCAGTTGATTTACAAAAGGATTAGGGGCTAGTTTGATAAACTCATCTTTACTTAAGTTTATGATATCAGTTACTAAATAATAATAAGCTGCGCTCATGACACTTGTACAACCATTAGTGGTTGTTTTTGCCGTGTAGGAACCAGCAGTTGTTGGTTTATACTTTTGCGCCGTATCTGTAATCGCAGATCCATCTTTATACCATGTAGTTCCCATTGCACCTGATAATAAGAAGTTAGCAGTGTCTCTTGATAAGGTGGGAGCAGATGGGATACCGTATTTTTTTATTTGAACTGTGTCAGATGAAATAATGCATCCCAAACTATCTGTTCTTGTAACAAATAATTTTGTGCTATCTGTAAATGTTTTATTACTCAGGTTTGTCAAGTCACTCTTTGTGCCATAATACCATTTTAACGAATCGCCTTTATTAATATTAGATATGGTAAGTTTTAGTGAATCACCAGAACAGAAGGAATATTTAGTGGTGTTGAAGGTGGGTTTAACTAAGTTGTTACAAAAGGTTACCGTGTATTCGTGAAGCTTTGCAGAATGTAAATTTTGATTATCCTGATCTTGTTCAAAACCAAAGAACTTAAGCTTATTATTTACAAAAAAGCCCTTCATAAATCCAGGGTACGTTCCTAAAACAGCTAAATTATCTGGTAGTGTGTAAAATGTTCCATTTTGATTTTTCCATATAGAGTTTTGAATATATACACCACTACCAACCCAACCGCCGTTTTTGGGATTGGGATTTTTAGGTCCTGGATTGATTCTAAATTTATTGCCAAAATGAAATGGATGCACTAATATATCCAACCACCCGTCATTATCGATATCTGCAATTTCAAATTCTCTAAAAGTATTTGAGCTATCTGGATAACCGGTTGCTGTATCATGATATGAAAGAATTTGTCCTGGTTCAAATTCTCCATCCCCCAATCCTTCCCAAATTTGTATCCTTGTGCTTGGATAGCCTTCGCTTGCAATTGCCATATCAATTTTTCCATCTTTGTTAAAATCAGCAACCTTTATTGAAGTTGAACCCTGTTTTGATTCTGAAAAAACGCCTTTGTTTTTTGGTTTTTTTAAAAACTTATAACTTTTCGTTACAGGGTCAAATCCAAAAATTGAATATGCATATGGGTTTGTTGGATCACCTCCATATTGGGATTTGATAATCTCAGGTGTTTTATCCCCCATTATATCAGCAATTAAAACAGCACCCGCGCCAGTATTTTCTCCGGGAAACGTTGCGTTTTCTAAAATTGTTTTGCCATCTGAAAAACTGCTATCCTTATTCTGCAAATAGGGGTGCAGGTTGTTTATTCCTATCCAGGGATCATAGCTTCCCATATGCAGTCCTATTAAATCATATAACCCATCATTATTTAGGTCACCCGTCGCTACTGAATGATAAAAGCTTTTATACTTAGATATTTTTTTCCAGTTTAATGTATCGCTTTCGTTTTTTACTGTATAAATGTCACCATACGGCCAAGGATTCCCATTTTCTAATCCATGATCAGCATACGCAATTGTTGAAGAATCTATAAATACATAATTTCTTGCGTTCCCCATTGTAACATTTGTATAATACTTTTTAAACTCCCAACCATTGGTTCCATTAATAAAGTGCAACGGAGATAGGGGCTTAGAACTATATGAAGGAATAATAATAATATTTTCCTTACCCTTGATTGAATATAATAAAGCACCCGAGGTTGCTTCATTTAATGCTCCACCCAGTCCTTGACCATTTGATGTTTCTACTCCAACATCAGGAATTGAAAAGTTAAACTTAATACTTTTGGTTTTTACGGTTACTTGTGGTGCCTTAATTATTGTAATTACTTTTTCATTAATACAGCCACCTAGGTTTGTTCTAACAATTTTGTATTCTCCTATTTCTTTTATTTTGATTGAATTAGAATAGCTTAGCACTTTATTATTCTTATACCATATTGTATTTATTCCAGCAACTGAGTCAATAATAATAACGGTAGAATCTGCACCATAGGGTATAGCAAGGCTTCCTTGAAAATTAATTTCTGGCTTATACACATCGCAAGGAAATCGGAATTGTGACAAATCTATCTTTGCAATTCCATTTGTATTATCCCAATTACTAAATGTTGTTTCGCTTCCTTCTGATAAAAATAAAATGTTTGCTGATTTTTCTGAAGTATTATAAATTGGATAAAAAAACCAGCCCATTTTTAATGCTTGAAAGTCGCTATCATTCTTGAAATCTAATTTAAAGCTTTGAATTTTTTTACCGGTGTTTAATAGCACTCGTTTATTTAATAATTCTTTTTTTATTGTTGTGTCCCCGTTATCCCAGCCCCACCAACCCCAACCATTTACTGGCAAGATGTCTACAAGTCCGTCATTGTTTAAATCTTCCACTTTTATGCCATTGCCATGTGCTATCCTTACTGGATCATATTGTAGGGCGCTATCAAGCCATTGATTTGATACGTTACCATTTTTATTGTAAACCTGAATTCTTGTATGAGACAATCCCAAATCTAATTCAACCGACTTTCCAGTTAGATCTTTAATTTGTGTGAATTCTTGTGTAACTACTTCATAAATTCCATCATTATCCATGTCTACTACATGAATCCCAAAATCAATTACCGGCAAATAATTATAAAAATAATCGCCTTTTTGTTTTTTTTCAGAAGTAATTATCGCAACTGTATCATGCTTACTGATTAATGATAAAGAATCTCCTTTATTAAATGAAACGATAAAAATTGAATCTTTGAAGTTTGTCAATCTCTTTTCAATTGCAAAAAATACTTTACCGCCTTTTTCGTCCGATTGAACAGCTCTTGATAACAAATCTAAATCAGTTCCCATTAGCGTTGTTCCTCTATATAGTTCTTCATTAATTAATCCATACTTATATAGTAAATTAGGATCTTGGTGATTGGGGTCAGTATTTTTAGGTTTATCATAATTAGAAATTATGATTTCTTTTTGAGGTGTATTATTAATATTTAAGAGTCTGCCAGATTCGGTATTATAATTGTTTGGAAATAAAACCCTTTTAAAATTATCACCTTTATTTAAAAAGAGTTTATCAAATGTGTGTTCGGGATTGTTAGTATACCATTCTGCCTTTTTGTTTTCTGGCTTTCCGTGATAGTTTTGTGTGGGCAATAAAATATCTGGGCGATTATCACCATCTACATCTCCAACATCAAATAATCCAGGATCACCTTCTGAATAGAGGTTTGCTTTATTGGTATTTTTAAACTCTGATTTTGTCGGGGTTGATTTATTATAAAAAACAGATATGACTCCTCCTCTATTAATGTTTTGATATGGTTGAAGAAGATAATCTAGCAAGCCATCATTATCAAAATCTGCTTGTCTAATCCAGCGATTAAATGATCTATAATATCCTTTTGAAACAGCTTCTTTTTCAAAAACTGAATCCATTTTAAAAATATTTTTTTCAACACCTAAAACTGGAATTTGTGCAGCACTTAGAATAGAAAATGAAAAGAAAACTGCGATAAAGATGTACTTCTTCCCCATACAATAAAATTGTTAAAATAATAAATAACCTTTGGGGGTGACATGAAGTTACATAAACTGTAGCAGAATCCGTAGCTACTACCCCCTATTTAACCCTATTTGGGGCTGTTATAGCAAGAAAAATATAATTGTAACTCCTTTATATCTGATGAATTAGATAGTTTGAGGTGAATTTGAGTTAAGTTAGAACTCACCGTCCGGTCCGCAAAAGCCCTCATTATTTAATGAGTTAGGGGCTTTTTAGTAGCCATCTCATAATATTCATAAGATTTTGAGAAATATAGGTAATATACCATTTATACAAAATTTAGCAATGGAGTAGAAATTAACATAAATTAGTATTGATTTTAAAATTATCAGTTAAAATTTAAAACCACTGCCCTAAGTATGAAAAAGACATTATTATCACTTTTGCTTCTTATATCCCTATATAAAATTGATTTCGCCCAATCGAAAGATTTAAACATCATCAAACAACGAATTGTCACTGAACTTTTGCAAAACAAACCTTCTGATAAGCAAGTGGAAACTATTTTAGCTAGAATGAAGGAAGACGGAAGTTTTAATGATATTAACTATTCAGACCTTAGCACCACCGCAAGTTTCCCTCACGGAAGACATACCAATGATTTAGCATATATAGCGAAAGCCTATAAAAACAATGCATCAGTTTATTATAAAAGTCAAAAAGTAAAAGATGCAATTATAAGTGGTTTAACCTTTTGGGTTCAAAAGGATTTTGTAGGCGACAACTGGCATGACAATCAAATCACCACCCCTACAAATTTAATGAACCTAATGTTGGCGATTGGTGATGAGTTACCCAAGGATTTAGTTGAAAAAGCGCAACCTATGATTGGCAGGGCAAATATGAAAGCTTCAGGGGCGCGTCCAAGTGGAGATCGTATTGTAATTGCAGGCATTCTAGCTAAAAACTTACTTTTTAATAATAATGATAAATTATTTGACTCTATTATAAATATCATTCAAGGGGAGATGAAGTTTGCAACTGGTGAACGCGGCATTCAACAGGATTTTAGCTTTCATCACAGACCTGATCGAGTTAACAATACCGACTCCTATGGATATGGAAAATTTGCCAATGCTTATGGCGAATGGTCATGGTATGTTGCAGGTACTCAATATAAATTCTCAACAGAAAAAATAAATTTATTGGTTGACTATTATTTAGATGGGATATATAAGCAAATGGTTTATGGCGTTTATGAAGATGTGGGCGTAAGAAATCGCGATGTAACTAACAAAAGAAATGGCGTAGAACGTAAAGGAACCCTTGAGATAGAAAGATTATTAATTAGTACTGATTATAGAAAAAAGGAATTAGAAGAAATAATAAAACTAAGAAAAGGCCAAGCAACGCCTTCCTTATCCTTTGCGAAATTCTTTTGGCAAACAGAACATTTTGTATTTCAACGTCCCAATTTTTACACAAGTGTAAGGATGTTTTCGACCAGGAATCAAAACATGGAACAACCCTACAATGGCCCTGGAAAAACAACCCACCACAGAGCAGATGGTACCAACTATTTATTACTTAAAGGTGATGAATACCATAATATTTGGGCTGCCTATGATTGGCAAAAGATATCTGGCACCACTATCATGCAAAAAGCCAACCTGCCTGGCCCCAATGAAATTCAAAAAGAAGGTCTTACTAGCTTCGTAGGTGCAGTAACCGATGGATTATATGGTGCAGTTGCCTTTGATTTTAAAAGCCCCCACGACTTATTAGAAGCTAAAAAATCATGGTTCTTTTTTGATGAGGAATATGTTTGCTTAGGCGCTGGCATCAAGCCAAAAAAATCATTGCCTGTAGTAACAACCATCA
>Ga0209358_10002277_pt1 | contig 14701 bp, 16 predicted proteins | sample LauGreFa1BDMLBSN_2_FD_187574 | JGI IMG/M metagenome (GOLD analysis project Ga0209358, IMG submission 187574) | Freshwater lake microbial communities from Lake Michigan, USA - Fa13.BD.MLB.SN (SPAdes) (version 2) | ecosystem: Environmental > Aquatic > Freshwater > Lake | place: Lake Michigan, USA... | reverse complement strand
GGAACAAACGTTGCAACAGTTGAAAACATTGATGACATTGGGGACGTTGCTCTCACCACACCACAACTAGGTGACGTTCTTAGGTATGACGGCGGCAACTGGGTTAATGATGTAATCCCAGAAATTAACTCGCTAGATGATATTGCTGGTGTTGCGATTACTAGCCCGTCCAAGTATCAGACACTTTTATATGATGGAACAAACTGGGTTAACGCGGATTCATCTGTAGCGACACTAGTAACGAATGCCGAAACAACTGCATTGGCTGTTGGTGAAGTTGTTTACCTATTTGGCGCACAGGGCGACAGAGCGACGGTCAAGCGTGCATCAAATACGTCAGATGCAACATCCTCAAAAACCGTGGGTATCGTCGCTCAAACTATTCTTCCGAATGGAACTGGCGCAGTCGTTACTCAGGGTTACGTCAGTGGTCTAAATACTTCTGCCTACACACCTGGTGATGTCCTATGGTTGTCGTCTACTGCTGGTCAATTTACAACGACCAAGGCTGTTGCCCCCAATCACCTTGTGTTCATCGGTGTTGTTGCTCGCGCCAATGCTGGCAACGGAATCGTTTATGTAAAAACACAAAATGGTTACGAAGTTAATGAATTGCATGACGTCAAAACCAATGGCAAGGCTGTTGGTGACGTACTCATGTGGGATGGCTCCCTGTGGGTAAATAGTCAAATTGACCTTGCAACAGACACAGTCGGTTCCTATGTTGCATCGCTCGTTGCGGGAACTGGTGTAACACTTGAGAATAACTCTGGGGAAGGTGCTACCCCGACCATTGCCATCGGACAGGCTGTTGGTTCAACAGACTCACCAACGTTTGCTGGGGCAACATTGGACGGTGTTCGTATTGGAGTTACTGCATCCAACGAGATTGACACGACATCAGGCAACCTGACGATTGACTCTGCGGGCGGAACAGTCACCATTGATGACAACCTGACCGTTAGCGGAAACTTAACCGTCAACGGAACAACTACAACAGTCAACAGCACAACTGTCACTCTTGACGACCCGATTATTACTCTCGGTGGAGATACGCCTCCTGCGTCAGATGACAACAAAGACCGTGGCGTTGAATTTAGATATCACAACGGAGCAGCGCCGAAAGTAGGTTTCTTCGGCTACGACGACTCAACTGGTCGTTTCGTAATGATTCCAGACGCTACAAACTCTAGTGAAGTTTTTTCTGGAACAGTTGGAGATATTCAGGCTGGAACGTTCTTTGGTGCTTTATCTGGTAACGCTTCAACCGCTTCCACTCTGCAAAATGCAAGGACAATTGCGCTTGCTGGTGACATAACTGGCTCGGCATCATTTGATGGGAGCGGAAATGTCACTATTACTACCGACATTGCAAGCGATGCTGTCACGCTCGGCTTTGATACAAATGGCAACTATGTAGCAAGCATTCTTGGCGGTACGGGAATTTCTGTTTCGGGTGTTGCTTCCGAGGGGGGAATACCAACCATCTCGCTGAACGCAACATTGGATGACCTGTCTAATGTTTCAGTTCCAAGTCCGACTTCGGGAGAGTTCCTGAAATGGAATGGGACAGCGTGGTCAAACTATGGAATTGCGTTAGGTGATGACACTACTGGTAGTTATGTACAGTCACTTGTTGCTGGGACGGGCGTAACAATCACAAACAACTCTGGTGAGGGGGCGACACCGACAATCGCTATCGGGCAAGCCGTTGCCACAACAAGCAACGTGACCTTTGCTGACGTTACTGTCACTGGAAACTTGAGTGTCACTGGAAGTACCTTTGGTAGTGCAACCCTTGACGTTGATAACTATAAAATTACGCTCAACGCTTCTGTTACTGGTGCACCAACTCTCAATGGCGAAATTGAAGTAAACCGTGGCACCTCAGCGGATGTCAGAATACGTTGGAATGAATCGCTAGACCTATGGGAGTACACCAACGACGGGTCGGCATACTCACGTATCGGTTCCGCCCTAATGACGGTTTCGGACACCCCACCATCAAGCCCATATACAGGTGACCTTTGGTTTGAATCGGATAGCGGTATTACTTTCGTACGTTATGACAGTCATTGGATTGAAATTGGTGCATCTGGCATTGGTGCTGTCACTTCCGATACCGCTCCGTCAAACCCTGCGAATGGGCAGGTCTGGTTTGAGTCAGATACGAGCCAACTCAAGATTTACTACGGCGGCTCATGGATTCAGGTTGGCGGCGCGGACGCTGTCAATGTCATTAATGCAGTTAACGCAAAGGGCGACTTGGTCGTTGGTACCGCGAACGATACGGTGACACGGCTTGCGGCTGGAGCAAACGATTATGTGTTGACGGCTAATTCGTCAACAACTTCTGGTCTAGAGTGGGTTTCTCGTGCGGCAATCGTTGATGACTTTGCTGTGGCGAGTATAATGGGCGCTTATTAAGTGATTGAGGTCAATTAAATGGCTAATACAGCAAAAATTCTTTTCAGGGGTGCGGCTACAACTAACACCAACACGGTGTTGTACACCGCCCCTGCCTCAACGTCTACAGTTATTACAAATATTGTAGTGACTAACACGTCGTCAAGCCCAGCGACATTTACGATTTCAATGAATGGCGTGATACTTGCGCCAACTGTTGCAATTAGCGGGTATTCAATGACATCGCTTGACATCAAGCAAGTCTTAGAGACAACGCAGACACTCACTGGTGGAGCCTCTGCTGCGACAGTTAACTTTCACATTAGCGGAATGGAAATTGCGTAATGGGTATTCAACAGTTCCCTATAGGTGATACAACAATTGAGGCAAATGAACTTCTTTACGACCCAGTAAATAAGTTACGTGTTTCAACTCCACAGTCACTAATTGATACCGACTTTGAATACGGTACCCAGATTTCAAAGTGGGAAAACCTTGCTCTGACAGACAACCGCCCTTTCGTTTACAACGCGCAAACACCACTTACTGGTATCACGGCGATTTCGCTTCCAAACCTGTCGCGTACGGTCACTGTTAGTACCACAACTCCGCCAGCAGTTGGCACGCCAATCACGGTTACGGACACCCACCTACCAATCGCTAATGGCAATTTTATTGTTGAAACAGTAAGCGCTGGAGCATCTTTTACCTACACAGCCCGCGCCGAAAACACTACGACTGTCACGTCACTATTTGACTCCAACAAGACACAGTTCTTCCAAGGCGCTTTCTACACAGGGGCGGCAATTGGCTCGGCACCAAGCGTTTCGTACTCTGGTACAAAAATTACGGTGACAACGACTTCACCACACGGTCTGTCAATTGGTAACGAAATCGCAATTACTGGAATCACGACATCTGGAGCCAACCCACCTAACGGTGCTTACTTCGTCGCTGGAATAGTTAGCGCAACAGTTTTCTTCTACTACGTATTCACCGCGCCGACTGGAACGCTTACGACAACTTCTGCCGCAGTATATGCACGTCCACAAGGACAGTTCCTGCATCGCCCATTTGACGGCGGTGTTATTTTCTCCAGCAACTCCACATCCAACTATCAGTCTGCTATTCGCCAAACTCGTCGTTACTTCCGTTACCAATCTGGTAAAGGAATTCAGATGAGTTCAGGAACACTCATCAAGCCATCATTGCAACTTGAGTCCCTGACATCTTCTGGAACACTCGTAACAGTTCAGACAAAAGAAAAGCACAACCTGCAGCCCGGTTCAACAATTGATGTATTCGGCGCAAACGAAAGTGCATACAACGGCACATTCACCATCTATACCGTAACTGGATTCAATACATTCACCTACCAAGCACTGAGTACCCCATCGTCTTCTACTGCCTCGGGTTTGTACTACGCAAACATCAGTCAATGGTATGGATGCTCAAACCGCATCGGGTTGTTTGACCAGCAGAACGGCATGTTTTTTGAACACGATGGACAGGAACTGACCGCCGTTATCCGAGCCTCCACGTATCAGATTTCAGGGCGCATTAGCGTTACAAACGGTTCGCCAAGTATCACGCAGACAGATTCATCATTCCCTACCCGCTTCGCAAAGCAGTTGGATATTGATGACTACATCGTTATTCGCGGTCAGTCATACAGAATTATTGATATTGCGAGCGATACATCAATGACAGTTAGCCCTGCGTATAGAGGCGCAACAGCAACAATGGTCATTGCGTCAAAAACTGTGGACAGGCACTACAAGCAATCTGAGTGGAACATTGACAAGATGGACGGAACTGGTCCTTCTGGCTATAACGCCGACTTCACAAAAATGCAAATGTTCTTCATTGACTACTCATGGTATGGCGCTGGAGCAGTTCGTTTTGGGTTGCGAGGCACTGACGGTGAAATCAAATACTGTCACAAAGTCATTAACAACAACGTTAACTCGGAAGCGTATATGCGGTCAGGCAACCTACCCGCACGGTACGAGTCATCAACCGAACCGCCATATACAAAACTTACCGCATCACTAACTAACGTTGCTACGAGCATGTCGGTTGCCTCAACTTATGGGTTTCCTTCCGCAGGAACGCTTCTTGTGGCGAACAACCTGTCGGGTTATGAGTATGTCAACTATACGGGTAAGACATCTACGTCTTTTACTGGTCTAACGCGCGCTCAGGCAGGTCAAGCGTCGCTCGCTACAACTGTTGCAAGTGGTTCCAACGTGCTTACGGTCGCAAGCACTTCGGGTCTGCAAGTTGGACAGCGCGTATACGGTATAGCAAGTCCTGACGTTCCAGAAAACACGTTCATTTCGTCAATTAACTCAGGAACATCGGTAAGTCTAAGTCAAGCAGTTACGGCAACTAACCCGACTCTCCTATTTGCCCCCATGAATGATGGAACAGCAAAGTCATTCACATACTCAGCAACCAACCCTGTAAATGTGGAACTGGCTTGGCCGACATATGCCCCAACTATTTCCCACTGGGGCACATCGGCAATCATGGATGGTCGCTACGACGACGATAAATCGCTGTTGTTCACCTACGGTATGACAACTGCAACTACAATTGCTTCTGGAGCAACTAACTGCCTTCTTGCTATTCGCGTAGCGCCATCAGTTGACAATGGAACGTCTGGCGCATTTGGCAGTCGTGAATTGATTAATCGTATGCAGTTGATTCTTCGTGCACTAGACATCACAACAACAACCACAAATGCCAACCTTCTCATTACTGCCGTCCTTAATGGAACTCCAAGTTCAGGAAGAACATGGACAAAACCAGCAACCGTTACGTCAAGTCTTGCCGAAGTGGCAGATTACGGTGGAGTAACCCAAACCATTTCTGGTGGAGAAACAACGGGTGGTTTCTTCGTTGGTTCGGGGGCGAACTCCGTTGACCTCACAACAGTCCGCGACCTCGGAAACTGTATTCTTGGAGGCGGCTCCACAACTAGCGCCACTGGCATCTATCCAGACGGACCAGACACGCTACACATCATGGTACGTAACCTTGGTTCATTGTCAGCGTCAGTGTTCGCGCGTCTCTCATGGACGGAAGCGCAGGCATAATCATGGCAATTGACTTTCCTAACTCCCCATCAACAAACGACACATACACGGATTCTGGGAAAACGTGGAAATACAACGGGTACGCATGGGTTCTTCAGACAATCCCAACAGCGCTCGCTAATGGTTCAATTACGTTGGCACAACTCGCTCAGGGCGGCGCAACAACTGGACAGGCTCTCGTATGGAGTGGTTCCGCATGGGCTCCACATGATGCGTTACGCGACAACTTGATTAAGTTCTATATGGAGGTCATCTAATGGCTGTTACACAAAAGCGGCTTGGCGGTCCTAGCCAGTTGACTGCATCAAGTGCTGTTTACTACACCACGCCAATCAACACGACAACAATTGTCAAGCAAATCATTCTGACGAACACAACGTCGTCGTCAAAGACGGTAACTGTTCGCCTGAAGCCTTATGGTATTTCTGAGGCGGCGACACACGACATTATTAGCGGCATGACCATTAACGCCAATGAGACAATGGCTTTCAACTGCTCGCTAGTGTTGAACAACAACGGTTCAACAGCAAATGCAACAAACAGTGACCAATTGACGGCGCTGTGTAGTTCAGCAACTTCCGTCAATATTACGGTTGTAGGTATTGAAGAGGCATAATGGCTGGAATGGTTCGCTACCCGGCGTTGAACGCCATGGCGTCCTTCATTGACTCCCCTGATGCTGTTTACGGTACGGGCAATGATGGAAGCGTGACAATGGATGGTTCATCCATTGTTATTGGAGTGACCCCATCGTCAAATGTTTACACCATGGCACGAGATGTGTATTTTTACAATCTCACCATAAATTCTGGAGTTCGCCTAAATCCGAACGGTTATCGGGTGTTTGTAAAAAACCAGTTGACTCTTGGCACTAGTGCAACTATCGGTTACACAACTGGATTCGGAACATCTGGGTCTGTTCAGCAGGGCGGTGCAGCAGATACTGCTGTTACTCATAGTCTTGGTGGAGCGTCTCAGACTAGAACTGCTACGGCACCAACTGCCGCTCTGGGTGGTTCACAGTATTTCCAGCAACCACTACAGGCGATAGATGGTTTCTCCGTTACCGCTTCTGGCGGTCCAACATTTCTACGTGGCGGCGCGGGTGGGGTCGGTCAAACGGGTGGCGGAGTGGTAATTCTTGCTGCTCGCTATATCTCTGGTCCGACTACGGGAACTGCAACAATCTCGGCAAAAGCAACATCTCCCGCTGGCGGTGGTGTAATTCTTATAGTTTCATCTGGTGCTGCACTTCCCGCAACTGTCACTACTGACGTTACTGGGTATGCGGTAGGCACAGTAAATTACATGCAGTTGGTCTGACATGGCTACTGTTGAGCGATACGGAACCCCAAGTCCAGTCCAAAGAGCAGGAAACGACTCTGTTTATGGGAACGGAGTAGATGGAAACATTACTCTCGCGGCTGGTGCTACGACGCTTTCGCGCGACATGTACTACAACAATCTGACCGTTCCAAGTGGCTCATTTCTCAATACAAATGGATTTCGCGTTTTTGTCAAGAATACTTTGACGCTCAATGGTCTTATTGGCATCGCTACTAGCGCGGGAAGCACATACTCCGAACCTTCAGCAGTTACGACAGGGACTGTTTCTGGCACGACAGCAAGTAATGCAATTACTTACCGAATCGGCGGAAAGAGTGGTGGCGCGACCGCTGATGGTACAAGTCTCCTGCCTACGGGCATTCTCTATTCGCTTGATGTCGCAACAAAGGGTCTTTTCATTGACCCGAACGACAACCAACCTAAACAACTTATTGGTGGTGCCGCTGGAACAACTGGTAGTCAGGGAACAACTTTCCCTGCGTTAACGAATACTGATTCATGGCCTGGTAAGACCGCTCCAACGTCATGGCCTAGTCAATCTGGGAACCCCGGTGGGGCTGGAGGTGCTGGAGGTCCTGGAGTAGCAGGGGGGGCAGGAAATATTGGCAACCCTGGCGCCCACCCGCCTCATGCAAACGTCGTGGGTGTTCCGGGCGGTCGCGGTGGGTTTGGCAATCCTGGCAATGGAAGCAGCCCCGGCAATCCTGGCAACCCTGGCACTGCTGGCAACCCTGGCACTGCTGGCAACCCTGGCACAACTATTGGGGCTAACCCAAGTCTCGGTGGGGCTGGAGGAGCAGGTGGTGTAGGTGGCGGAATCGTTGTCTTGGTCGCTAAGACAATTTCTGGGTCTGGAACAATTGTTTCTCTTGGTGTTTCTGGTACAACGGGGAGTTCTGGGACTACTGGAACGGGCGGAACGGCAGGAAATACTGGTGCTACTGGCAATGCTGGTACTGCTGGTACTGCTGGCACTGCTGGTGTCGCTGGTAACCCCGGAACAACTGGTCCTCCAGCCCTAACTAGATATGATTCCCCTTATCATCATGGTCATAGAGCAAGTACTGGTCATACCAACTCGCAGAATGGCGGAGGGGGTGGCGGTCATGACTCGGAACCAGGCACTGGTCCATCTCTACACAACTCACACCTTGGACCACACTTTCACGAACAACATCGCGCGTCTAGGCTTCACTTCCACATGCCCCACGGGGGGAATACTCAGGGACACAACCCCCCTGTGGTCACAAGCAACAAACCGTTAACGCATGGTCCTGGCACCGTCTTTCATAATCCTGCGCACATCCACCATGCTGGACACACACACAACCCACACCACGATGCCCCTCATGGGCATAATCATCACACCCATAGTAGTCCAGGAAATAGTTCACACTCTCCCCATAACTTCGGTCCACACCACGGTCAGCATACCCACGGCAACGGAGACGGACATCATGCGTACCACTATTACGGTGGACACCATGGAACGCTGCATGCTGGAGGTCCGCACTACCATGCCTCAGCAGGAAAACACATTGGTTCACCTCATTATGCAACGCCATATGCTGGGGGAACGGGAGGCTCTGGCGGCATTGGTGCTCCAGCGGGGGCTGCTGGAAATGCGGGGGCTGCTGGAAATGCGGGGGCTGGCGGACCAGGTGGCGCTGCTGCGCCAGCACAACCTCAAGGTGGAACTGGAAAGCGTGGCGGAGCAGGCGGAGGTGGGGGTATCATTGTAATTACTGACAACACCTCCCTTGGCGCTATCAGTACGGATACGAGCGCTGGTTTTACTGCAGATTCAGATTTCAATACTGCATCTTCTGGGTTTGTATACTTAATTCAAAACACATAGGAGTCACAATGCCACTATTTGATGAAATTGACAAAAAACAGCGTTTGCAAATTCTGCGCGCAACGTATAAATCTTTGGAGATTGAACTGTTTGAACTTCTTGCTCGCGTCGGCATTGACCACGATGAGTACGTTTTTGGCTCACATCCAGAGTTTGCTGAATCGCCCGATAACTACTCAAAGCGACGGGTTATTGAAATTGAGGCGACGATGTCAACACTTGAGGCAAAAATCGCCACACTCTCTGAGTAGGAACTATGCAGCGCGTCCTCTATGTTCCTCCAACAACACAAATAAATGGTGACATTTCCGCAGAGGCAGAATCACTTGGTATTTCAATCCTGCACGGAGAAAGCGCACTTTCCCGCTACGTTGAATTTAATAGAGATGTCGTTCAAGTAATCACGCTTCCAACAGAGCGGATGTGTCTCTACATACCGCAAGTGCCAATTCGCATGCATCAAAACGTTGAGTTTACAAATGACTTCGTTGACCTGCGTGACGGGGTAGCATTTGTACTTAATGGTTCTAGCCTTATTGAACCACTTATACTTGAAAAACATTATGCGCGGTACGTTATTGAAACAACTGGGTACGGTGTGCAGGTATTTGACATTTTTGATAAAGGGATGCAGGTCTTAGAGCATGGCGAATACTATGTCGTTAACCCTGAATAAAGTTGCCCCATGCATCTTTGTCTACGAAAATGCCCTCGCCGATGGTGTTCGTTTTGTGGAAATGCTTGAAGAAGAGACCGAGAACGAATGGTCTTCGTTGCAATGGGATTTTTCACGCACTGGTTCTGGGCGTATTAGCGAATACCGCTCATCTCGTTTATGTTCGCTAACAGACATAACACGTCCATGCGGAGATTCTGAAATATCTAAGTTATTTAACGATTCCGTTCTTAAAAACATAAACTCATGCATAAGTGATTATGCCTTATATCATGGCATTCCACCCATAATGAATGGGGAAGGCTGGATATTGTTGAAATACGAAGGGGAAGCCCAATACCGAACACACTGGGACCATAGTGCCGACAATGGGCGCACAATATCCGTCGTTGCTTTCCCATACTCTACGGCGACCGTCGGTGGCGAACTTCACTTTCCACACTTCAATACCACGGTGAAACCTCAGACGGGAAGCGTTGTAGTATTTCCATCCAACTTTCCATACACGCATACCGCGCACCCTGTTGAAAATGGCGTCAAGTACTCGCTAGTGACATGGCTTAGGTGAAGCATGAGTGACCAAATTGAGCGCAAGGATAGATTTGAGTGGCTTGGAAAGCCCAATCCCCCAGAAGGAATCACAATTCCAGAGGATAATCCAGTCCCCACCATGAGAGATATTCTCCCCCCGAGCCAAGTTGTTTCAGCAGATGAGGGTTTAAGCATCTTTCGCTGGTTGATGGCGGATGAATCCGAACGACAGGACACACTTTCTGGATGTAGATTGCTTGATACGTTTGTGTATTTAGAAATTCCAAAAGAGGACGATGTATGACAATCTCATTCAATTATTCAGATAGCAAGGCGCACGTAGATGCACTTGTCGCACAAGTCAAGGAACTAATTGATGTTCCCTACGAAACAGTTGATGTCTCCAATGAGGAGTCATTCCGCGCTGCTGCTCGGGCTATGCAAGAACCTGCGCGTAGCAAAGTTCTTCACATGTTGAACTACATTGTATTCAACACACAAATAAATAATGTTTATGGTGGTGAAACTAATGAATGAGATAAATATTGTCACAGTTGGGAACGCTACACATCGCGTGAGTTCATTCTCGTATCCGCCACAACTTCCTTCCATTGTTGAATTTAAAGACTTTAGCAAGGATATTTATTCCCGCCTAGTAAACGACGAGCAGTTTGATTTACGAACATCGTCTCGCTCGGAAGAATTTCTTGCATATGCTCTCGTTGGAGCGCCCGGTGGTGATGACATCGCTCCCGTAGTATGGAGTTCACATGGGCAGGCAGAGATGTACGGGAGGCTTTGCGGTGCAAAAGATGTATTGATTCACACAGTTCCATATGCTATTTATTTTGCCGCTAATAATTACGATAATGTTTATGTTCTCAACTGTGCATCTACGCTTATCGCAAAAGAACATATGCCTGCAGGGACACCAGATATTGCGAATGTAACAACTCTGGATTGGACTAATGCATACGAAAATATGCCAGCACTTGACATGGCAGTCGTGATGTACGCCCACCTTGCTGCGGATGATTCGTTGTTTGATGCGATTATGAATGCCATTCGCCCAAACGGTTTAGTTGTTATTCACAACGCCTCTAATGGTGGGGCACTGTATGAAGTTCTAGGCGACAAGAAACCCCTTGAAGTTGCAGCGGAAGTTTCCCTTTCTGCGCTTATGCACAAGAAAATTTTAGATAGGGGAGATTTTTTGACGCAACACTTTCAGGGATGGGTATCCCATACGGTTTGCGTTAAACTGCCATCATGACCTCAGACACTAAGCATCTAAGTTTCGGCATTGTTGGTTCTGGGACTGCGGGTTTACTCTCAGCGATAATGCTGCGCCAAGCATTTCCACAATCTCCAATAACAATCGTTTCATCAAGCAAGATTGGGATTGTTGGAGTTGGCGAGGGTAGTACTGAGCATTGGCGCGAATTTATGCAACTCTGCGAAATACCGCTTGAGCAGATGATTGTAAAAACTTCAGCGACACACAAATACGGTATTCGTTTTGAGGGATGGTCGGGCACATTCCCCGACTACTTTCATAGCGTCTCTGGTGATGAGGCGCTCTTCGGCTGGGGTCTATACCCAACTTATTCTGGAATCCTTGAGAGCGGTCATTCGCTAACAAGTCAGACATCAAGTGTTGGTCTTATCCAGAATAAGATTCGCCGCGAAAACTTACACGCGAATACAAACCAGTACCACTTTGATACGTTTAAGTTAAATAATTACTTTACCGAACTTTGTTTTAAGCGGTCTGTAAAAATGATTGACGGCGATGTAGCCTCACTTTCACGAAATGCCTCTAATGGAAACATAAGTAGTGTCATGCTTGATGGTGGCTTAGAAGTTAAAGCGGACTTTTGGATTGATGCGAGTGGATTCTCGCGTGTTCTGATGACTCACCTTGAATCAAACCATTGGAATTCTTTCTCTGACTATCTTTTGGTTGATTCAGCAATTGCAGCACCATCGGCTGCATGGGATGAAGGGATAAGACCATATACGCGGGCAGTTGCAAAAGATGCTGGTTGGATTTGGGAAATACCAACACAAGAAAGACGAGGCAATGGCTACGTCTACTGCTCAAGGTTTGTTTCAGACGACGAGGCTGTATCTACTCTTGAAAAACAGATTGGAGACTTACAAGTAAGTCCACGCTCATTCAAATTTGATGCTGGTCACTTAAAGAGTGTTTGGACAAACAACTGTCTTGCTGTTGGGTTAGCAGCAGCATTTGTTGAGCCACTTGAGGCAACATCAATCGGTAGCACAATTCAACAAATTAGATTCGCAATACCATATTTGGCTTCATATCAACCCAACTACAAGGCATCTCAGCGGCATTACAATAAACTGTTTTCATCCATGATGGATAACATTTTGACAATGATTAGGCTTCACTATATTTCAGATAGGCGAGATACAGAGTTCTGGCGTGCGTGCTCCGAGATGAAGGTAAACGATTCATTGCAGGAACTTCTTGATTTATGGCAGGAGCGAACACCTTGTCGCCACGACGTCTCAAGCATTAACGGTGAGATGTTTCATGCCCCCCACCTGTTCCATGTTGCTCAAGGGCAAGGTGTGCTAAATGCAGACGCTGCCACGACAATGATTGATAGATTTGGGCTTCGTCGTCAAGTGGAATTAGATATCGCGAACAGGCGGCACGCACGCTTTAGTCACGAATTAGTTGACCATCGTGAGTCTCTAAAAATGCAGTTTGAGGACAGGTTTATCTAGTGGCACTCAAAAAAATTGAAAAGTATTCGGACATTGTTGTTCCTGAAGGGAAAATAGCAATTATTCCTTGGGATAACCGTCTACTGGAGATGCCGCCTTTCCAAAATGACCGCACCCTCCCTCAATGGGTGAAAGAAGCACCTAACGGACAGGGCTCAATACGTCGCTGTGCTGCCACTATGGATTTCCTCACCACGGGAATCACTATCCCTGCGTGGACTAATTTTCGTTTTACAAAGACAGAAACCGACGGGCAATGGGACTTCTCGTGCGACCAGTTTGAAGGCTTTGCAGGTCAAGGTCCAGAACCATTCCGTAGCCAACCATTTAACTTTGACCAAACTGGCTCATGCCCCATGACACGCGTTCGTGAAGTGGAAACTATTGGCTATCCAAAATTAGTCAATCCATTTCGCATCGTAACGGCTCCAGGCTGGTCAACACTTGTGCTCCCTGCAATGTTTGAGCCATCTCGTCACTACTCGGTACTCCCAGGAATCGTGAATACCGACTACTACCATGAAGCAAACTGCGTGCTTAACCTTCTTGGCAACGAGTCATTTGTTATCCATTGGGGGACGCCATTGATGCATTTAATCCCAATCAAACGTGATTCTCTCCCTCATGAAATTAACTTTTATGATGAAAGCGCTGCAAAGTATGTAATTGGTCGTGGTTTTGGGTCTGGGGCTCTGAAACCTTCATACACTGGCTGGTCTTCTGGAAGGTTGTATCGTGCGCACAGAATCAAGCATGATGCCGAAATTGTAAACAGAGAGAAGCCGCGAAAGTGGTGGAAAAAGAAATGATTTTTCCGAAGGGTCTTGGCGCTGCAATCGGATATAAAGACAAAGTCATTGAAGATTGGCTCTGCGCAGAAATTATTGAGTATGTGGAAAATCACCAGAGCCTTATGTATGAGGGTCCGACAATTGGTGGTCTAAATAAGCAAGTAAAGAATTGCTATGATTTTGGTCTTACTTATTACAACAACCTTGCAGAGACAGAACAACAACGTCAGGAACTAGGAAGATTCAATGACCTAGTCTTTGAAAGGTTTACCCCGGCACTACAGGAATACTGCATGTATTTTGAAGGCTTGGATTCATGGAAAAATCGTTACGATACTGGTTATCAGTTTCAAAAATATATGCCTAATGAAGGTTTTTATAGGTCGCATTGCGATGGTGGCGTCTATTTAGAATCCCCCAACAATACACGAGTTCTTGGTGTAGTCATATACCTAAATACTGTTGAAAATGGAGGGGGAACAGATTTCCCTCTTCATGAACTCACAATTAACGCCGTATGTGGACGGGCGTCATTTTTCCCTGCCAACTTCACTCACCCACATGCTGGCTTAATGCCACTTGATTCTCCGAAGTATATTTTGAGCACTTTCTGCTACAGCCAACCAGACTCACCAGAACATGATGCATTTTTGTCTCTTTCGGACAATTATGCTGAAGTAAAGCAAGTAGAGTCCTAATTAAATCTATAACTGTTTACAACATCCACACAACAACGGAGTGATAAAATGACTGAGCAAGTAAACCCACAACTCATTATTGATGAACTGGTAAAGCGAGTGCAATCGCTAACAATTGAGAACGTCGTCCTGTCAGCAAAGGTGCAAACCTTGACAGACCTCGTTAATTCGCTCAACCATTCACATGATGACGGAATGGTGTCAGTAATCGGAGAACCAACGGAGGAATAGTAGATGCCCGGTGCAAACGTATTTGTCTACGACGGCACCGCCTACAAGCCGACCGACCGCGCTCAAAGCGCTGGTATCTTCGCCCGAGGAGCGTCCCTTTCGGGTGTTATCTATGTCTACCAGTTATCAAAGCCTGCCGCATCCACGGTTGCGACGCAAATTTGGCAGGGCTTCCCTCCCACACCGAGCCAAGTTACATTCTCACATGGAACTACAGGTACGGCACCGAACTCCACCAACAGAACCACTATCTCATGGACATGTGACAGCAGTGCGCTTTTGTCCAAATTTGAGATATACCA
>Ga0209358_10002274_pt1 | contig 14726 bp, 34 predicted proteins | sample LauGreFa1BDMLBSN_2_FD_187574 | JGI IMG/M metagenome (GOLD analysis project Ga0209358, IMG submission 187574) | Freshwater lake microbial communities from Lake Michigan, USA - Fa13.BD.MLB.SN (SPAdes) (version 2) | ecosystem: Environmental > Aquatic > Freshwater > Lake | place: Lake Michigan, USA... | reverse complement strand
GTAAAAAATCGTGGAATATATGTCAAATAGTCTAAATAGACATTACGACATTATCCACAAAATCCTGGAATTATAGCAATATGACAAAATATTGTCAATAGCTATATTATCCTTTCTTCTGAGGTTTATTAACTCTCTTAGTATTATTGTTACTCTTACCTTTCCCGCCCTTTTTATTTCCATTAAAACTAGGCCCTCGCTGAGGGCCTTTATTGGCGGCGGAATCAGAAGTAACCACATTATTCTTTGACATACATACATAGTATCAGATAAAGAAATAAAAGTAAATACTTTTTGTACAAAATAGATCAAAATAATGTAAAATAAGATTAAAATACATTAATATTTCCCAGAATATGATCAAAATTTGTACACATTTTCTATGCCAAAATAACCAGACATTACGAAATATTTCGTAAAATCCTGGAATATTTGGCTATATGCTTATTAGCCCTGATTATATATATGTCCATATTATGAGATTTTATATAAAAGGGTATTGACATTACGAACATTCGATGGTAGGCTCATTATTACCCATATAAAATGTCTATTAATATCTAATACTGAATATTGATTAACTTATACTGTTTATACATACTTATCCACATATTTATCCACAGTTTATACACAAAGTTATCCACATATATAGGGATAAAAGTTATCCACAAGCTGTGGATAATGTGTGTAAAAGGCGGGATAGAAAATCTACTCTATATTGTCCATAGGCAGATATGCCTTGCATCTGACACAATAGACATACCTTGCTCCAGTGTATTGATCGTATTGGATATCTAAAGTATCTTTATCAAGCATAAAGAGCTTATGTCCTTTTATCTTGCATATGAGTATATAGGTGATATTGGTCATTCTTCTCGCTTCCCCGCCCTGTTATTGCATATCTTCTTGAATATGCCGATCATGGCAATTGTCGATATTGTGATACCAATAAGTAACAACCATCTATCAGAATAGTCATAATTCCAGCAATCCCCGCCTGTAAAGCATTTTGGATCTCTTCCCAATATCTCGCCTATCATCTATTTGGTCCCATAAATGGAGTAATTGGATTCCAATCATCATCATCTGACCATTTGCCAGTGGAGTATCCAACTACCCTGTTTTTACACCATATTGAGTAATCGGTCATAGTCTGATGGTTATCCCAGTACTCGATATCATTTCTGGAAATCCCGCATTTTTGGCAAGTTTCCCATGTGTCATGGGGGTTAATCATACAGCCCAACCTAAATGGTCTAATGGAGTGGGTGCTGTAATTAAGCATTTACATTCCATGCATTCAGCATCATCTAACAGGTATGCTGATATCTCGTATGAGTCTGGGTCAAATTGAACTGTAAGCCTTATTAAAGTAGAGCCACAACATGGGCATACTGGTGTTGGAATTCCTCTAGCATTTACCATATATCCATACTATCAACTATTCCTCGAAATAGTCAAGTCTTTCCATCATTTCGCTACTGCCATATTGTGGACGCATAGCGTCTTTTTTTAGTTTCTTCATTTTCGCTTCACTTTTCCAGCCGATATATGATTTAATATAGACAATTAAATAAGCTAAAGCCATAATAATAAATCCATACTGATCAGTAGCTAATGCGTATGCTATCCAGATAAATTCATTAATAGATAATATTAACCATCCCCAGATGTCCTTACGACCTACTAGGAATATTCCCGTAACTCCTACCGCTGCCAGTAGATATGACCAGTATCCCATTATTCCCCTGGCCCTCTTGTGTATTTAATAAGGAAGTCTGTCTTCATATTCCCGTCCTCTTCTTCATATCGGATGATATCCTCGACTATGGACTTTCTTACTGCATAGAAAATCTTCTCTTCTATATCAAGATTAACATACTTTACCCAAGGCTTTCTTAGGGTATATCCAAAGACTGTCATTCTATGACCGCCAATATATTCTTGGCATTTACCAGCTTATACTTGGTACCGTCTGTGTCTTCTACATCAAGGGCGCTGTGCTCTTGGTACATTACGACATTATCGATATCCAGCCCATTTACTGGAATAAGGTCTCCCTTATAGTTATATTCCCCGTCTCCAAGGTCTATAATCTTTCCCGTCTTCATTCCCGTATCAGCAAATCCCGCTGAAATTACCAGACCAGATGTGGTCTTCTTCTCTGCATTATCTTCCTGCTTGATCAGGATCATTGCACCGTATGGCTTAATCATTACTTCTCCTCATCTTCATTTTCCTACCTCCGAACATATTGGGCAAAACAAAACTCCTGCGGGTCTTCCGCAGTCACATTCAAGACCTAAAGTTTCAAAATGGCAATTGGTCTTCTTCATATTTCGGCTCACTCTCGACCAAGTATATTACTTCATCTATGAGATTAGCTCTTAATGCAGTATTGATCATCTGGTCTGATGATCCACCTTCTCTAGGCTTAGATGAGAAATAGACTGTGTAATGAGCATCTGGATTTACTGCCTTTAGCAGGGCACCGTTGGCTATAGCCTTCTTTACACTGTCCGTTCTCTTGGCTCCTGGACGCTTTTTATCGCCATCGTAGCCACCTTTAGCCTCTACGTATTTACCGTCAGCAAGGAAGTCTATCTCGACCCCTGCGCCTGGAATAAATACATTTTTCTGTATATCAATGAATCCTAAGTTTGTTAGTTCTCCGAAGACCTTATCTTCGAAATCTCCACCAGACTTTTTAGATTCTGACTGGAAATTCATTTCTTCTTCTTGGCTGGTGCTTTCTTAACTGTTGCTTTCTTGGCTATCTTCTTAGGAGCTTCTTCTGCTTCTAGGATACGCTCAATCAAACTATTTGTATGCTTGGCAATGGCAACTTCTTCCTTTGTCCAAACCTCAATAACAAAATAGAAATGGATGAACTCGAATGTAAGGGCTTTGATGTAAGGGCAGTAATTAATACCGAATCCCCATGAATCCCATACTCCCGCAAAAAACTTAATCTTCATTACTTTCCTCTGTTTCTGGTCTGTTTATCCAGACCCATTTACCGTAACCAATACCCCTTGCGGATCCTTGGTACATTCTTCCGTTCTCCATATCAATAAGCACCCATTTTTCTGGCGCCTTTGTATGGACAGTTAATTCAATAGAGTGGTCTAATTCTGGGACTTCCCCGCCACTTGCGAGCTTTCTACTTTTTGCCATACTTCATCTGAATGTAACACACTACCCAGCCAGCGGCAAAGCCTACTAGCAACCACAATGGGTGTAGGTAAGTAACGTCCATTACTTATGCTCCTTTGATATATGATTATTTAATGTCATGTAGGCAAAGACGGATCGTACGTCTACTTCCCTCTTGCACTCTGGACAAACTACAACTCTCTTACTAGCCATATCTACCATTTTTCTACTGGACAACTGTTATATATATACTGTATCAGATATTCACCAGATTGTCTACACCTTCCGTCCTTTACTATAAATAAAGGACACTCTAAGCATATCTCTGTACGTCTATCTATCTCATCAAATGTTATATTCATCGTCTTCTTCATCTGAAATGGCATCCTCAAAACTCTTAGCCACATCAGATATAGACATTACGACGTAATAAATAAAACCCCCGAATGCTGCTAGTATGCTACTTACTACTGCGAACTTCTTCAGTTTTTTCCCAAACAATGACATCTCTCCCCTCCGTCCATGCTTGCTTGTACTTGTCTCTTTGGATTTTAAGGTCTTCAATCACTCTGTTAGCTGTTAGCCAACGATTAGCGTTGTACCATACTGCTATGATCAAATAGAATATAATAATCTTTTCAATCATTTGGTCTACCTGCATCTTCCCAGAACTTCTCTCTGCCCATCTGATCTGTTTCTGGAATTGGCTTATATTCATATTCAGCCGTATCTGGATAGCTTGATAGAATATGGTTGCATAGTGGAATAATAGCTTTATTAGATTTATTTAGATCCATTAGTGCTGGTGCCTTCTCTACATCTTCTGAGTATTTCTTTAAAAAATCTACAAACAACTTATCAAACTCAGTTGTTATTGGGTGAGCTTCCGCTGCAGCAAGCACTATATTGGAAAGCCCAAACGGTGGTGGTAATGGAATGTCTGACATTAGAACAACTTTCTAATATCTGGGAGTGGCAGAGCACCTACATTTCTAGTGTATTCACCATTGTTGTATGCAATTAGTGTTGGTACTGACTGGACTTCCATCTCTCTTGAGATACCTGCGTTTTCATCTACGTCAATTCTGACATACTTAACATCTGGCTGTTCCTGCAAAAAGGTATCAATGTTTGGCTGCATACGCTTACATGGGTTGCACCACTCAGCAGTAAAATGTACCAGAACTTTATCGTTCTGAGCTACAATATCATTCAGCTCGTGCTTGTTCATTTAGCGCCTTCTCCATTTCATCTCTAAAGGACTTTAATACAAAGTCTGTGACTGAAGCACAGTAGGCCATCTTTGTGTCCACCTCGTTTATGTCCATATCCTTGCCCTGATAAAGGGTATTAAATAGGTTTTTAGCCACTACTGCGGCTATGATACTTAAGTCTTCGTTATTCATTCTTACTCCATTTGATTATATTGTCTAGGTTTTTTAACTTTTCTTCTAATCGGGCATCCATCTCAATCTTCTTTTGATCAGTAAGTTGAGAATAGACCATTAGTAATTCTTCTATAGCACTCATGACATTTGTCAGATGCTTGACCAAATCGTCTCTCATTCGCTTAGGTAAAGGAAAGGAGGCTCTACCCCCATGGTATATTCCGCAGACGCTTCCAGAGCCTTTGTAAGGCGTGTGCGTGGGCTCTTGATATGCTTGGTTGAGTGCAAGCTTCCTAGAGCAAACTGGTACCCACTTCCGATAGCAAAATACTTATCGTAGTATTCTCCCATATTAAAATCAGTATCCATTACGAATAGTCGACCATGGACACCAATAATTAAATCAGATATATTGTCGTCATCCTTGTCAATTACAAAATTGTTTTTGGCAAGGCACTTCTGAATAGCATCAACAAAGTCGATGCACATTGTCTTTTCCAGATTTCTTTTATTTGGAATGGGCGGATAGAAATCGTACTGTAGTAATTGTCCCATTCTAAAGCTATTTGAGAAACCAATTATGTAATCATCTACCATGAAAACTTTGGCATCTTTTCTCTTATGAACTGATCCAATATCTGAATCGCTAGCTGCGCTGTCACAAGCCATGTGAACTTTACTATTATGAATTACGCCCACTACACAGGTCATATTTTGGCCCCTTCCGCCCTCATTATATGATACCGTAAATTTTTCATCAGGTCAATAACCCTGTTATAATTAGATATAAATCCATTTACAATTAAATAAGGAGACATTTTACGCATGGAAAGCACAATTGTAGTTGCCTTAATTGGTATTTTGGGTAGCATTTTTACTTACCTATTTACCAAGCCACAGCAAAAAGCTGATGTTACTGGAATGATTTCAACAGCAGCAAACACATCTGTTGAGACATTACTAAAGGTAATGGAAGAATTGCGTACTGGAATGGATGAAATTAGATCCACAAATGAACTCCTAAAGTGTGAGATTGATAAGCTTGTTGAAGAAAACGTTCTTCTTCAGGGAGAAATTTACGAGCTTAAGATGCAGAACGAAAAGCTTTTGGCAGAGAATGTCAAGCTTCGTAAAGAAATCCATAAGCTTACTAGCGAACTTTCTAAATAATTATTTCTGTCGCTGTAATATCTTTACCGTGATATCTACGCTTAACTATATATTCTCTTACCTTATCAGGACCATTCTGGCGACCCGCTAGAATAATTGTCCATCTTGGCTCAAACTTATCGTTAATGCATGAATCACACATGATCAAATTAATGTCAAACAAAGCTGACTTGATCGGTGTTAGTCTATGTTTCTGTTTACCACAAGAGTAGCAAAGCACTTAGTTCTCCTCTTCCCAGAAGTCTGGATATGCAACCTCTTCAACTAAGTCGAAGTCGTCATTTTCTAAATATGTTTCAAACATTGTCTTGTCCTTAAAGTATCTTACTTTTGATACATGGGCACCATACGAAATGATTTCCCCATATACCCCTTCTGCGTGAATGTAAATAACTTCACCATTGCTCATATACCTTCTGCCCCCTCAAGGTCACATTTAATCCCGAATGATTCAATAATTGCTTTCATGGTGTGTAAATACTCCATGATCGTAATGTGTTGCATTGGGCTAAACTCTGTTATATTTGACTCGTATATTCTCAATGAGAGCATACCAGGATATTCTACAACAGAAACCTTGAGTTTGGGATATGGAGACTTAATCTCTCTTACCGCTTTTTGCACATCTTTACTGTACAGCACGATATACCCCAAGTTTTTCTAGCACTAATCTCCAGTCTTCCTGTGACTTGTGCATATTTCTAGCACGGTCTACTTTACCGCTAGTTAAATAAATCCCGCCCCACACACCAACCTCATCTCCATCGATACCAGCTTGATGACAGTATTTGATTACTGGACAAGCTAAGCACATTGAATCTATTGTAGATGCGTGTACTGGATCTTCTTCATACTTATCAAAGAAGTAATCGGTTGGCATTCCATTGCATGCAGCAAGGTCTTGCCATCTAAAACTCTTTTTATCTAAACCTAGTTTATCTAATATTTCCGACACTGGTAGGTACTTTCCAAAGTCCGTCGTGATTTACGACGATGCGCTTTGCAGTACCCCATTGATCATTATGAAATCTACCATTTTTCTTAGACCATCCTGTGTGTGTTGGAGTCCATACGATCATATCGTAGTTCTCCCACCAGGCGTTGGGGGTTGCTTTAACGAACTTTTCCGCTTGCTCTAGATTGAGCATTCTGAACTTATAATCAGACATTATTTTTCCATTTTCCTTAGAATTGAACGGTCTTGTTTATCTCTAGCATGTAAGTAAGCAATTATGATATCGAGCTTTTTTTCAATAGCCCTGAGCTTAAATTTAATCTCACGAACATCTCTAATTAACTTAAACATAGTATATATAATATCAAATCTCTATAGTATATGTCAAGAGTTTTTATACTCTAGAACCTTAATTTTATTTGATTGTGCGGCTTCTCGAATCTTACCAGCCTTGTAATCCCCACCCTTATTAAAGATAACCATAAGGTCGGGAGACTGGTCCAAGATTTTTTCAATGCGCTCTTCAAAGGTAGCAGATTTTACAGGTATAAATTCAGATACCTTAAATCCTTTACCAGTTAAGAATGCTTTAGTTTTAGCAACATAAGATCCAGCCATCTGCTCTGCACCCTCTCGATCCATATGGAAGAATGAGATATTTTTATCTTCTTCAGACATTTCTTGGATCAATAGTGTGATGGCTCTGGCTAAAATCATATCGCTATCCCAATCTTGGGATCCAGTTACCCACAACTTCATGTTGCACCTTACGCAGTAGGTTCTGTTGTTGCTTCTGCTGGAGCATCTGTTGACGCTTCTGCAGGTGCCTCTGCTGGTACTTCTGCAGGAACTTCAGCTGGCGCAGGTGTTTCAACTGGCGCTGGTGTTTCTACAGGTGCAGCAGTCTCTGTTGTTACAACATTTTCTGCTGGTGCTGGAGCTTCTTCAACAACTGGTGTTTCAACAGTTGCAGGAGTATCTACTACTTCTGGCTCCAACGGTTCATCATTTTCTTCTTCAAGGTCAACCAGAACTTCTTCATTTGAAGCTGCTGCTTGCTCTCTTCCTAGTGCTCCTAGGAAAGCTCCATCCCAAACGGAAGTTGCCATCTTATTCGTCCTCTTATTCTTGATTGATGTTGCTTTTTGACGAGACCAGGAAAACCCTGCATCTCCACCCCAAAGATCCCAGGCAACACGGCCAGGGCTTGGGAAACCTTCTTCACCAGAATTAAATCCAGTTGCTCTCTTATCAACTTCATGTCTAGAAAAGAATGAGTACATACGCATTACCGTACTCTCGCTAAGAGACTCTCCGTTTACAATTTGATTAGCACGAGTTAAACCAATTCGTGTTCCGCCACGCTTACCTTCTTTTTTCCATTGTAATGCACGACGAGCAGCGGACTTCATTCCGCTAGTTGGTGAGTATCCTTCAGCCAATTTGTATCTCCTTTTCCAAACGATTTATTGGTGTATGATTGAAGCATAGAAATATGGGTGTACCGTCACGCATTTTTGAATACTTAATTAGGTGCTTGGTAACCCCACAGGTCATGCATTCTTCCATATAATTATACCATTATTCGCTGGACTCGTCTAGCTTAAAAAAGCCAAAACGTTCCATTTCTTTCATAGCCTTGTCACTCATTTTAAACTTAGCTTCAAGATCGTCTGAGTATTCCATGTCTACTAGACCCTCCTTATAAAGCTCTAGAAGGCTGTTTTCGATATCATCCTGCATCATTTGATACATTTCTGGAGCATACTCCTTCATCTTCTCTACATTAGGCTTAAACATTAATTCACCGTCTGGGGAAACGCCATTAATTTCCATAGCCCCCACCTCAAGAAGGTACGCAAAATACGCATCTTCCTCTTCCTTGCTTACTTCATATTCTTCCATTTTTCTCCCCTTCATGTTGCGCCCCCGACAGGATTCGAACCTGTGGCCTAAACATTAGAAGTGTTCCGCTCTTCCTCTGAGCTACGAAGGCATTATTCAACATAAACATCAACTAATCCATTAGACTTGAGCCAGTCAAATGTTGCCATAAGTTGCTCTCTTGTATCGCATATGTCGCACCCATCGTAGGCATCGTAAGGCTCCCAGCCTTCTCGAACATCTTCTTCATCGTATAGATGCATATAGCATGCGTTTCTATGATCAGTAACAAAAGCTTGTAGTTGCTCTGCTTGTTCTGTTGTTAATTTAATTTCTTGCATTACTTAGCCCTTAGTGGATGGGTAGCCCAATAATACTGGCATTTGTCACAGCATGTAACATTGTATGGACTTGTTAGCTCTGATTGAAATTCAGCATAATACAATGGATCTTTCTTAAACAAGTTAACTTTATGTGTGGTAATAATGCACATCAAAGTTACATCACTTTCCATCCAAAATGGTATCTCGTCACCCCACTTGTGACCATGCTCTGCTTCTAACTGATTTAGGTTAGACTTATTTTTGTCAGTCTTAATCCCACGCCATTCTGCTTCATAGATCATGTGACCAATGTATCGGCGTAGTTCACGCTCTGAGCGTTCCCACATAAGGACTGCTGGATGATTGCGCCATGCACCTGATGGTGATGCGCCTGAAAGAACTTTAAGGATCTGATATCCTTCTAGTATTTGTTTATTTAATCTCTTATTGTCAAGGGTTTGTGCTGATGCTTCGTAGTCTGAATATGGTAAGAATGTTTGCATTCTATATCTTTCTCTAGTAGGTACATATTAAGTATAGACTATAAAAGAGGGGGAAGTCAAGAGCGGTGTGGTGGTGGAACTCTTGACCTCCCTGGCGATCCCAACCAGACTTGAACTGGTGACCTCCTGCTCGACAGGCAGGCGTTCTGACCAACTGAACTATGAGACCTTGGTGTGGCAGTTTATACACATGCCACAAGGTGTTGTTAAGATTACTTAACTAGTGTTACTTTAGACTTTGGGTTCTTTGCATTCCACTTTTTAGCGAGTGCATTGAAAGCAGTCTTAAGGTCTGCTAGAGCCTTAGCATTATCTGCCTTTAGCTTAGCAATTTCTGCATCCTTAGATGCAATTGTTGCTGTTGCTGAATCAGTTGCTGCCTTTAGGTCTGCTGCTGCCTTAGCATTTGCTGCTGCAAGTGCTGCTTCGGCTGTTGCCTTTGCTGCAAGTGCTGCATCACGAGCAGCAGATACTGCTGCTAGTTCGCCAGCCAAGTCACGTACTGTGATTGACTTTACTGCAGAAGATGTAACTGAGTTAAATCCTGCTACAGTTGAGGCGATTTCGCCTGCTGCTGCTGAGACTACAAGTGTTGTAGTTCCAGTTGTTGGAAGCGTAACCTTGAACTCCTTTGTACCGAAATCAGCCAAAGTAGCGCCTGTTACTGCAGTTGTTGTATCAACTGTACCGTTTACAACGAGTGCTGACAAAGCTCTTCCAGAAATCTTGTTTCCGAATACGTCTGTCGCTGTTGCTGTTACTGTTACAACGCTTGATGTTGAACCAGAATCGTTACCTGTAAGAGCAACTGTGTTGACCTTACCTGCTGTACCCTGAACATAATATGTTAGAGTTGTTCCCTGGTTTGTCACAACCACGGTTCCGATTGCTGTTGTCTTTGTGTATACAAAGAAGGTAGCAGTAGTTCCTGTACCTGTAGCAATTGTTAGGGATCCTGACCCTGATGATGCGTTTACTGGTGCTGCAACTGCATTAGTTGCTGCAACAATTGTTGCGTTTGTAGCAGTTACTACTACGCTTGTGCCTGTGTCAACAGTAGCAACGAAACGAACAACATCGCTGTCGTCAATTACGTTATCTTCTGGGACTGGACGAGCAATAGCATTGCTTGTTGATGTACCTGTGGTTACAGTTGTCCAAGTAGTTGTACCACCTGATACTGCACCTGTTGATGTTGCAACTGTCATTGGAGCCGCATGTGCTGGAGCTACAGCAAGAACTGTTGCACCAAGTACAGAAGCGACTAGAATTGATAGTTTCTTCATATTTTTCCTTTTTATCCTTTTCTACCGATAGATTTGGACATATCCTTTTGGATATACCGCTGGCGATCCTGGATTCGAACCAGGGACCTAGAAGTTAACAGCTTCCCGCTCTGCCTGCTGAGCTAATCACCACTAAAACAACATAATTAACTATACCCTACTTTCTAGGGGTTTGGCAAGGGTCTTTTATGAGAAATTACTTAGAGTTGTATTTTCCACCACGACGCTTATATTCTGCCACCACCCAGGCGTTTGCTACCGCCGAAGGATATACATCAAATTTACGTTTAGCTTCAGCAACTATTCTATCATACAATTCTTTGTTTGCTGGTGAGCCTTTTCTAGGTTTAATAATGTTTCCATAGTTTGGCTTTGCTGCCTTTGTGACTACTGGACTAAATACTCCTCCCCAACTTAATGGAGATTCAGAAGTCTCAAGTACAGCTTCACGCTCTTCCCCAGTAATTGGATTTGGATCAGTATCCATTGATTTATTCATTGCATCACGACATTCTTCACAATCGTGATTTTCTCCGATTCTTGGATCTTCTTCGTCCATAGACTTTTGTGAATTTTCAGAAGCATAGATGGCTGCTTGCTGATTCTGTGCAGCTTCTCTTGTTGAATGACAACCATGTACTTTACCAGTGTCACCTACTACTGGGTAACCCTTGCATCCATGTGTTCCTTTTCCACCAATTGTATAACGACCTTTAGGCATTCTTTTTGCCCCCTTGTGTTTTATGTCTAACTAAATAAGGACCGATAATAGCTTTAATAGTACCATCTTTACGTAGTCTAACAATCATTCCATTTTTAATTTGAGTTGGATTAAAAGCAGTTGCTTTCTTCTTAGGCATTACTTTCCATCCTCCAAAATCTTTTTTAATTCTTCATCTATATTGTAGTTGAAAGACTCTTCAAAAGCCTCATCCAACATATCTTCAAGGATGTGTGGCAAGTTAGATATAACTGCCTGCGCTAGCATTGGATCCGAATATCTTATATCTATCTTAATAGTATCGTTGGCTTCTAGAGTCATATTTATTGACCCGTCTTCGTCCTGATACCCGCTTAGATTAAAGCTTATTCCTTCCACTGCCCCTCGCTTCCTATGCATTAATTGTACCAAAGTGGGCCCCATATGGCAAGAATTCCTCTACACGTGGCAGGGATTTTGGGAGATGTGTAACTATCCATCCTAAGAGTGCCATATGGGGTGGTGCGGTGTGTAGGACTTGAACCTACGATTACCGAATTATGAGTTCGGGGCTTTAACCAACTAAGCTAACACCGCTGGGCTTATATATAACTATACACGCCCATAATATGTTTGTCTACTGTTGTGCGTTCTTATCAATCTTAGCGAATGCTGAGTTGATTTCAGAAGCAGAAAGCTTGCCATCATCGAGGAATGCTCGTGCTAGTCTTTCAACTACAGTTGCTACTCCGAGAGTACCTGCAAGTATTACGGCCTTCATTGTGTCGATACCAACCAATGAACCCGCACCAATTACTGAAAGTCCAGATGCCGCAAATACTGCGACAATTCTCATTAGGATGTTCCAAATATTAGTTACGGCTGATGAACCAATTACTTCTTCTCCAGTTGTTGGATCAGTTACAGTAATATCAATTTCCTTTTTTCTTGCCATATTAGTTCTCCTTCCTGAGCGGGATTGTGATTAACCATAATACTGTTGTTGCAAGTACTGCAATACCAACAATATCTCTGGCTGATCCCGTCAAAGTTAACCATGCTATAAAGAAGCCGAGGAGGGTAAAGGCTTGTGCAATTACTTCAACTCCTGCGTCCTTCAGCCATGTAAAAAAGCCTTTCACGACTTTTTTGATTATCTTCATACTACCTCCTCATTCCAATCAATGTGCTTGCAATTTGTGACACAATGACTACTGGAATTATTACTTCCTGTGCTTTTTCTCTCTGATCGTCTGTCATATCCATACCTAACTCAGAGAAGTTAGATAGGAGTTCTAATGGGTCTATATCAAATACCGCACCAAGCGGGTCTGCTAAGAATGCTTCTGTTTGTACTTCTGTTGTGGCGTCTGCAAGGGTGTATGGCATGGGGGCGTCCAAGTTCTCATTTGCACGATCACCAAATTCTTCAAGAGCTGTTGCCACTTCTGGATTAGACTTTGCTAACTCTGCTACTACTGCGAGCTCTTTTACTGATACACCAAGAGACTTAGATACTACCGACGCCTGCTCTGGTGTTAATTTAGCTAAAGTGTTAGAATTAGTTAAGTCAGCAATTAAGTTTGCTGTTGCATTATCGATTGGAGCATTCTCTGTTTTACTTGGAGTTTCAGAAGCATCTTGAGTTGGTTCAGGCTCTGGAGTTGGATCTATATCCTCTGGCTGAGGTGAAGGCTCTACAGAAGGCTCTGGTTCAGGCTCAGGTGTTGGGGTGGGATCTACAGTCTCCTCATCTGTGGTATCAGGCGTTGGAGAAGGATTGGCTTCTTCTGGTTCAGTTTGCTCAGGAGTTGGCTCTTCCGTAGGCTCTTGCGTTGGTTCTTCAGTAGGCTCAGATGTTGGCTCTGGTGAAGGCTGTGGAGTTGGTTCTACGGTTGGCTGATTTGCTGCTGCATTTGCAGCAGCCTGTGCAATAGCAGCAGAAACTCTTTGCTGTCTTTCAAATTCAAGCTGCTCGTTATATGAATCCCATGCGTCATCAATGGCATCGTTCATTTCATTTACTGCCTGTGTATAGTTTGTATTAGCAGTATTTTTAGCAGACAAAGCGTTTGTTAGGTTTTGCTGAGCTGTTGTTAGGTTTTGTATAGCAGTTGTTAGGTTTGAGTTATATGTTGTTAGGTTTTGATTTTGATTATTGTAATAAGAAACTTTATTGTTGTAGATTTCTTGAAGGGTTTCCTGTGTTAAAAGAGCTTGATTATATGCATTAATTTGTTCTTGTGTTGGTCCAGATCCAGATGAGAATGTTCCAAGATTGCAGCTAAACCCAACTCCCCACCCTCCAGTGTAATCACATCCAGCACCTGTCCATCCGCCAGGTATAGCCCATCCAAGATGGTACGAGCCTGGTCCTCCACCGTTATACCACCAAATCTCTACATTAAATGTTTTATCTGTAGTAACATCATATACTGGTGAGTAGGAACTCCACCTAACCCCCTGCTCTACCCAATTGCTAATTGCCAATTGACCATCAATATACATCTTAAATCCATCGTCTGTATATCCAGCAAAGTAGGTAGAAGTCCAGTGGTCTGGAACCGTGATCTGTCCAGTAAACTTAACTACAATGTTCTCATATCTATTTCCACATACTGGAAGTTGCATGGAGTTTGAGTTCCATGTGCCAGAGCAAATTACAGAATCTGGCACTGCAATGCTTGGCCAAACTCTTGCTAAATTATAAACTGTGTACTGAAGTCCTGATCCACCAGAAGACTGCATTTCTGACTGAGCTGTTTGAAGGTTTATGTTTGCTATATCTAAATCGGTTTGTGCATCATTTTTATCTTGCAATGCTGTTGCTACTATGGGTGTTTGACTATCTACTGCTGATTGTGCTGCATTCTTTTCTTGTAATGCTGTGGCTTCTGCTGTTACTGCTGCATCATATTGCATGTCTGCTGTATCTTTAGCCAGCTTTGCAGCTACTGCAGCATCATACTTGCTCTCTGCAATATCAATTAATTCTTGAGTTTCTACCTTATCTGAAAGGTTATTTATCTTGGAATTTAGATCCGCAATTTCTTGCGCCGCTACAGAAATAGGGTCATCGGCACTGGCTTCTCCCATGAAAAGCCAGCCAAAAGCCAGAAAACACGCTAGTGTTATGCGGTATATTCTATTAATTTCCAATCTCCCATGTCAGAATCTCTGACAATTTAATTATACAGGAGAATGCATACTAAATTACTTCTATATTTCCCAGCGCCTCAGCTAATTCCTGTGGCATTCTTCTGGGTGGCTTAATTAAATTATCCACTCTAGCTTTTTCTTCTTCAAGGTAGTTATCTCTTACTAATTCACCGTAAGTATGTATTTCAACTTCCCTGTTTTT
>Ga0209358_10002273_pt1 | contig 14728 bp, 15 predicted proteins | sample LauGreFa1BDMLBSN_2_FD_187574 | JGI IMG/M metagenome (GOLD analysis project Ga0209358, IMG submission 187574) | Freshwater lake microbial communities from Lake Michigan, USA - Fa13.BD.MLB.SN (SPAdes) (version 2) | ecosystem: Environmental > Aquatic > Freshwater > Lake | place: Lake Michigan, USA... | reverse complement strand
ATTCCAAATCAAAATAGAGTAGACTATTCAATGTCTTAAATTTATCACGAGATAGAATAGATCCACAGCAGAGATTATCATTGCGATGTGAGTATTCCAAGACATCATGATAAAGGCGTTGGATATCTTCATTTCCATATTCCACATGAGGATAAAATGAACCGTCATCAAATTCTAAACGTGCACGTTGTAAAATACTTGTCCTTCCAACACCGAGATTTCCAACATTATCTGTTCCTTCGGTTACAGCGGGATTAGTTACAGCATTAGCAGCGACTGCAGGGTTAACTAATGCTAAATTACCATTTTTAAAACTCGCAGTATTAACAAACAAGCTATCGTAACGATACATGTTAGCATCCTGATTCTCATCTCTATCAGTTGTAATAAAATAGAAAAATGCTTTTTTTGGTTTATTCACGCCACTAATACGATATCGTCCTGAAGACAATGTAAATACACTCGATCTTTCAACACGTTCTCTCATATACGACCAACGAAGGGGAGTATCAAGAGATCGAATGTATTTTTCTGCTGCAGACGCGTGTAACGTCAGTTGAGGAACCCAGAGGTCAAATTTAGTAATTACTACACGACCCGTTCCATTAAAAGCAGCGTCTTTGAAAATAAGATTATTATCAGTTTCAAAATCAACAATCAATTTCAAACTCATATTAGACAACAAAACATTATTAAAATCCAAAGAATCGAAAAACGAATAACTGTTAAGTGGTAGTCTTGCTCTTAATACTGGTGCACTAGAATTTGCAGCATAAGCAGTTGTAATTAGGGCATTTCTTTGTCTTGCACCTATATTAGTTGCTAGAGGCGATTCATCATAATACCATAATTCATTAGATGCACTCGTTTCAGAAAAATCTGGACCGAATTCGAGCAATTTTTTAAGAAAAAGGGCTTTGTTCACTTCAGGGCAATCATACAAAACTTGGCCGTTACCCCCCTGTAGTGTCAAACGACGAATAAGAGAATGAACGCCGTTTATCATAGACACGGCTGTTTCAGTAGGATTATAATGGAATTTCCCTTGACTGTTAGCTGGCCCCCCTGCTCCTAAAGCCTCAGCACGTTCTACTCGAAAAGCCACCTCAAAATAAGCCTTAGACCAATCATAAATCGCTGTTCGATCGTCTAATGTGAAAATATAATTATTCTTACGTTGTGAACCATTACCACCGGGTTCTTGTATAGGCTGATCGGTACTTCGCCTAACATATTCGTATCGTTCACAGAATTCAGGCAGTGAAAATTTTACTTCAGACATTTTTATTATACTCTTTATAAGAAAAAAAAATTAATTTAATATACTTGTAATCCTGACCCCATGATTAATTTTTTGATCCGTTGTTCTATAGAATAATGTGATTCTTGTCCCATCCCCATTCCATGTTGTTGATTTTTACGAAGAGACGCCAAAATTTTATCACCAATATTATTTTGTTCAACTATATCCATTGTTTCTTCTATAGCCTTTTTAGAATGGGGTGCAGGATGACCTTTACCGGTAATATTATTGTGTAAATTAGATGGTCTAATCTGTTTGATATTATCAAAATAAACACCACCTTTATGATGTTGCATTTGCCACTTCCCCGTTTGCTTGTTGTATATCTTTACAAAATCTTTTTTAGAAGACATTTCTGTTTTATATACTTATCAAGAGAAGAAAATAAATTTATACATCATGCTTCTTTTATCAATACCGTGTAAGAAACCGGAATACCATTCAAATCAATAATCCTTTCATTCACATCAGTTAAGAAAAACCTTGCCTCACTGATAATATCATTACTAAGATTAGTAAATTGAAGATGTTGTGGTTCAAATTCAAATGGGAAACCCCTACTTAATCTCGCTGTAGAAAATGAAAATAAAATATTGCTTCCTGCACCATCTACAATAGAATTACTAACCAAAGAAGAATGTAAAAATAAATTATCAAGTGAGTTGTTAATATTAGGTAATGTATTCCCTTCAGTTGTTGCGATAATAAGAAGATTAATAAAACCAAGAAGAGAACCAAATTCTGGTGTGATTAAATCCAATTGAAATAATGGATCTGTTATTTCTACAACCACTCTAAAGGTAGTAAAACTGAATGTAATATTAATAGGGAAATTTTCCTCCCCATCAACTAATGTAAAATCTCCATTTGTTCTCATTAAATCATGTAAATAATTATTGATATCACTGTATGAATAAATACCATCTGGGAAATTAACTGGTAAAAATGTATCGCCACCATCATTTGAATATTGTATTTGTGTATTATTCCGCTGTGTTTCTATGTTATGCCATGAATATGACGCTTGTAATTTTAATAAAGCAATTTTATAATTTTTCCCTTTTGGAAGAATAATAGAGCGTTCAAATCGTGTTGTGAAATCCTCATCTTTATTAGTTGCTCTTTGTTTTTTAGCATTTTCACTATTAAATGTTAATACCTGTTCAAACATCTTTATATTCATACATTAGATTTTAAAATAAATATTATATAGGCTTCTGTAATCATCTTTAGTCATCTTTCCTATTTTATAAAGTTGAAGAATAATCTCTCGTCCCTCATTTTCCATAGCATCAGATGTATTACCGGCATTAATAGAACCTATGATTTTCTCCAATTGATCTATTAATTGATTTTCAGAAAGAAATACTTTAACTCCGCTACTCTTCATTTGTCCTTCTCCTCGTATCAATTCCATTTTATTCGTCAATGGGTCTATAGGTAAATCACTCATTTCAACTAATTTCTTAAACTGTTGCTTACTCAATTCACTGTAATTTTTATTCTTATAATATCGTTTCGTCAATAATTCTACTAAATTCGGATCAGATTTTTCATTAATAACATTTTGTCCTTGTGCATTTGACACCACTAATTTATGATACATAACCAATTTGGGGAAATCAATTTTCAAATTACCAAAACTGCCGTCTGGTTTCATTTTATATCCATGAACCTCCAAACCATAACCTTGTCCTATGTGTCCTCTCCTTTTTGATCCTGAACCTGAAGGAGATGGGGGTGGGGCGGGTGGTGGTGATGATTTTGATGATGATGATTTTTTACTGGATTTTTTTTCTGATGATGAAGTCGCTTTCATGTAATTAGGGTTTGTTAAATTCTGTAAAAAAGATGGTTGTAATATTTTTTCAACTTCTGAGACAGTAAGATTGTCTAAATCCCCTAATTTTTTTTCGAATAATTTGTTCCTTGGTAATCTTTGGAATGATACTTGCCATAATTTTTGATTGCCATCTGCTTCGGAAGTAAATTCATCAATAAATTCTTTTTCTTCTTTTGTTAATGCTACCCTACCCTTCATTGTCCCCTGTGTTTTATTATCTAATAATTTAAACAAATCCGAATCAGATGTATATGTTCGTACCCCCTTTAATCCTTTATAAGATTCATTATGTGTTTTCAATAAAATCGTATGATACTTTTCAATCATCTTTTCTAAATCTTCCTGTGTGTATCGGTCATCAAACTGATTTGTTAAGTCAGGGTATGGTATGTCAAAAATAGGATTCTTCAAAGGATCGTTTGTAATAGTATTAATATTTTTAATAACATCTGTCATAACATTTCCTTGGGTCATAATTTCTTGCTTCAATTCTTCTAATTTCGATATGGTGTTTTGTGATTGTTGATCGTTAATATTTTTTAACTGTTGTATTTCGGTTTCAATGTTGTTTAATGTCTGATCCATTGATTGAGCGGTTAATAAATTTCGTTGTAAAATGTCGCTTATCTGTTCTAAAACAGGTGCATTATTATTTACTACAGGTGCTGGGATAACAATAGGAGGTATATTTAAATTTCCGATTCTATCATTCATTTCCAATAATTCTTGATAAATCAATAGATTGCGATCATTTTGTTCTTGTAAAATCGTTTGTATCGCTGTATTTTTATCATTTACTCCTTCTAATGCAGTTTTTAATTCATCCATACTAAAATTAGGGACGTTTACTTCTTTTCCAGTATCAGGATCAATCTCCTTTTTGTATAAAAAATTGTCAAAAATAGGTACTTGAACGACTTGACCGGTTATAGCATCTTTTTTACTTACAAAAAGACTGTCTCTCAATAATTTACTTATAGGTGTAGTGAGTGGAGAAAACACACGTTTCCTTTCTTCATCATCTAAAATCCTTCCCTCTCTCCTTTCAGTAATAAACGCTTTCATTTCATCCATAGCCTTTCCTAATTGACCTTGTTCTTCAGCCCATTTATCTCTTTTTGACTTTTTTACCATTTTTTCTATTATAATATTCAGTCAATATTTTTTTTTGTAAGTTAAGTTATATAAACATAATTATGGTTCTTATACCCAATTACGATAAGTTAAATACGAAACTTACAAAAGAAGAAGAGAAGGAAGAATCGAAGAAAAGACCTTATCAAGTATTACATCCGTTTTTTCAGAATGTAAGCCGTTTATTAATTGCGGGTCCATCTGGTTCTGGAAAAACTAATCTATTGATGCATATTCTATTAAGCCCTTTAATTTATTATGAAAAAATCATCATCTATACTAAGACACCCGATCAATCAAAAATGAAGGAATTAGACAGATTTTTCAAAAAAATAAGCAAAGATAATAAAATAGCAGAGTTCCATGAATTTAAATCTCGTGAAGTTGAACCGGTTGAGAAATTAGATAAAGAAACCTATAAAATAGTGATTTTTGATGACTACATCACACAGAAGAATCAAATGCATACAATTACAGAATATTTTATATTAGGAAGACACCATTTAATTTCTCCTATTTTCTTAAGTCAAAGTTATTATGCTACGCCTAAAAATATAAGAATTAATTGTAGTCATTTCTGTATATTCAATGTAGGCACGAAAAGAGAAATCCGTTCTATTCTTGCAGACCATAATAATTTATCAGAAGAACAATATAGAAATAATACAGAAGGACATGATTTCATTGCTATTAATAAAATTCAAAAGATTATTAAGAAAAATTTAGATGAAGACTTGATTTAAAATATTTTTTAATGTATATAACCAAATGTTATTTTCTATTAAATTAGATTTATCTCCTCAACAATTGGTCTCTTTGAAAAATGCTATGTCTAAAGGAACTGATTTTAAAACACGTCTTGCAGGTCATCAATTGATGGCGGGTAATTTCTCAGTAGATGTTAATAAAGCATTGTATAATAAGGTAATCAAACATCATTCTCAGGGAAAGGGGATGATTATTACATTACCAAGTTCTCTTTTATCAAAATTGAGAAAAACACTGGATATTACAGAACCGTCTGATTTACCTATTGCAATTAAACGCAATGTGAAAGTGAAAGGCGGTGCAATCGCTATCACTACTGCTTCTATTTTCACCGCGTTAGGGTTGGTGAAAGAATTTATAGACGATCACCCTGGCGTGACCCAATTTATCAGTAATATAGCGGAGGATATATCGTATTTATTAAATAATCCAATGGCAATATCATTTAGATTTATTGTTGCTGTTAAAATCCCTAATCTAAATAAACGTTATCGTGATATTGTTATTAACATTGACAGAATAAAAAAAATTATTCCAACGCTTACAAATCAAACAGTGATAAAGAGGCATCAGATGCGAATTATTAATTTGGAAACAACAAGAGATAGAGTAGGAAACCATATTCAAACTCTTATTGAACGATTACCGATTATCAAAGAAATGGCACAAGAAAGAGATGAAACTATTAAACAAAGACAGGCAGAACAAATTGAGAAAAATTTGAAAAAAGAGATGAAAGAAGCAGAAGATGCTAAAATTAAATTTGATGAATTGAAGAAGGGAACAGGATTACAAGTAGAGCCGGCTCCTTATGGTAATGGAATTGTAATGGATAAAATTAAAGCAAGAGTAAAACAAGAAATTAACCCTATGATTGAGAAGGAAAAAGAAAAGATGAAAAAGAAATTAGAGATGGAGATACAGAAGGCAAAAAAGAAGGCTGAAACAGAAGTTAAAAAACGATTACAGACAGAAATATACAAGCAAATACCATTCACTGGCGGATGTATGCATTGTGGTGGTAAAAAAAAAACATAAATTTAACCAAAGCATTAAACATTAATGAAATAAATGAATTATTACATGATGTTAAAGGTTATAGAGGGGTGTTTATGAGAGATGCTTTACCAAAAAATGTTAAAATAGGAGAATCTATTGTTATTAATTTGGATAATACAACTGGTAATGGTACACATTGGACGGCTTTGTATAGAGATAAACAGAAAATCAATTATTTTGATAGTTTCGGTATGCCCCCACCACAAGAATTGATTAATTTGTATCCCCGTGTTAAAATCGTTCATAACACTCACCAATTCCAACCTATGAATAATATCAATTGTGGAGCATATGCGGTTTATTTTATAAGAGAAATGACATCAGGGACATCGGTATTTGACACATTATTCAAATTATTTTAATTTCACATTGAGTATACGAGCAATGTTGCTAGTATACTCAACATGTATTGTTAAGATTAACATGACGCTCCGCGTCTAGCAAACCCGAAGGGTGAATAATTACTTTTTACCAAAAAAGGATTTCTTCTTTTCATGACGCTTCACGTCTAGCAAACCTCTTCGAGGTGTTGGTTCATCTGGTTTATCATGTAATATTTCTTCAATATCTTTTACTTGAGGGTATATTTCACTACATAGTGTGGATATTGCTAAATCAATCATTTCATGAGAATATGAAGAACATAAATGATTTGTCAGTGATTTACATAATTCATGTTTAAACTCAGAACATGTTTTAACACCAAGATATGTACTTAATTTTATATGGTTCTGTTCTACGTACTTGACACAGAATATTAATATCTTAACTACATTCATCTCATCTACAATAACGCTCTGTCTTAAATCTTTTTCAAAATGCTCTAATATAGAAGCCATTGTTTTTTTCTTGTTTTCCATTTCCTTAGATTTCAAACGTGAAACGAGTTTAGATAATTCATCTTCGTCTTGTGTAGGTGGTGTATTATTTTCTAATTTCTGTAGCCTATCTTTGAGACTACTTAGTCCTATTTTTTTATCTGGTTGTGTCATTTATATTAGTAGTGTAGAAATTTATTCTCATGTATCCCAAATTTCTCGTATCTGTTCCATTAAATTTTTAATTTCATCACGAGCCTGTTTTAACTCTTCTTCATATTCACTGAGGCATACTTCCTGTGATTTAATAATCTGATTTTGTGCCTTTAAATTTTCCTGTAAAATAAATAATTCGTCTTGATAACGCTTTACTACCTCTCGCATATTCTGTAAAATATCATTCATTTCATTTTGTTTCTCTTCATGTTCTATAATAGATTTACTAAGAGAAGACAACCCATTAATAGATTTGGATTTTGTAAGGGGTTGTAATACTGGAACTTCTTCCACATCATTTTCGGGAATTGACAAATTATTATTTTCTCCCAAAATTTTAACATTAGAAAATTGAACTTTTTTCATATTTATATTGTAGATAAGAAAAAAAATTAAACGTCGATTACCTTCCTCAAGATATACAATTCTGTTGTGATGTTAGATGTGGCAGAACCAGACGAATAATCAATCCACACCTGTAATGTGTTATTAATATTTGTTGGTAATGTATTGGATATTGTTATTGACCGTCTCCCTATAAAGTCTTGTGCTCCGGTGTTGTATGTAAAATCAAATGAACATGCAACATTAGCAATATTGTTTGTAATACTTCTTATCGTAAAATCTGCTTCTAATTCCCATGTTTGAGTTGCAGTAACATTAGGGACCGTGATGCTTATAGATCCTAAAATAATCGCTGCACTTTGAAGAGTTATCACAAATGCATTACCATTAGTGAATGTGGCTGTTCCTGACATGTTTAATTGATATGATTGTCCCGCTTTCAAGTAATTAGCGGGAACAGTAGGAGAATTGGGTAAAAAGGATAATGGGTTCAATAATTGGGGAGCGAGATTAGTTCCAACCGCTGTAAGTGAAGCAGATGTTCCACTACATATACCACCAACACGATCATCCACATAGACTTTATTTACAATTTGTGAAGGTTGTGTGAAATCAACCGGATTTTTTTGAAGTAAAGGGATCGGTTGTGCTGCATCAAATATAGTAATTGGAGATGATATTATCATTTGGAAATCAGATGATATTAATAAACCACTACCTCCAATGCTTTGCAGTTTATTAGGAAGACTTAAATTATAACTACTCAACATTTGAATATTGCTACTGCTTAACGTGTTTTCAGCCTTGAAACCTGAATAACCAATACCTCCGTTAATTGTTCTGGTTGTTATCATACCTTGAAGATAATTGAATAATAAAACAGAATTATTGATGTCTTCATTTCCAAGTCTCATTGTTTGTCCTTGAGTATCTAATAAAAAAGTCAAATTGAATTGTAAATCAAAAAGACCCCATTTCGCACCGCTATTTGACCCTCCTAAAAATATACTGTCAGATGTAGTCTCGACCCAAAAGATCTTATTGTTTTGTTCGTCTCGTACAACAAATTTATCGACCGATGGATTGCCCTGAATAATAAAATCAGATTGTATAGATTGAGATGATACCGTTGTTTTACTAACAGCATTATTGGCAGTCGCTTGTGCATTTTCTGCTGTCAATTGTGCCGTTTCAGTTAAACTTTGAATAATGTTATCTTCATTGTCTACATATGATTTTATAACAAAATCTTCATCATTCACAGGTGCATCTCCATTACCGCGTGGCAATGTGTTAAATATCATTTGACCGTTCCAAATATTATCGCTTGGATTCATTGTCAATGATATTTCATTTTCAGAATTACTTGTTACAAATCTAAAAATATTATCAGGATCATTCGCCGAGATATCAAGAAAACAGTTATTAGATCCATTAGTGCTTTTTAATCTGTTTTTAAAACCATTCAATAAAATATTACCGTCAGTATTCAAAGTCGTTCCAGATACAGTTTTTGATTGAAATATATCTGAATTGATCGTAGTTTCATTTTGTATATCATCACCTATAATAGCATTTTTTAGAAAATTCAAACCATCAAGCGTATTACATTGAAACATTATTGTTTCATCTGCTTGTTTAATAGAAAATTTTGTGCTGTTATTTGTTCCTTCTAATGTCAATTTTTCTAATTGCAATAATGTATCAGAAACAAGCGTATTTACAAAAGTCTCCGATGGTGATCCATCATCATAATTTATTGTTAAATTAATACTGCCATCAGCATTGTCTTGAGACGTGATTGAACCAATCCCGCGACCTGCTACACCTCGTGGGCCTCTTTCACCACTACCATTTCCATTTCCAACAATTTGATTAAGATATCCCATATTTTCTGTATATTCATATATTAGATTTTTTTTCCATTATATGATATAGTTGAAAAAATGATAATAGATAGCACCACTTTATTATTACTAAGCATTATTTTTGCTACTTTATCTATTTCTGAAAAGGCTATTAAAATTTTAAATAAAAAAGGATATTTGACAAAACTGTCAAGATTTATTAGTAAGAATAAGAATAAAATAGAACAATCTATTAAAAATAATTCATCATTGATTGTGGATGATGATAAAGACATAGATGATATAATATGTGAAATCAAGGATATGGAAGAGATTATTGAATTGACGGGGGAGATGATAGATTTGATTTCAATTTCACAGTAAACAATGTTTAATGCATATGATAGACATATTATGATAATGAAATTTCTTACCGCCTAAGATACAATAAGTACATAAGCATTCAGAACAATTCAACCAAGCACAACGATGTTTAAGAGTTTTATGTTCTTCATCATATAATTCCTCCACCCCTGAATGGGGTTTGCTAGACGCTTTAGCGTCATGAATAGTAGACATTTATTATTCTATACTGATAAAATAATAAAATTAACATGTAATTATTTTATTGATATGTTCTATTAAAATATTCTCTTTTCCTTCATATTTGATATCTCCTAATTCATGTCCTGTTTCAATTTGTAATTTCTGGGTTATCATAAATCCGTCCGTATGAACTCTAACAACATTCTCAATATAAGGTATTAATAATTCATTTATTATTTGTCTGCCTCTACTTAATAAAAAAGGTGCTAGTCTTGCATAATTTGTTTTATATTGATGTTCTTTTTGTATCGTCATAAATTGGAATGAATTATTATCTTCATTATTAGGATGAGATAACGATCTGATTTCAATAATTGATCCATTATATAATGGCACTTTATCAGTATGACAATAATGTTTGGATGTATTCTTTTGACATAAGACACCCCACAACACATTTAATAACGGCTTACTACCTTCTATTTTCTTCTTCTTTAGTTCAAATAACATTTTTATGTATTTCCCAAATACACGACTACCTTGTATTAATTTATCTGGAGAATACAATAAAGCGTTTGGCTCGTCGTCTTTGATTAATTCAATTGTAGCATTTAATTTCTTAGCCATAAAAATATCAATATGTGTGTAATAATTAGATGGATTTAATCTAAATAATTTTTCATTAACGTTGGTTATTTTTACTCGGTATATACCATAAGTAATTTTATTAAGGTCATTTATTTTTTGAAACTCGCCCTTCTTAATAGGAAATCTAAATTTATCAGAATTCATTATGCTTGGATAATGACTTACAAAATCATATTTATAGATCTGTCCTTCAAACCCTTTCTCACACCAAAGCATACCACCAGTTGAAGCCTCATCAATCCATTCTGCTTCATGTTGGTCTATCTTTTCTGTCTTCAATCCAATATTTAATGTATGAAATAAATTAATGGCGGTGGTTTGGTAATTACCAGTCTTAAACATATTAATTTTTTCATTTGTTTCTTTGTATAATGTATTCATCATATTTTCCATATCTCTGGTTTGTTTTTCGTTCAGTTCTAATCCTGAAAAATAAGTAAATGTATTAAATTTTAATTTTTTATTATGTGTTTCCCATTCTTTTATAGGCATATTGCCGGAAATATATTTTTCATCAGCATCAATAAATGAATAAAAAGCCATCATACCAGTATCTGTTCTTCTAATACGATAAAACATAGGAATACCGCCCTTTTCATTAACTGGTTTCGGTTTTTCATTCATCAAAGTATAATGACCGTTTTTTAATTCTAAATTAATAAAGAAATTCGTTTTCTTGGTGCTTATATAGGTATAATCCCCATATACATTAATACCATAGTCATTTTTAATTTGTTTCTCAATTCTTGCAATATCAGACACCGTTATACCATCGCTCTTTTTAATTCTAAAAAATAATTTCATTTTCTCATCACTCTCAAAAAAATCTTGTTTTGATAATATTTTTGTTACACATTTGTAAAAACAGTCAGATTTATTATTATCTGTTCCTCTTCCTTGTGCTTGTGGGGCATTGTAAAAATAAATATTGACTGCGGTAAATTCATTATCATCATATTTATTATCTGCATATTTTTGTGTGCTATCATAATCATCAAAAGAGAAAACGCTTGGATTGCGTGTATAAATATCTTGCATTTTTGTAGAACGCCATCCTAAACCTTCAATATAAACGGCAATTTGTAAGGAACCTTCAGCATTTTTATTCTGTAAAGAACTTCTTAATTGTTTTCCTAAATTTAATACTTCTTGACGATTGTATTTATGATTAGGTCGTCTGAATTGAACCTGACGTACTGGTACACCATTATGTTTGATTGGTAAATTCTTTGTTGTTATATTACTATTCATTATTATTATATAATGTAATATAATAATAAATCTTTAAGTCTTTTTATATATTTTTTATAGTTTCAAATTTTCAAATCTTGTTTTATCTTATTAATAAGTTTATTATATGTCTCTTCATTCATACTAATATCATCTTTTTTCTTATCCATTAATTTTGTATGCTTAGGTGTTTTTCTATGCTTACTGATATTACTCCTCATCACTTTAGAGCCACATTCACATTCAATAGATTCAAGCATATACTTTTGATGCTTCTCCTTAAATACTGGATCTTGGTAATATTCTTTAAATGTCTTTACCATTGTTTATATTCTTATATTATATCTTTCTTTTTAAGTCTTTACACGAAAAATTTTATTTTCTTCTCTGTAAAGGGTATATAATGAATTTTGTTCCTGATAATGTTAAACAATGGTTAAATAAATATGGTAATTCAAAAATTCATGGCTTGTATATTGGTAAAATACCTATTAGAACGATATGGTCTGATATGTTAAAGATTTTAAGTAAAGGGAAATTAGAACAAATCATGAAAGAATTAAAATACGATCATTTATATCATACATTCATATTGTATCATTTAAAAGATGATAATACAATGTGGATGATCGAAAGAAATGGCAGATTAAACATAACTCAATATAATCCAATGGTTCAGCATAAAGAATTTGGAGGTCAAGCAAAATTTTTACCAATCATCACAACTGATAAAACTGTATCAGAAATGTTTGAAAATCATGAAAAAATGATTGGTGGTTGGTCTAAATTGGTTTGGTATGATGTAGAAAAAAACAATTGTCAAAAATTTCTTACAAACCATTTAAGGTCAAATGGTCTGTTAACTAATGAAAATTCAAATTTTATTAATCAAAAATTAAAAAAAATAATGAAAGACTTTACTATTACAAAACAATTTTTAAAACATGTTATAAGCCTTGGTATTATCATTGAGAATTATTTGAATTTTTGAATTTATACCCCACCAAACGGTGGGTTATAAATACATTTTTATAATACGGTCATGTTGAGTATACTAGCAACATTGCTCGTATACTCAATGTGCAAGTATTTAAAATACCTCAGTATCAATTAAAAAATCACATGACGGAAAAGAACACAACATCGTTATTTGATAATAAAGCATCGGCGATATTATCCATCATTTTTTTATCATCATCCACCCTTTCATGATGATTACTACTTTTTTTTGTCTTTTGTTGTTGTTGTGCTTTTTTTGCGAAATAGTTATATGGGATAATAACCCGTTCTCCATCATCATTCACTCCTTCTGAGTTTGCTAGACGCTTCGCGTCATGGTTATTATTATTATTATTGTTGTTGTTATTGACAGTCAAATTAATCGTTGGTAAGGCTAAATGACCTTCTGTTAAAATATACGCATTCAATTTCTTTTTTAATTCTTTAATTTCTTTTTTTAGTTGTTCGTTTTCCGTTTCCAAATCCTTATAATTCGTCTTCACATTCTCTTCAAATTCATCTTCTTCTTCAATGTAGTCGTCCAATTCATGAATCCATTTATTGGTTTTAGCACACGCTTTTAATTTTTCCAAAGTAATATGATATTTATTAATACCTCGTGAAGCATAATAATTCAAATTAACATCTCTCATTTTTTTACAGAATTGAGTTTTTAAACAAGGCTTTTTGTCGCTTAATTTCATATAATATAAATATTCATCATATAAATCTTTCACTGTATGATTAATCTCTTTCTTTTGAAAAATAAACATATCTTTGACGAAACGATAAACATAATCCAATCTATCAGCGATGGCGTCTAATTTATTAGAAGTCTCAGGCATATCCCTTTGAGAATTGAAATCTGTAATATCAATCGAGTGGAGATATGAATAAAAAGCCTCTCCAACTTGTTTATTATAACACTGTGTTTTTATATTTCCAAAATAACTATGGTCTCCCTTGCGATGAGTAGATAACGACATCAAGAAAAAACGGCGTCCTTCGCTATGTTTTAATGCTTCTACATTTGTATTGATGATGTAATTATTTAAATTCTCACATTCAAAACGCTTCTCATACTTATCAGCATATTTTTCTGTGTCAGATGTAATTGCTTTCTTTAATTTACTTGAAACACCTTCCCAATGTCTATCGGAAAATGTAGGTAATTCCTCGAAAACGACAAGCAATTTCCCACATAACTCTTTGTTATTTGGTGTTAATAATGGTTCAGCGTCAGACAATGTAGAAGCCTTTTTACCAATAACATAATAATAGAGAAAATCTGAAAATGTTGATTTTCCAATGCCTTCAATACCCTTCAAATATAAAACACTATCATTTTTCTGTCCTTGTGCCATCTTAGCAGTCCATTTAATAAGATATTGATATTCGTTCTCATTACCAGATGCCAGAACCTCTTTAATATAGGATAAGAATAACTCTACCTTGCTTTTTATTTCGTCATTATAGGTTTCATAATTATTAACTGTAGTATGTAGCATCCCCTGAAATAAATTGATTTCATTATTATGAATTCTCGGTTGGGTTGGATGAATTACGGTTTTAAAAATACGATAACTCTGATGAAAAAAATAATGCTTTATCTCAATTGGAAAACGAGAGAAATAAAGGTCAATGATATCTTCCTTTTTGTATGTAATAAATTCGTCCTTACTTGCGTCATAAAAAAGATAATTATTACTTGTGGTCTGAAAAAAGTATGTATGGATATATTTCTTCAAATCATCTGATAATTGACGCTCAGTTTGCTTCTTGACTGTTATTACAGAACAAGCGTTGAAAAGGTTGTTGATAGTTTCAAAGGAAAAAACGGGAGTTGAACTCATTTTCTATATATTAGATTATATATTCTTTTCTTTAAGTCTTTTTATAGTTTAATTTTATTGAAAAAATTTAATTGAGAAACACACGATTGACGAACGACACGATTGAGAATAAATTGACT
>Ga0209358_10002271_pt1 | contig 14735 bp, 6 predicted proteins | sample LauGreFa1BDMLBSN_2_FD_187574 | JGI IMG/M metagenome (GOLD analysis project Ga0209358, IMG submission 187574) | Freshwater lake microbial communities from Lake Michigan, USA - Fa13.BD.MLB.SN (SPAdes) (version 2) | ecosystem: Environmental > Aquatic > Freshwater > Lake | place: Lake Michigan, USA... | reverse complement strand
GCGTTTTCTACGCACTTTTCAACGTTTCTTCGCCTAAGTCGTGTACTCACACCCTTGAAAAGTACGTAGAAAACGCATTCTGAAAGGTTTTATCCGGCATTCCAAAATCTTCGTTTGGGAGGGGTAATCTTGCAATCGTTATTCCGTCGGAGCATAACATTGCAAGGTCACATCGACTCACATCATGAGTCACATGACCTCCCACCGACCCAGGACACAACAGGCCATCCAACAGACTCGGGTCACACACAGGCCCAGAACACTGGAATGTATTCAGGTCCGTTTATTGAAGCAGCTCGTGGTGTGTTCGGGCTCTTAACATTTTCGACAAGGTCGGTGAGGATAAGCGACCATATCGTCTATGAAATCATACGAAGCCGGCATCGCTCGATTGAAAACTACACGAAGGAGTATCTCGATGCGAGATACACCGAGTGGCAAGAGCACTGAGCGCAGGCGCTTTGGGGAGCATTAAAAAACGTTACGGCCTGCCCGGCTTGCCAGCCTTGCCTGCCTTTCCCTTAGGATTGCCCTTGGGCTTATCATCATCCAGCGCGAGCATTGCCATCAGCTCCGCTTCCGCAACCCTCGCTCTCGTCTCCGCCTCCGCCGGATAGAGAGCCGGTCGCGCTGGCGCTGCCGTGCGCCCATGGGCGCCATTCTTGATCGACCGGTTCAGGACACGCCTTCTAGACTGCAAGATCGCCAAGTTACTTTCAGTGAGACGCGTGTCGGGGTGCGTGGGCCCGAGTAACCGCCGGCGCGTTGCGAGCACCGCATGGTACATCTGCTCAGCCTCCGCGTGCTTCTTTTGGTCACAGAGCGACGATGCCAAATTGCTCGCACTCGTCAGCGTGAGCGGATGCTCCTCGCCGAGTACGCGCCGGCGCGCACCAAGCACATCCCGGTTGATCTGCTCAGCCTCCACGTACTTTCCTTGTTCCGATAGCGACCCCGCCAGATAACTCGCACTCGCCAAGGTCGAGACATGATCCTCGCCCAAGACCCGCCTCCTCACACCGAGCACACCCCGGTTGATCCGCTCCGCCTCCGCGTGCTTTCCTTGCCCCGAGAGCGACGCCGCCAAACTGTTCGCACTCGTCAGCGTGTGCGGATGCTCCTCCCCGAGCACGCGCCTCTGCACACGAAGCACCTCTCGCTCGATCACCTCCGCCTCCGCGTGCTTCCCTTGACCCCATAGCGCCGATGCCAGATTGCCCGCACTAATCAGCGTGTCCGAATGCTCCTCGCCCAAGACCCGCCTCCTCGCACCGAGCACCCTCCGGTTGATCCGCTCCGCCTCCGCGTACTTCTTTTGGTCACCTAGCGACGATGCCAAGTTGTGCGCACTCTCCAGCGTGTCCGGATGCTCATCGCCGAGCACCCGCCTCCTCGCACCAAGCACCTCCCGGTTGATCCCCTCAGCGTCCGAGTGCTTCCCTTGGCACGAGAGCGACGAGGCCAGATCGGTCGCACTCGCAAGCGTATCCGGATGCTCCTCGCCGAGTACCCGCCTCTGCACACCAAGCACCTCCCGAACGAGTCGCGCCGCCTCCGCGTACTGCCCATCGATTCTGCGGGCATAAGCTAGATTCCGCGCCGCCGTAAGCCGATCGTTGCTCCCCTCTGCATCACCGGACTTCATCGACCACCACGCCTCCGCGAGCCCCGTTCGCATGGAACCCGTGAACTGCTGCCCGCACGTCTGGCACGCCCACCACACTGAGACGCCCCGGTGCGGCTGTTGCACCACTGCTTTCTCGAAGATGCAGCCGATGTGCGCCAGGCCGGTATCGGAGCGACACGCACATCCCGACTGGATCGGCGGCGGGTCAGCGTCCAGGCATATGGTACAGACGTGATCGCTCAGCTGCGCATCGAACTGCGCGCACAGCGCCGCTCACATGCACACACGCACATGCACACACACCTATTGCTAGAATCCACGCAACCACAAACGACCATTTGATAACAAGCATTGCACGCTTTTCCACAATGCCTAGAACAGTTCGCACCACTGTGCCGAACGCACACCGCACCACTGTGCCGAAAAGCACACGTGTGCACATGCGATGGTGTGAGCGTCTAATGAGCGTCTAATGTGAACATCGCCTAGGTCTGATGCGAGAATCTAAACGGCCATCTTTGAGAAGGGGGTGTGCGCTGGGGGTGAGTTACCTGCTCGTCGACAGACGCAGTCAAGATGTCCCGTGTAGCGTCTTCTCCCAGATTCTCGACGAGCCATTTACGTGACAACTTCTTCATAGCCACGATGCTCGTCACTTGTTGATCTCGCAGGACCTTATTCACCTCGTCGACTTTTCCGATGCTATGTTTCTCAATGAAGTCCTTCAATTTCAATGCACCTGTTGAAAGAAGATTCTTAGACGAATCATGCGCCGATGGCGTTGTTGTACTGTACATCGCCGTAACATCGGTGTGCGTGCGAAAACTTGTGCGCAAGTGTTAGGAACGATGGTGAACGAATCCGCCCGCTACTTTACCGGCGCACGCAAGATTCTTCGAAATCAATGCACACGTGAGACCGTAAAATGACCGTTCGTGTTTGAGATGGATTGCAACCATGACGTTACGTGTCGCATTTCGACATGCATTGCAAGGCATCGTCCGCAAGTTCATACTTTCCGCTGCGGTTGCGTCCATCTTCGTTCTTGACTTTGGCAAGGGTTTGAAAACAAAACAAATCACCCCAAAAATGTGCACCAAAACGTTTGGGAACGTTTTGGAATCTTTTCATGTGTGAACACTGGATTTTGTCTACACTCGCTTGAAAAGTACTTCTAAAAGACGTCGCTTGGACTTCCAAAGTCTTCGTTTGGTGACCGTGCGGTACATTTCGCACCCACGACTCAACGATTCACTGACAACGAAGGAACTGCCATGCTGATTTTAATGTGGCGAGCAAAACGGTCGTGCTCTCAGGCCTCGGTCGAAAGTGGTATAAAACGTAGATAAGAACCGTCGATAGAAACAAAAGCAAGTATGTGGGTACGAAAACCCCTGAAAAGATAATGAAATACTTGCTTTTGTTGTTATCGTTTGTTCTTATCTACGTTTTCATACGCTTTTTACCCTAGTCCTGAAAGCGCGACTATTTTGCTCGCCACATTGGCTACCATCATCATGCTACCATCTTGTGAGCTCGACACTGAGTCGACAGACACATCATCATGGTGTCATCGTGCGTTTTCGACAGACACATCGGCATGCTATCAGAGTTCAACAGACATATCAGTGATATCACCATTTGTCAAGGTCGTCATGCGCGCTCTTCAAGTATCGACCCAAAAATTGCGCGATTTCGAGACCACCTAAGCGCATATCGGGAAAACCAACACATCGCAACATGTGATGTTTTCTTTGTAACAATATTGCAAGGATGGGTTTACAAAACACGAACAACATGCGAGATGCATGATGTTCGTCGGAGGTTTTCTTTGTGACAATATTGCAAGGAATGGTTTACAAAAAACACGACCAACATGCGAGATGCATGATGATCGTCATGATGATCGTCTGATGTTTTCTTTGTAACAATATTGCAAGAATGGGTTTACAACAGTTTACAACACACAACAAGAAACATGCGAGATGCATTAACCATAATCCTTCCAACGGGCGTTGCCATAAAGTCGGGAAACACATTCGGAAAGGTTGGTTCGGACTTCCAAAATCTTCGTTTGGGGAGCATGTAAATGTGTGGCGGACATTCTCCGTCTTGGATATGACCAATGATCGTCTGACGTTTTCTTTGTAACAATATTGCAAGGATGGGCATACAAAACACAGCAACAAACACGCGAGATGCATTGATGACCGTCTGACGTTTTCTTTGTAACCATATTGCAAGGATGGGTTTCGGCATGGCGACCCAAAAGTTGCGCAATTTCGCACCCACTACTTAACGAAGAAACTTGCATACGTGAGTACTCAACAATCAGCCCAAGTTACAATGGAAACTAAAATGATTTAAAAGAAATTTGTCGAATTGGCCTGATTGTTGAGTACTCACGTATGCAACTTCCTTCGTTAAGTAGTGGGGTGCGAAATTGTGAGTCGCCGGCGAGTCGCAGCAAAGGTAGTCGAGAGTCTCTCTGCCACTGGTTGCCAGCGGTTGGATGTTTCGCGTGCGCCGTCCCGCCTCCTAGTGCATGCGAGCCCCCACCCCCGCCACTAAAATGCATTTGCTTGTTATGTATATCTCTATAGTAAATGACAGACGGTACCATTGTGTGCACCATGATGCAAGATACGCTCCTACACTACCTGTGTGTTGGACTGATCGTAGGTGCGTGCATGCTCGCGTGTCGAACACACGCCCAAATGCTCGCCATGCTGTGCGTGCTGCTGGTAGTGTTCATCGGTATGACGTATACATTCGGCGAGGATGGCGTACTGTTCCGAGGCGGCGACCCGCGCAAGCTCAGTCGGGAGACCAGCACTCTGTTCGTGTCGGTGGCCTCGTATCGCGACACGGAGTGCAAAAACACGGTCGAGTCGATTCTATCGCACGCGCGCCACCCGAATCGCGTCGTCGTCGGCATTTGCGAGCAGAACGACGACGACGACGAGAGTTGCGTCGTGCGCGCGGTGAAGGACGGGCAGATCCGCCAAATCTCGATTCCGTACAAGGAGGCGAGGGGGCCGTGTTACGCCCGGTACTTGTGCGCCACGCTGCACAAAGACGAGGACCTGTTCATCCAAGTCGACTCGCACTCGGCATTCGTCCAAGATTGGGATTTGCTCCTGGTGGATATGGTCAATCGCGTGCCCTACGACCTGGACCGTTTCGTGTTGACGCACTACCCCATCGACTGCTCGGACGAGTCGGTCGTCGCCGAACTGACGGCGCAGCAAGTTCCTGTGATCAACGAGTGTCGAATCTTGGAGAACCAGCAGCTGTCCTTCATGTCGAAGGCGTTCAACCCACCCAACGTCGGATTCTACACGAGCATCTCGGTCGGCGGTGGGTTTTTGGTCATGCACAAGTCCGTGCTCGCCAAGTGCCCCTATGACCCGAACCTGGATGGCGTGTTCAACATGGAGGAGGTCCTGCAGTCGGCTCGTTTCTTCACGCACGGCATCCACGTGCTGTCTCCATCGGCCAACCTGGTGTGCCACAAGTACACGTACGAGACCCACAAAGTACCATGGAACGAGGCCACGCCGACGTGGGACAAGGGAAAGAACGGCACCGAGCGATGCTTTCAGCTACTCGATGGGCGGATCGTCGACGATACGTACGGTCTGGGGCGCGAGCGCACGATGGATGAGTTCTGGTCGTACACTGGCATCGACTATGCGAACAAGAGTGTGGCGCCATTCGTCACGAATCTCGTGCCCTTTGACGGCTGAATCGACACGCCAATGCCGAACACGACCGCGGAGGTCGGCCGTCGATTCACACGACGGTTTACTAAACGCCGCCGGGTTTAGGCAAGCCCATTAAAGACGATGACATGCAGCCTAGCATTCTGACAACCGGAATTGCAGGTATCATCTTGTGATTTCGACAGACACATCGGCATGATATCATCAACACGCTATCATCTTTTGAAGTTTGATGGACACATCGGCATGTTATCATCAGCATGCTATCATTTTCAATGATATTTTGTGAATTCGATGGCAATGTCGTTGATATCACCATGTGGTGCGACCGGCATGCGCTCTTTAACACGGGCTGGCATGCGCTCTTTAACACGGTCCTGGGTCGGGACCAGGCCGCAGCATCCGCGTGCATGCCAGTCGTGTCAAAGGTCGTGTGTGTTAGTCGGCGTCTCTAGATGGATGATAGCATGACGACGATGATGATGATAGTACCGTCATATTAGTATGAATGTCGTGTGCCCGACGTTACACGGGCTGGCATGCGCTCTTTAACACGGGCCTGGGTCGGGACCAGGCCGCAGCAGTAGCGTGCATGCCAGTCGTGTTAAAGGTCGTGTGTGTTAGTCGTGTTAAAGGGCGTGTGTGTGTGTTAGTCGACATCTCTAGATGGATGATAGCATGACGACGATGTGTCTGTCGAAATCACAAGATGACGATAGTATCGTCATATTAGTATGAATGTCGTGTGCCCGACGTTACACGGGCTGGCATGCGCTCTTTAACACGGGCTGGCATGCGCTCTTTAACACGGTCCTGGGTCGGGACCAGGCCGCAGCAGCCGCGTGCATGCCAGTCGTGTTAAAGGGCGTGCATTCCGGTCGTGTTAAAGGGTGTGCATGCCGGTCGTGTTAAAGGGCGTGTGTGTTAGTCGACATCTCTAGATGGATGATAGCATGACGACGATGTGTCTGTCGAAATCACAAGATGATGATAGTACCGTCATATTAGTATGAATGTCGTGTGCCCGACGTTACACGGTCTGGAATGCGCTCTTTAACACGGGCTGGCATCATGTTGCATGCACACTCTCCATGCTAACACATAATCAGAGCAGGACCGCGTAAGTTCGACACACACATCGGCATGCAAACATCAGCATGCTAATATGATACTATCATCTTGTGAGACCGACATGCACATCGTCATGTTATCATCAGCATGCTATCATCCTGTGAGTTCGATGGAAAAGTCAGTATCATCACCAATCGTGCGGTCATCCATGCTATCATCAATATGTGATTTCGACGGACACATAGGCATGCGAACATCAATCATCTTGTGAGCTCGACCGACACATCGTCATGTTATCATCAGCATGCTATCATCCTGTGAGCTCGATGGAAACGGCATGAACATCACCATGTCTTTGGAACGTTCTGCATGCACGCTCTGTAAGCGGTCTGTAAAACGGGTGGCTGGCATACACGCTCGTTTAGAGAACGCATAATGACAGCACGACCGTGTGAGCCCGAAAGACACATCGGCACGATATCATCAGCACGCTATCATCATGTGAGTTCGATGGACACGTCGTCATATTATCATGTTGCTCAACATGCTATCATCATGTGAGTTCGATTGACACGTCGGTATCATCAGCATGTGGCACGGCCGGCATGCACTACTTAACGAAGGAAATTGCATGCGTGCATCCTACCAAGTTCCAATGTAAAACTTTGGTTGAAAAGAAATGGGTCAAATTGTACTCACACATGCGCAGTGTCCATAGTTAATCCCTCGTTAAGTAGTCGGTCCGAAATCGCGCATGATTTTTCGCCATATCGGGCAAGTCTCGCAAATATTGTTACCCACGTGGATGTTCGGTTCTCAACCAAAGTTTATCCCTCCCAAACGAAGATTTTGGAAGGATTGACAAAGGATGACATCCTGATTTTTCTAAGCACTTTTCAAGGGCGTGAGTACTAGATTTGGGCTACTAACAATCGAAAAATCCGGATGTCATCCTTTGTCAATCCTTCCAAAATCTTCGTTTGGGGAGCATAAAGTTTATCCCTCCCAAATCTTCGTTTGGTGAGCATAAAGTTTTACAGAGTATATGACTCTATGCCCAAACGAAGAGTTGGGAAGGATTGACAAAAGACGAAATGTGGATTTTTCGATTTTTTCAGTGGGTCGCTGTGGACCGTGATGCATGCAACGTTGCTATTGTAATTTAACTACACATCGACGAGGCGCATCATGTGCCGATTGCACGCAACCACCGTGTTCCAGTTTTGGGGGTATAGTGCAGTTGCTGGCGCGAAATTGCTCGCATTCTCGAAAAAACTCGTCGAACGGTGGAAGCGGTGGCATGTTGCGACATTTCCGGATGTGCTCGCAGTGAACATCGTACACCCACGTCGCAAACACACGCCGGCTGTCCAATCGACGCTGGTTGATGGACAACCCGGAAGACGGGTCGAGAACAATGGAGCGCAGGCACTTGCTCCACTTGGACGCGGGGGGCGATGTCATCACAAGACACTCGACAAACTGTCGATATTGAAAGCGATTCACACTGGACGGTTCGAGGGGGAAATTCAACGATACAAAGTGAAAGAATAACCAAAACGCTTCGTTCCATTTGCGATGGTTCGTGTCTTTGTGGGCGAGCACATCCGACGCCATTTGCACGTCGCATGTCCACGGGAGCACCTCGCCATCCGCCTCAGTACCGCTCGAACGACATCCGGTGTTGGGTTGCTGTGCGATGATGCACAGCTCAGCTTTTTCCGCGTTGAGATGACGACTGCAGACCTGTCCAAACGTTACGACCGTGGGTTTGTGCAGCATCCGATTGACTTCGTTGTGCAGCCTGTACATCCAGTACGAGAAGGACACACGTCCGTTCAGGTCGCCATGACGCAGGGGGACACGCTCCAAGTTTTTGACCAGCCCCTCGCGACACGAGCGGCATGGCAGGACGTGGCACAGAGACTGTATGAATGTGAAGTACGTTTGTCGTTCGCTTTCCGTGGGATTATTTGGATATGCTATGGACACTGTGTGCAAATAGTGCCACGTCGCAGGACCCCACACCGTAGAAACGAATCCATTTTTACTGTCCAAGTCCATGTTTTATTTATCTACCATTAAAGTCACCATGAAAGTTATTCACGACCCTTGACCATTTTGTGGCGATTGACACTGGCGAACCAAATGTCTAATGTCTTGGGTTTATGCTATCAAAAAAGAGGACTAGTTGCCGACGAACTTAGACAGACATGCACATCGGCATGCTATCATCATCTTGTGGCCCAAGTTGTGGGTTCTACAGACACATCGGCGTGCGATGTTCATCTTTGATTTCGACAACCACATCGAGATGATATCACGCATCGGCAGGCGTTAGGCATCTATGATTTCGACAGACACCCCATGTGGGAAACAACATTTGCGAGAATTTCCCACGCCGGATTGGGCAAGCCCACTAACGAAGATAGCATACCACCGAGCATGCACGACGCGTCGTTAAGTCCTTGCCCAATCCGGCGTGGGTAATTCTCGCAAATGTTGTTTCCCACATGGCAGACACCTCGAAATGATATCACTCATCTTGTTGTGTGCCCAAAACCATGCTCCATTGGGTGGTCACGAAATTGCGCAATTTTGGTCGATGCTAGGGGTCCGACTCGGTCGCACTCACAGGATGATAGGTTGATGAATCAATGATGATAGCATCCCGATGATTCTGTAGTTCTCACAAGATGATAGCATGCCGATGCGTCGGTCGCACTCACAGGATGATAAGTTGATGAATCAATGATGATAGCATCCCGATGATTCTGTAGTTCTCACAAGATGATAGCATGCCGATGCGTCGGTCGCACTCACAGGATGATAGGTTGATGATAGCATCCCGATGGGCCGGTCGAAACTCACAAGATGATAGAATGCCCATGTTTCTTTAGCACTCACAAGATGATCGGTTGATGATGGTAACATGCCGATGTGTCTGTCGAGCTCACAAGATGATAGCATTCCAATGTGTCGGTCGCACTCACACTGTCAGGCTGTCATTATGTGCCAGCCTAAAGCCGCACTGGCAGTGGACCCGACTTTGACACTGAACAGACACGTAGAGTCTATCTGGTGCGCTTGAACTCGATTTGGTACTGCAGTTTATCCCTCCCCCAAACGAAGTTTTTTGGAACGATGAACAAAAGATGAAGTGCGTATTTTCGAAGCACTTTTCAAGGTCGTGAGAACTCGATTTGGGCTACGAATCGTTGAAAACTCAATCGAAAATCCGCATTTCATCTTTTGTTCATCTTTCCAAAATCTTCGTTTGGGGAGCATACGGTTGGTTCATGCTTTTCATGACACTGGACATGCCGGACGAGGGAACTCGCTGAAGATGACAACCGCGATGAGTGTGCGATTCGTTGTGAATCTGGGGCTCGGCCTGGTGTTTATGGTTTGCTAGTTAAATGCTGTGCTATGTCACTATTCGAGCGTAGCTAGATTTCAAGAGACGGTGCTCGGACTCCTCGGAGGTAGCATAAGCTGCCTTGTGTCTCTCATGGTCCTAGACTTCGGCCGATTAATACACCTGACCTGACCTAAAGAGCGTGCATTCCAGCCCGAGTCGGCTGCCCGACGCCCGCGTGTTAAAGAGCGTGCATGCCAGTCGTGTTTCACATGGTGATATCACTGGCAGTGTCCATCGGTCTCAGATGAAGAGGCCGATGTGTAGCATGCCGATGTAATGAAAGCATGTCGATGTGTCTGTAGAACTCATACGGTCATACATGGCCATGTTTCTTTAGCACTCACAAGATGATAGGTTGATGATAGCATTCCGATGTGTCTGTCGTTCTCACAAGATGATAGCATGCCGATGTGTCTTTACTACTCGGTAGCACTCACACTGTCCGGCAAGAACTTCGGCTGTAATTATGTGCAAGCCTAAAGAGCGTGCATGCCAGCCAGTGTTAAAGACCGATCATGTCAGCCAGTGTTAAAGACCGAGCATGCCGGTTGTGTGTGACAGTTTGTCACATGGTAATATCACTGACATATGCCGAGCGTGCCGATTATAATAGCATGCCGACGTGTCTGTAGCACTCACAGCATGATAGGTTGATGGCGATACCATGTCGATGTGTCTGTAGCACTCACAGGATGATAGGTTGATAGCATGCCGATGTGTCTATCGACCTCACAAGATGATGGCATGTAGATGTATAGAGTTCACAAGATGATAGCATGCCGATGTGTCCGTAGCACTCACATGGTCGGGCTGTCATTATGTGCCAGCCTAAAGAGCGTGCATGCCAGCCCGTGTGTCATATGGCCATCTTTAACAAGAATCACACCGTCACAAGCACGCCCTTTAAAACGACTCGCCCGTCGAACGCACGCCCCTTTACTTTAACACGGCTGATGCGATGCTCTTCTTCTACGTACACAATCGTCGTCGTCGGACAGTGCGACTGACAAACTAGCATACTATCATCTTGTGATTTCGACAGACACGTCGGGGTCATCTTGTGATTTCGTAGTACTACTGCACCTGAACCCTTTTTTAAAATTCAGGGGTTTTAAAATCCACGAAATCTCCAACACGGATCAGATGGCATCGGGTTCAGGTGCTGATTACACGTGATGAGAGACGTGTAGAAACGTGTAATTTCACGTGCGGTCATGCTCATGCGACGTGCGTTGCTCACGTGCGTTGCTCACGATCGAGCGTGTTCATGACCGCACATGCGTTTCTCACGTGTGGTCATGCTGGGAGACTTTCTACTAGTGAGATTCATGTAAAGACTCTTTTCACGGCTACTTTTCCAGTCCGCAAGCGCCGTTCTGCCGTGCACATCACGCATGCGAGTTTCGGACGCTTTGTTCGTTCAACCCGTCGTCAGGTCCAAGGCGCTCGTCGAGGCTTGCGAAAAGGGCGCATGTAAGCACGCACGCAACTCCTGACCGCTTCCGAAGCGCTACGGTCGGCGCCGTACGCTTGAACGACTCTCGAACGACTCTCGGACCGAGTCTCGGTTGTGCAATCGACAGGTGGCCGATGACAGCCTTTCACCGCCGTTCGCCAAGTCAAAAAACCCTCTGAAGTGCTACACGCTGAAGACCGCCGTGCATCCGACCGACGTCTCGATCTTGTCCGACGTCCTGCATCCCGACGCCCTAGGCTTCCCATCGATGTTGTCTTTGATGGAAGGTGGTGAGAGCCGCCCAATTCACCCGGGTGGGTGGTGATGACTGGGGCCACTGGGCATCGTTCGAAATTCTCATGTGTTGCGCAGGTGCTCGGTGTGATGGACCCGTGGTCGACCCAACGGGCTCGATCGTGCGGTCGTTGGTCACGAACTGGATGGCCGATGGTCCGCGATACCTGCAACTGGACACAGGAACTGTTCGCGCCACGTTGCTAGATTCGTTCGTGCGACGTGATGGCCAATTCGACATCATCGTATCGAACATCGCAGCCACAATCGAGCGAAACGGCCACGGCACGGCCTTCATGTTGGAGCTACTGGACATTGCAAGGAGCCTGCGGCCACCACGCGGTGTGCAGTTGCAGCAGGTCATCACGCCGGCCTCCCGTGGACTTGCGAGCCGACTGTGCAGTTCGCACAACTGGCGCTGGTCGGAGGACGAAATGTCTGCATTCTCGCAGTAGGCGAGTCTAATGCGACTGCTAGGCGTCCGTCTGTGTGAATTGGCGCCGCCTGAGACTGAGCGACAGTGAGCGTCTTAGACACGCTACTTAATGTTAATGCGACTGGCGGATTTGGGAAGGTCGAACGGTGTCTCGAACCAACGTTGGCAGAATGCGCTTTCGACTCTAGTTTCGATGCATTTCCTAGAGCCTGAAACAGAAGATTGTGTGTGTGTGTATCTTCACTGGGATTTTATGCTCCCCCAAACGCAGATTTGGGAGGGCGGAACAAAAGATGAAATCCGGATTTTAGATTGACTTTTCAATGGTTCGTGGCCCAATTGAGTGATACAAACCTTAGAAATTCTCCTAAAATCCGCATGTCATCTTGTGTTCCTCCTTCCCAAATCGTCGTTTGGGAGGGGCTATAATTCAGCACTGCCGAATTGTAATGCGATTCAGTGCCGAAGCGGACCTGTATTTTTAAAGAGTGTCATGACACACACATAGTTCGTCTCTGGCGAGTCATAGACTCATAGTAGCGACTTTACACGTGTAGTTCCAAATAGTCAATCCAACCCCCAAAGAAACGGGCCTGGGTGAGCGCTCGAAAGTTGGCTCGTACAGGGTGGTGAGTCCAGGGTGGGTGAGTACGGGGTGACCATGCACGAGTCACATGATGAAAGCATGGCGATGTGTCAGTCGAACTCACACTGTCACAAGATGATGACAGCATGACTGTGTGAAGGTCGAACTCAGTGTTCAACTCACACAGTCATGCTGTCATTATGGGTCCGCCGAGTTAAAGAGCGTGCATGCCAGCTCTGCTTCAACTCAATCAACTTCAGGGTCACATGATGATGATAGCATGTCGATGTGTTAGTCGAACTCACATAGTCATGCTGGCATTATGGGTCCGCCATGGCGAAGAGCGTGCATTCCGGCCGTGTGAAAGAGCGTGCATTCCGGCCGTGTGAAAGAGCGTGCATGCCAGCCCTGCTTCAATGGTTGTGTGTATGTCGAACACACATGAGTCACCATGTGGGAAACAACATTTCCGCGAAATACCCACGCCGGATTTTGTAAGTAAATGTACGAACCAAGCCAGCCATGTGGCGAGCATAAATTGCGCAATTTCAAGGCCCGCTACTTAACGATGAAACCGACCATACGTGAGTACTCTAACTTGTGGAAAATTGCACACTTGAACTCCACAAAATCAAAATGATTTAAATTAATTGTGCGAAATTGCCCAAACATGAGTACTCACGTATGGTCTGTTCCATCGTTAAGTAGCGGGCCTTGAAATTGCGCAATTTATGCTCGCCACACTGGAACCAAGCATAATATCTAGTAGAGGCTATTGTCGTAAAGTCCTTACAAAAATCCGGCGTGGGTATTTCGCGGAAATGTTGTTTCCCACATGGATGAGTCATCAGATGTGAAGGTCGAACTCAACTTCAGGGTCACATGATGATGACAGCATGTCGATGTGTTAGTCGAACTCACATAGTCATGCTGTCATTATTGGTCCACCATGTCAAGAGAAGATGCGCATGCCAGTCGTGTTAAGGAGCGTGCATGACAGGCTTCATTGACAGCCGTGTTAAATAGCGTGCATGCCAGCCCTTCTTCAATGGTGATGTGTATGCCGAACGCACATATGATGTGAAGGTCGAACTCAACTTCAGGGTCACATGATGATGACAGCATGTCGATGTGTTAGTCGAACGTGTGAAAGAGCGTGCATGCCACTGATGCCAGCCGTGTTAAAGAGCGTGCATGCCAGCCCTTCTTCAATTGTGATGTGCATGTCGAACACACATATGATGTGAAGGTCGAACTCAACTTAAGGGTCACAAGATGATGATAGCATGTCGATGTGTTAGTCGAACGTGTGAAAGAGCGTTCATGCCACTGATGCCAGCCGTGTTAAAGAGCGTGCATGCCAGCCCTTCTTCAATTGTATGCTCCTCAAACGAAGATTTGGGAAGGATGGACAAAAGAGGAACTCCAGATTTTCGATATACTTTTCAATGGTTCGTAGCCCAAATCTAGTACTCACTCACTTGAAAACTGCTTCGAAAATCCGGATTTCATCTTTTGTCAATCCTTCCCAAATCTTCGTTTGGGAGGGATAAATTGTGATGTGCATGTCAAACACACATGAGCCACATCGTGATGATTGGCATAATGATGTGAAGGTCGAACTCAACTTCATGATGACAGCATGTCGATGTGCTAGTCGAACTCACATAGTCATGCTGTCATTATGGTTCCGCCATGGCGAAGAGGTGCATGCCGGCCGTGTGAAAGAGCGTGCATGCCTGACCGGCCGCCAGGCCGTGTGAAAGAGCGTGCATGCCGGCCATGTTAAAGAGAGTGCATTAAAGTTCAACTGATACCAGACGTAATAAGGAGCGTGCATGCCAGCCCTTCTTCAATGGTGATGTGTATTTAGAACACACATGACTCACATCATGATAATTCGCATGATGATGTGAAGGTCGAGCTCAACTTCAGAGTCACAAGATGATGATAGCATCATATAGCATCATATTAGCATGTCGATATGCTAGTCGAACTGAAATAGTCATGCTGTCATTATGGGTCCGCCATGGCGAAGAGGTGCATGCCGGCCGTGTGAAAGAGCGTGCCGGCCGTGTGAAAGAGCGTGCCGGCCGTGTGAAAGAGCGTGGCGGCCGTG
>Ga0209358_10002269_pt1 | contig 14747 bp, 14 predicted proteins | sample LauGreFa1BDMLBSN_2_FD_187574 | JGI IMG/M metagenome (GOLD analysis project Ga0209358, IMG submission 187574) | Freshwater lake microbial communities from Lake Michigan, USA - Fa13.BD.MLB.SN (SPAdes) (version 2) | ecosystem: Environmental > Aquatic > Freshwater > Lake | place: Lake Michigan, USA... | reverse complement strand
ACCCGTTATGGCGCACGCACCCACACCATTGCCCCATGGTTGGACGGGTTTGGCCCAGAAGCCTTGCGCCAATGGGTGCATGGTTTGGGCATCGACACCTTTGTCGGCAGCACGCAGCGGGTGTTTCCTGCTGACATGAAAGCCGCGCCTTTGTTGCGCGCTTGGTTGCACCGTTTGCGCCACCCCTCGCAGGGCTCGCCAGTGGGCTTTCACATGCGCCACCGTTGGCTGGGTGACCTCCACCCCACCGACACAGGCTGGCAAATGCGTTTTGACACACCCCAAGGCGAGCAAGTCGCCCAAGCCCAGGCCGTGGTGCTGGCCTTGGGCGGCGGCAGTTGGCCGCGCTTGGGGTCAGATGGCGCTTGGGTGCCGTGGCTCGCACAACAAGGTGTGGTCGTGGCCCCTTTGCAACCGAGCAATTGCGGTTTTGATGTGCGCGTGGGCGAGCGTTTGGGCTGGAGCCCGCATTTGCGCCAACACTTCGCCGGCCAGGTGCTGAAAAACGTGGGCTTGTCATTTGAAGTCGATGGCGCTGTGGTGTTTGAGCGCGTGGGCGAGGTGGTGGTCACCGACACCGGCTTGGAGGGCAGCTTGGTTTATGCCGCCTCCAGCCATTTGCGCGACACCATCGCAGGCCACGGCAGCGCCACCCTGCACCTGAACCTGCGCCCCGACTTCACCCCCGAGCGCATGCGCCAAGAGGTGGCGCACCCGCGCGGGTCGCGCACTCTCAGCAGCCATTTACATAGCCGTGTGGGCTTGACCAAATTGCACACCGCACTGCTGCACGAAGTGCTGGCCAAAGACACGCTGAACAACCCTGCCCTGCTGGCCCAAGCCATTGGCCACTTGCCCATCACGCTGCATGCACCACGTCCCATCGCTGAGGCCATCAGCAGCGCGGGCGGGGTGGGCTTTGCGTCATTGACCGATGCACTCATGCTGCGCGAACTGCCCGGCGTCTTTTGCGCCGGCGAAATGCTCGACTGGGAAGCCCCCACCGGCGGCTACTTGCTCACTGCCTGCTGGGCCAGTGGGCAAGTGGCCGGCAAAGGGGTGTTGGGTTTTTTACAAGCTTAGGAAGAAGCATCGCGCAATTTTCTGCGCAAAATTTTCCCCATGCTGTTGCGCGGCAAGGCGTCGACAAAGTGAACGGCCTTGGGGACTTTGTAAGGCGCCAAAGATGCGCGGCAAAAGGCCGTTAAATCGGGTGCGGTGATGGTCAGGCCTGGTTTGGTAACGACAAACGCCTGGATGGCTTCGCCCCAATAGGCATCGGGCTTTCCCACCACGGCGCATTCGGCCACCGATGGATTGCTGAGCAACAACTCCTCCACCTCTCGGGGGTACACGTTTTCACCGCCGGTGATGATCATGTCATTCTTGCGGTCAACAATGTACAAATACCCCTCGTCGTCAATCTTGGCCAAGTCCCCGGTGATGAACCAATCGCCTCGCCGGGCTTTCTCGGTGGCCTCCGGCAGATTGTGGTAACCCGTAAAACAATAAGGAGAGGCCACGGCCAACTCACCCACCGTATCGCTGCTGGCCAACTCACCGTTGTCGTTCCAAATTTGGATGTACGTGCCCGGCAAGCACTGGCCCACACAAGCCATTTTTCGCAATTGGTCTGCTGGCCTCAAGGCGGTGACGATATTCGTCTCAGTGGTTCCATAGCGTTCGAACAAAACGCCATCGCCAAAGTGGTCAATGATTTTTGACTTCATGCTTTGCGCCAGGGGTGCGGTGCCCGAGATCAGCGCTTTGAGCGACGAGGTGTCATGCGACCTGGCCTTGGCATCCCCAGAAAACAGCGCCGCAAAATGCGTTGGCACCATGTAGGTGCTGGTAGCACGCGTGCGCTCAATGGTGGACATCAAGCGTTCGATGTCAAACTTGGGCATGATTTCAACGGAGCCCCCAAAAAATATCGGTACCAGCGCCATCAAAAACCCCGCGCCGTGAAACATGGGTGTTGTGGCGACGGCCCGATCATCGGGGCCATACGCCCCATGCTCAGAGGCCATGGCGTAACAAGCCAGCACGCGCCCCCGGTGCGACAGCATCACCCCCTTGGGCCTTCCTGTGGCGCCCGAGGTGTAGGGAATGGAAAAAATATCGTTTTCCGTCACACCCACATCCAATATGGCGTTGGATGCGTTTTTCAGCAGCGCTTCATATTCATCGCCCATCACGATGACGCGTTCGACACAAGCGGGGATGCTGGCCATGGCCAAGTCCTTGAGGTCTGCGTCCACAAACAACACCCGTGCGCCGGCGTCTTCACACAAAAATCGCACCTCGGGCATCGCAGATGCCGGCCCAATGGTGGCGACAGCCACGCCAGCCGACGACAAGCCGCAGACCAACTCCATGTACTCCAGACGATTGCGCATCATCAAGGCAGCGCGGTCCCCATGGCGCAGCCCCCATCCGGCATGGGCCAGGTTCGAAACGCGGTCAATTCGGTCGATCAATTGCCGGTAGGTCAAGGATCTGGATGACTCTGTGATGGCCGTCTTGTGGGGAGTTCGCAAAGAAGATGCGCGAATGCCATCGGCAATCAAAATCGATTTGGATGCGCCGTTTCTGATGGGGGTTTGCATGTTCTGGTCTTAAAAAAAATATTGCAACGTCGTCAATTGACCCTTCACTGCCATCGCTTTCAATGCGCGGTCTGCTGGGCGTGGATGAACCCCAAAATCGCTTCGGCCTTGGAATTCTCATCGACCGTCAAACGGATTGCCTTGGCATCTGAACGAGCAGCCAAGGCCTGCTCAAAACAGGGTTGAAACAGGTCTTTGTCGGCGCACATCATCAAACAGGCCTGATGCGTCTTGGCCAGGGCTTCGCCCATGGGATACGCCAAAGCTGCGCGCCAAGCTGGCACAAAGGAAGACAGTTGCTTGACCATTTCCCGCACCTCCATATGCACAGCCTGGGGGTCCATGTGCAGCGCCCCTGGTTTTTGATGGGCGTGGTTTTTTTCAAACCAAGGCCACCACAAACCCATGTCGCGGCGCATGTGCCAGATGCGAAGCAAATGCGTGCCATCCCATGTAGGTGACACGGGGTCAACACCTTCTAACCATTTGGGCGTCCATTGGGTGCGCTGATCAGGGGTCAGGCACAAAGGCGCATCGAGGACCAAACTTTTGACACGGGTGGGCACCACATTGGCCAGTTCAACCGCCACCATGGCACCCGTGTTGTGCCCATACAGGTGGAACGCACCCACCCCCAAGGCCGCCAATACCTTCACGCTGGTCTGCGCCCAATGGCCCACATCGATGGGTTGATCGTCAAACCGGTCAGACTCTCCCTGGCCAGGCAAGTCAAACGCAATGGCAGGCATGTGTGGGCCCACCGCACACACCAAGCCATCCAACAGCGCAGATGAGCCCGGTGCATGGTGCAACAACACCAAGGGGGCTTGCTGATGGATGGGGCCCATGCTGCGCACCAGCACCTGGGTGCCCTCGATGTCGATGTACTGCGTCGTGGTTCGCCCGGCAATCGGCGCGCAAACAGGCGCCGCAGGCGCCTCGCCTTGGGGCAGGTGGCGCCGCAAAATATCCAACTCCACCGCCATGGATTCGTGTTTGTTTCTGGGCAATATTTCGGTCCACGAACCCGGCGGCATCATCTGGGGCGTGTGGCCTTGGCTGTCGCCGGGGCGCCCCGCAAAACACACGGGCACCGTCAAGTCAGCACAGGCGTCCACGCCCCGATGCCGATAGGCTGTGGCGTAACCAATCCGATAGCCATCACCCGCCTCGAGCATTTCGACGACACCGCGATGCAAAAAATGCACATCTGGCACATCGGTGTCGGCGCGGTGTGCGGCGTCTTGCGCATTCCAGGGCCAGAACACATGTTGTTCGCGGTAGCGAAACCACAGCCAGAGCAAATGGCTGCCATCAAAGCTGGGAACAATCGGCGGCAAGTAGTTGGCCAGTCGGCGCTCGCGTTCTTGCACGGTGTAAATGGGAAAGCCGTCCGACAGCGCCATGGCGCAGCGCTGGGGGTGGCGGGCCGCAAACTCCACTGCAATTTGTGCGCCCGTGTGCCGGCCATACACCGCCACCTGCGCAATGCCCAAGGCGTCCAAGGTGTCGGCCAATGCATCGGCCAAATCTTCTGTGGTGACCGTCTCGATTGGCAACAAATCAGACAAACCAAACCCCGGTGTATCGGTGGCGATCACGGTGAACTTTTGTCCGAAATACACCATGTGATCGCGCATCACCTTGGCAGAGCAAGCCGATGCGTGCAACAAAACCAGCACCGGCCCAGTCCCACACCGCAAAAAATGGACGCGCCGGTTTTTCACCGTCACAAAGTGTTTTTGGATGTCGGTTGTCGTCACGGGTTGGTTCCTCGATTCAAACCGAGAACCCCGGGGTTCAATGCCCCACGGGGGTCCAGGGCTGTCTTGATGTCGCGCACCAGGCTTTGCGTGCCCGGCGTCAGGCCCGGCAGGTACGGATAAAACCGGCCCATCTGGGCGTGCACGGCGTCATGTTCGCCCATGGTCTGGCGCAGTTGCTCGCGCACCTGCGCCACCAATGCACGGGCTTTTTCATTCACTTCAAAGGTGGAAAACCGGTCTTGGTTGCGGGGTGACAAATGCGCCATGTGGACAGCGTCCAACTGATCTTGCCAATAAAACATGGGTTCAATCGTGATGTACGCCCCCAAGGTGGAAATGATCCACGAGTAAAACACCCCCGCCGCTTGAAACTGGTCCTCATGGCTTTGGAGTTGGGCCACCAAATCGCGCATGCACGCCTGCGCCCGCGTGAGCGGCAATATGGCATGCACAGGCACCCAGCGCTCACCCTCTGGGCCCACCAAACCCCTGATGGAATAGGGTTTGGCCCGCATCGCTTTGGGGATCATGTTGTCGATCTCTTGTCCTTTTCCCTGGCACACGCACCGGGCCAAGGCCATTTGCGATTCGGCCATCTCTGTTGTGGCCGCCTCAACCGTCAAATGCAGTGACCACTTGGCCCGTTGGAGTTCACCTCTGCCAAAAGCCAATTGGGTCAGGTCTTTGATCGCCCCACCCAGCGACTTGGATTCACCGATCACCGCCCTGGCCACACCCAAGGCCTCCCGCACATCCACTTGGGTGGCCGATTTGGCTTTGAGCTGATCCATGGACAAAGCGCGGGTCACCAACTCCCGCTGGCGCAAGTGAATCAGCGCATCCAACATGTCCTCATGGGTGTCGAATTGAAAAGAGGCAAAGGCGGCCTCTCGCTCAACGGTGAGGCGAACCACCAATTCGGTTTTGATGCCAAATGCACCGCAGTCGCCCAGGAAAAGTCCTGTCAGGTCAGGCCCTGCATAGCGGGCAAATGCATTGGCCCCGCTTTTGGCAGCTGACCCCGTGGTCACCACCGTGCCGTCTGCCAGCACCACCGTCAGCCCGATGAAGTGCTCCAAGCCGCCAGGCAGGTTTTGGGATGCGGCGCCCCCAATGGTGCTGTGGCTGCCAGAGATGGGGCTGATTTGTGCAGCACGCAAACCAAGAGGTTTGAGGGCCTCGTATAGCTCCAGCCAAGTGGTGCCCGCACCGACGATGGCGTACATGTCCTGCGCAAACACTTGTATTTGTTTAAGGCGCAAACAATCCACCACCACGGCCGCCGTCGCCGGCACCACGCCCGCCGTGTAAGACAGGCCAGCACCACGCGGCACCACCGCCACATCGCTTTGGGCCAAGGCTTGCATCACTTGCGACATTTGTTCGGTGGACCCAGGGCGAATCACTGCTTGCGCTGCCACAGCTCCGGGCCACACAAAGATGTCGGCGGCAGCGGCGGCACAGCTCACGGGGTCGAGCAACAAATCGCCCTTGCCCACAATGGCGGCAAGCGCGTCCAAAAGCGCCGTGGGCAATGGCTGGCTCATGCGAATTTGAAAAGTTTCAGCGCGTTGTCGCGCAGTATTTTTCGCAACGAATGTTCACGGAAATTTAAGTTGTCGATGTCGGACATGGCGCGCTCGGGGTCAATGACTTTCCAGTCGGTGCCGAACAAAAACTTGTCTTGCCCATAGCTGTTGGCATAGTGAATCACGGCGGGCGGCCAGTGTTTGGGCGCATAAGCGTCCCCGGCCATGTACACATTGGGGTGCTTCCAGCACACCGAGATCATCTCGTCGGTCCATGGGTAACCCAGATGGATGCCAATCAAATTCAGCTCGGGGAAATGCATGGCCACGCGGTCCAGCGTCATGGGGCGCCCGACGTTGGGCAGCCTGCGGTCCTTTTGGTACACCAGGCAGTGCCCCACTTGCATCATGATGGGAATCTCCAACTCTGCGCACCTGGCGTAGTAGGGATACCAGACCGCACTGTCGGGTGCCTCGTCAAACCAGTGCGGGTAAAAATGCGCACCCACAAAACCATATTGCTTCACCGCCACGTCCAACTCTTTCAAACCCGCAATGCCCCGGGTCGGGTCCAAGCCGGCCAAGCCAGAAAAACGATCGGGGTATTTGGCACATATCTCGGCCACCCATTCATAAGGTATCTCAGTCGAGCCGCGCACCCGCAAATCGCCACAGCGGGTGGCGATGAGCAATGAGCGTTCTATGCCTGCGCGATCCATTTTTTCCAGGTATTGCTCCATGGTCACGCCATTGCTGTAAGCCGAGTTGAGCCTCACCTTGTCGATGAAGTTGGCATCGGTGGGAATGCGGTTTTCTGCAATCGCCTCGGGCGTATAGATGTTGACCACGATGTCAATGGCCCCGTACCCCCTTTTGGTGTTTTCGGGTTTGAAGGGGTAGGCATGGGGCGCACTGGATTGAATGGGCGTGTTCATGGATGGGTTCCTGGTGTTTTAACTTCTTTGCGCTGCGCTTGACAACCAATTCGTTGCGTCTGGCACGCGGTTGCAAGCGACGTCATGGGCTGCGGCATGTGCGGGTCCGCCGTTGAGGGTGAAAAATGAAGGGAAAACTTGCTGGCATTGCGGTCGCACCAACGGGCAACGCGAGGAAAACAAACACCCAGAAGGCAAGTTCAACGGGCTGGGTATTTCACCCACAGTCGGCAGGCGAGACAAAACCGCCTTGGGGTCGGCGGGCAAATGCGCCGACATCAGCGTTTGCGTGTACGGGTGCGCTGGGTTGTTGAAAATCTCTCGGGTGGGGCCTTGCTCGACCACCTTGCCCAAATACAAAACCAACAATCGCTGTGTCATCAACTCAACTGTTTCCAGATCATGGCTGATCAAGAGCAGCGCCACGCCGGTTTCTTTTCGGATGGCATCCAACAGTTCCAATATGCCGGCACGAACCGATAAATCCAGTGAACTGGTGGGCTCGTCAAGCACCAGCAAGCGAGGCTTTGATGCGATCGCGCGGGCAATGCAAACGCGCTGCAACTGCCCGCCCGACAACTCGTGGGGAAACCGCTGGAGGGAGGCCTTGGGCAAGTGCACGCGATCGGCCAAGTCACTGACCGCTTGCTGGCGTTGGGCTTCGCTCAAAGGGGTGTGCAATTTCAGCGGCTCCGCCATGGATCGGCCCACCGTCATGCGTGGGTTCAATGCACCCCAGGGGTCTTGGAAAACCATTTGAACTTGCGAACGAAGCCGGCGCATCTGTTCGTCCGACAAGTGGGTGATGTCTTGCCCATCAAAATGGATCTGTCCTGAGCTGACCGGGGTCAAGCGGGTCATGAGCAATCCCAGGGTTGATTTTCCCGAACCACTCTCGCCCACCAAGCCCACCGATTCGCCCGGCTGGATGTTCAGGCTCACGCCGTCCACCGCCGTGACTTGCGCCCCGCCCTCTGCCGGGAACTTTTTCACGGCGGCTCTCAGTTCGATCAAGGGGCGGTTCATGCTGGAGGGTTCGGTGAGTGGCAGCGCACGCGGTGCCCGGATCCAAAGTCCAGGGTCGGCAAGCGGGTGTCACACACGGCTTGGGCTTTGGGGCATCGATCTTTGTAAATACAACCACTGGGCAAGTCGTATAGGTTGGGCGGCGACCCCACCGCACTGGCAAACCCATGCACCGCAATTTGCTTGGGGGTTGAAGCAATCAGGCTTTGGGTGTAGGGATGCCTTTGCTCAGCAAACACCTTGCCCACCGGCCCCTCTTCAATGATGGTTCCCGCAAACATGACGGCCATGCGGTCGCAATAATGGGCCACGATGCCCAAATCGTGGGTGATGATGATGGCGCTCATCCCGTTGGCAGACACCAAGCGCTTAAAGATGTCCAGCACCTCGGCTTGCACCGTCAAATCCAATCCTGTGGTCGGCTCATCGGCGATCACCAAACGCGGTGAGTTGATCAGGCCCGCTGCAATCAAGACGCGTTGCGCCATTCCCCCCGACAACTCATGGGGCCAGGCCTTCATGCGTTGCACCGGGTCTGGGATTTGGACTTGCTCCAACATCTCGATGGCCCTGGCATGCGCTTTGGCCATATCGGTCTGGCCGTGTTCGCGCTGGATGCGAATGAGCTGCTCTCCGATGCGGGCCGTGGGGTCCAGGGACGTCTTGGGCGACTGCGGTATCAAGGTGATGCTTTTGCCACGCGCGGACCGGCCACCGGGTTTGTCCAACAGCCCCAGTTCTTGACCTTCAAATTGAATCTTTCCTGCCACCACCTGTGCGGGTGGGCGCAATAAACCCAACAAAGCCAAGGCGGTCAATGACTTTCCCGCACCGGTCTCGCCCACCAAGCCCAGCACTTGTCCGGGCTCCAATTCAAACGACACCCCATTCAGGGCCTTGGCGGTTCGGAGTTGGTTGTTGATGCCACGGGCAATGAAATGAACATGCAGGTTGTCCACCGATAGCAAACTCATTTGCCAACACCCCTGCGTTTGGGGTCTAACAAGTCCGTCAGGCCGTCGCCCAACAGGTTAAACCCCAGCACCAGCGTCATCAGCGCCAAGCCGGGAAACAACGCCGCCCACCATTCACCGGTGATCACATATTCGGCACCTTGTCGGATCATGGCGCCCCACTCCGGCGTGGGTGCTTGGATGCCCACGCCGATAAAAGCCAAGGTGGCACTGATGCGCACGGCCCACGCCATTCGCATGGGCAGCTGTGCTGTCGCCCCCAAAATGGCATTGGGCAGGATGTGCACCCACATCACCCGCCAAGCGGGATTGCCCACAGCAATGGCCGCTTGCACAAAGGTCGATGACCGCAAGGTCAACACCTCTGCCCGCACCACCCGCGCAAAGATAGGGCTGTCCAGCAAACCAATGACCACCACCATGCTGACCAAGCTTTGGCCCGTTGCCGCCACCACGGCCAGCGCCAAGATGATGGTGGGAAATGCACGCAACACATCCAAGGTGCGCAGCAACACCTCATCCAGCCAGCCGCCCTTGTAGCCCGCCAACAGCCCCAAAGGCATGCCAATGCCGATCATGATCAGCCCGGCGGGAATGGCAATGCCAAAGGCGTAACGGCTGCCATGGATGACCCGCGAAAAAACATCCATGCCATTGCCATCACTGCCGAAGAAAAATCGACCACTGGGGGCTTGCAAGACCTCATACGAGAAAGACTGGGTCGGGTTGAATGGGGCAATGACGGGAGCCAAAACCGCCAGCAGCAAAAAAAACACCACGATGCCCAAGCCAACGACAAAGGTGGGACTGCGCCTTGCCAGCCCCAGCGGATACGCCAACCAATGGCGGTGGGTGGGTGATTCGGCCACTGCTGTCACGGATGGGTTCATCGCCGTGGCTCCAAAAGCATCACGATCAAATCAATGACCATGAATATAAAAACCGAAAAAAGCGCCAAGGTCAGAACATAGCCTTGCACCACCGCAAAGTCGCCCAGCAAGATGGCGTTCAATCCCCATTGGCCCAAGCCACTCAAAGAAAAAATGTATTCCACCAAGGCCGCTGCCGCTAGCAAAGACGTCAGCTCTGAACCCAAAAAGGTCAGCAACGGCGTGGCCGCATTGCGCAAGGCCATTTTTCGAATCGTCCCTTTGGAAAACCCATTGGCACGGGCATAGCGCACATAGTCGCTGTTCATGATTTCAATCAAAATGGCCCGGCTTTGCTTGATCATCGGGGCCGCAGCCAAGAGGGTGAAGCAGGCCACCGGCAATGCCAAATGCGCCAAGGCTGAGCCCAAGGCCCGCCAATTGCCTTCTAACATGCAGTCCATCAAAATGCTGCCGGTCACGACCGTTGGCGCCACCACCTCGATCGACAAACGCCCCATGGGCGGGGGGGCCCAACGCAAAACATAAAAAAACACGAAGATGGCCATCAACCCCATCCAGTAGGTGGGCATCGAAAAGCCTGCCAACGAGCCAAAGCGGGAAATCTGATCAAACCATCCGTTGGGGTGTGTGGCCGCTCGCATGCCAATGGGCACCCCGATCAATGCGGCCAATCCCACCGACAACAGCACCAACTCCAAAGTGGCGGGAAACAAATGCAGTATTTCGCCCCACACCGGTATGCCACCTTGCCATGAAACCCCCAAATCGCCTTGGGCCAATCGAAGCATGTAATGCCCAAATTGCAACAGCAAGGGTTGATCGAGTTGCAACTGAGCCCTGAGGGCCGTCAACATGGCCTCATCGGCCATCGGGCCTGCCAACATCGCCACGGGGTCTTGCCCACCCAAGCGGATGAGCATGAAGGTCAAAAAAACAATCCCCAATATGACAGGCACCGACACCGACACCCGCATCAGCAGGAATTTGGCAATGCGAGCGCCTGTCTCACCCATCAAGAACCGCAACTCAAGTCTTTCCACACCAGTCGGTTGTGGGGTTTCCACACGTAACCCTTCATGCAGGCGGCGAAAACCTCATGGGTGCCCGGTAAAAACGTTTCGACGAAGGTGGCGGAGTCGGCCTGCAGGTTTTGCGCTTGCTCTAACAAAGACAACCATCTTTTTTGATCGCGCTCAACGACAGAAGCGTCAATCAGCTTGTCCATGGCGGCGTCACAGTTGGCGTTGACGTTGGACGAGCCCCGGCAATGCGCGGTCAGGAACATGTTGTAGGACGGGTCGGGCACAAAGCTCGATGTCAAATGCGTCAAAAACGGTACGGTCCACACATTGATGGTGCGCCGGGCCAACATCTCGGTGGATGGAATTCTTTTGGGCGTCACGCGAATGCCCGCTTTGGCCAACGACGCTTGCATTTGCAACACCAAGGGCTCTTCCCACCACCAATTGGTGCTGTATTCCAAGGTCACATCCACGCCGTTGGGGTAGCCCGCTTCAGCCAGCAATTGTTTGGCCTTGTTGTAGTCGGTCTCGTATTTGTAGGCGTTGACTGCACCGGCAATCGGTGAGTTGAGCATGGAGCGCGAGCGCGTGCCCTGACCCAAGAACACCGCCTCGCCAATGGCGGCGTAATCGGTCGCATAAGCCACGGCCTGACGGACCTTGACCTTGTCAAATGGCGGGTAACGCGGGTTCATCCGCACCGTGGCCCCACCAAACCCTGGGACGCTTTCCACCTTGACGCTGTTGTCGGCACGCAATGCCGTCAACTGCTGAAAAGGGATTTGCTCTGCGTACTGCACTTGTCCGGTGCGAATCAACGCCACACGGGTGGCAGGGGAGGGAACCTCCCGCCAAATCATTTTTGTGTAATAGGGTTTTTTGAAGGCGTAATTGGGGTTCACCACAAACACCGCCTGCTGCCCACCCTGAAGCGTCTGCAAGTGATAGGGGCCAAACCCAGCCGTGTTCAAGGCCAACCACTTGGTGGCGTAGGGGTCTTCTGGCGTGGCGTGTTTCTTGGCTTCGACCGAATCAAAAATGGCGGGCAAGTGCAAGGTCAGCGCGCCCAAAAAAATGCGGTTGGCATCACTCAGTGTGTAACGCACCTCGTATTTCGACACCGCTTCTATTTTGTCGATGCGCGCAGCCGTGCGCATGAACTGGCCCGTGCGCTTTTGTACCGCCGACTTTTCATACGTCCACACGATGTCTTGCGCTGTCAGCTCGTTGCCAAACGGGCTGCGAACATTTCGCTTGAGCTTGAAGGTGTAGGTTTTGCCATCGGGTGAAACGGTCCAGCTCTCGGCCAAGTGGGGCTCTATTTTTGACGGGTCCACTTCCAGCTTGCCATTGGCACCGGTTCTTGTGCCGTAGCGTGTCAAGCCTTCATACAGGTTAACCGCCGCCTCAATTTGACCAGGCACCCAAATGTCAGGGTCAAAGCCTTTGGGGGTGGCCGACATGGCCATGACCAAGGTTTTTTCTTGCGCCACGACCTGTGTGGCCAGTGTTGCCCACAAGCCGAGCACCAATACCATCGCCTTCGCAAACGTTTTCACCATGAGGATGCTCCAAAAAAGCCCATTCTATGCATTGCAACGCTTACAACAGCTATCATTTTTTACGGGCCTGCAACAATCACACCCCCAGCTCATCTTGCAATGTTTGCCAACCCTGGTTGATCTGGTTGGCTTTTGTCACGCTCTCAACACCCATGCTTCACTACGAAACAATCCCCGTCACGCCCTTTCAACAAAACTGCTCTGTGGTCTGGGAGGACGTGGACATGACCGCTGCCATCATCGACCCGGGTGGTGACCTCGATGTGCTGCAAAGCGCTTGCAAGCAGCTGGGTGTGAAGTTGGTGGCCATTTGGATCACCCATGCGCACATCGACCATGCGGGCGCCACGGCAGAGCTGGCCGATGCGTTAAATCTCCCCATCATCGGCCCGCACCCAGGGGACCAGTTTTGGATCGACGGCTTGCCCGTGGCGGCAGCCAACTATGGCTTTCCCCCTTCACGCCCGTTCAAGCCCACACGCTGGCTGAGCGACGGCGACACCGTCACCTTGGGCGCACACACCTTGCAAGTGCGCCACTGCCCGGGGCACACGCCCGGCCACGTGGTGTTTTATTCGCCAGACATCCAACGCGCCTTTGTTGGCGATGTGCTGTTTGCCGGCAGCATTGGCCGCACCGATTTTCCGCAAGGCAACCACCAAGATTTGATCGACAGCATCACCCAACGCTTGTGGCCCATGGGCAACGACACGGTGTTCATTCCGGGCCACGGCCCCGAGAGCACCTTTGGCCGCGAGCGCAAAAGCAATCCTTATGTGGGTGGGACTTGACCGCGCCTCAGCGATAAACCTCGCGGCGATTGCCAATGCGAAGCACGCGCACCACGATTCTGCGGTCCAAAATGTCGCAAACCATGCGCCAATCACCGACACGGTACTTCCAATAACTGCCCAGCCGAGCGCCCGAAAGGGCCTCACCGATGCTGCGCGGGTCATCCAGCGGTGCCAGGCGATCGCGCAAAAACGCCACCAGCCGGATTTGTACTGGCCGATCCAGCTTTTTGAGTTCTTTCAGGGCCTCCGGGTCAAACTCAATTTGCCATGCCAAGATCGCGCTCCACATCGGCGAGGGGGATCAGTTTTCGGTTTTTGCGTGCACGGGATTGCGCGAGGTAAAAATCCTCTAAATCATCCAAGTGCTCAAGAATGGCCTCGCGGGCCAAGGCCGTCTTGGTGCGGCCGGTCTCCAGGGTGAGTCGATTCAAACGCTCTTCGATGTCGACGGGCAGGCGAATGGCAAGCATGACAGGCTCCTTTGCTATACAAGTATAGCCACCTGTCATCCGCTGCAAAGTCACCCTTCAGGCCAACACGATCAAATGCTGCGCTTGGGCTTGCGTGGCCCAGGCCCATGAAATACCTTTGTCCAGGGTGACCAAGCAGCCCTGGTTTTTGACCGCCAGCGCCAACAAATAAGCGTCGGTAATATCTACCGGCCTAAGCACTTTCAACCAATCAATGGCTGGGTCTTGCACGGTATTGACGTCGTCTGTCCAAAAGTTGTGCATGGGGTGTTGCATGGCCTGGGCCAAACCCTGCACCACGGTTTGCATGGGCATGCGGTTGGGGTATGCGGGCTGCGACAAGATGCGCACACAGCCGTTGAGGGTGATGGGGCAACTGGCCCAACCATCTGGGTGCGCCTGCAACCATGTCAAAGACCGCCGGTGATGGATGTGGTTGGCGTCGAGCAGGGCAATCAAGACGCTGGTGTCGAGCAAAGCGCGCAACTCACTCCCCCAGTTCTTCGCGCAAAGCCCGAACCATCTCGGCCGTGACGATGTGTTGCCCTGGCACTGTCAGCGACACAAATCCATAAGCCGACGGAGGCAGTTCGGCTTGGGCAGAGGTGGGTGATTCCAAAGGGGGGCCAGCAGGATCCGCCAGCCCGCTTTGAATGGCCCGGCGCATGGTGTCGGAAATGATGCGCCCAGCCGTGGTTTGCCCCGCTTTGGCCAAGGCCTTGGCGGCAGCCAGTACATCGTCGTCCAGGTCCAGGGTGGTGCGCATCGGCCCAGTGTATCTGATGCAAACGCATCAAATGCACCCCCCTCCATATTTCTCAATGTCGTCGGAATGGGCAGTGCTCATGTCATTTGAACGCTTGGCATACCCCCCAAACGGGGGGATGACAATCGTAAAAATTAGTTAAATAATGTGCTTATTTTCAAGGAAGAGGATTTATATGAAATCTATTCAACTCATTTTTCGGGCGGCTTGCGCTGTCACCCTGGCTTCGCTGGCCGCTTGCGGCGGAGGCGGTGGGGGTGGCGTAGCGGTCGTCGATGCCACAGTGGCCAATGGCTTTGGCGCCAAAGGCATTATCAAAAAGGGAAAAGTACTGGTTTGCCGCATCTCAGGTGGCAAAGCACAAGATGACGCCAGTTGCACCACAGGCGTCACGGCAGATG
>Ga0209358_10002268_pt1 | contig 14756 bp, 12 predicted proteins | sample LauGreFa1BDMLBSN_2_FD_187574 | JGI IMG/M metagenome (GOLD analysis project Ga0209358, IMG submission 187574) | Freshwater lake microbial communities from Lake Michigan, USA - Fa13.BD.MLB.SN (SPAdes) (version 2) | ecosystem: Environmental > Aquatic > Freshwater > Lake | place: Lake Michigan, USA... | reverse complement strand
ATTCCTCCAATAGCGCCTATTAAAGGCAGCGCTGCTTTTTTTAGTGTAGAAAGTTCACCGATATAAACTTCACGTTCCAATTCCAATCCAATTAAGAGAAAGAAAATAGTCATTAACCCATCGTTAATCCATTCTACTAGACTGTGATTTCCAATTTTGTAATTCCATAGTTGAAGATATTCCGATTGGAATATAGAATTGGCTAGTACCAAAGATAGCAGGGTTGCAAATATTAATAGGAAACCGCCGGCTTTTTCACTTTCAAAAAAGGCTTTAAATAAATTGGTTTCTTTCATCTTAATTTTACTGTAAAGATAAAACGCCATGATTTCTCAAAGCGTTTCATTTATTATTTTGTGATTGTTTGTTTGCGGTCAGGACCGACTGAAACTATTTTAATTGGCACTTCAACTTCTTTTTCAATAAAGTCAATGTAATTTTTTAATTCTATTGGAAGCTCATCATAGCTAGTCATCCCAGTTAAATCAGCTTTCCAACCTTTGAATTCTTTATAAATTGGAGTAACATTTTCAGGTTCGATGTTGTAAGGTAAATGCGCAATATTTTGTCCTTTATAGCGGTATTCTGTACACACTTTTAAAGTGCTAAAACCTGATAATACGTCACCTTTCATCATCATTAATTGGGTAACTCCATTCACTTGGATAGCATATTTTAAGGCTACTAAATCCAACCATCCACAACGTCTTTGTCTTCCGGTAACTGAACCAAATTCGTTACCTACTCTTGCCATTGTAGCTCCATCTTCTTCAAAATCCTCTGTAGGGAATGGTCCACTTCCAACACGAGTGGTGTAGGCTTTGAAAATTCCATAAACTTCTTTGATTTTGTTAGGTGCGATTCCTAAACCAGTGCAGGCACCAGCAGCAGTAGTATTTGAAGAAGTTACAAATGGATAGGTACCAAAATCAACATCTAACAATGAACCTTGAGCTCCTTCACAAAGTATCGATTTCCCTTCTTTTTGAGCTTGGTGTAAATATTCCTCGCTATCAATGAAAGTCAATTTTTTTAAGTCTTCAATAGCTTCAAAAAATTCAACTTCTAATTCTGCAAGATTATATTGAATGGCAACATCATAAAATTTAATCATGGCTTCATGCTTGTCAGCTAAAGCTCTGTATCGGTCTTTGAAATCTTCCAATTCAATATCACCAACACGTAATCCATTTCTACCGGTTTTATCCATGTAAGTTGGACCTATGCCTTTTAAAGTAGAACCAATTTTAGCTTTCCCTTTTGACGCCTCAGAAGCAGCATCTAATAAACGGTGTGTAGGTAAAATTAAATGTGCTTTTCTTGAAATGATTAATTTATTTTTAATGTCTAAATTAAATCGCTCTAGTCCTTCGATTTCTTTTTGGAAAACAACCGGATCAATTACTACTCCGTTACCAATAATATTTATTGAATTTTTGTGGAAAATTCCTGAAGGTATCGTTCTTAAAACGTGTTTAATACCGTCAAATTCTAGCGTATGTCCAGCATTTGGTCCGCCTTGAAAACGGGCGATAATATCATATTTTGACGTTAGTACGTCTACAATTTTTCCTTTTCCTTCATCTCCCCACTGTAATCCTAATAATAAATCTACGGTCATTCTACTTGTTGTTAGTGTGTTGTTGCTATTATAGTTGTTTTTTTTTATTGTTTTTTCTGATAATATCTACTTTGAAAAAGTAATTTAATATTCCTAAAATGAGAGCTGTTAATGTACTTACAAAAAGAGTTTTTAAAAAGAACTTTAGATTAAATGAGTCTAAGCCGTCAAACAATTGAAATACAACTCGATAGGATAAAGAAAAAACAAATACGAATACAAATGTTTTTTTAAAATAATTACTCCCTTTCATTATTTAACCTTTTTAGTTCCGTAAAGATACAATGAGTGGTTGTGCACGTCGATATCGAATATTTCTTCAATTGTTTTTTTTATCATCTGGATTCTTGGATCACAAAATTCGATTACTTCACCAGAATCAGTCATAATTAGATGATCGTGTTGTTTGTCAAAATAAGACTTTTCATAATGCGCTTGGTTTTGACCAAATTGGTGTTTTCTAACTAAACCACAATCCAATAAAAGTTCAATAGTATTGTAAAGTGTGGCACGACTAACTCGATAATTTTTGTTTTTCATCTTTACATAAAGATGTTCCACATCAAAATGATCTTCACTATCATAAATTTCTTGAAGTATAGCATAGCGCTCAGGTGTTTTTCTGTGCCCTTTATTTTCAAGATATAATGTAAAAACATTTTTTACAATTTCTTGATTCTTACTATTATCAACGGAAATTAGTGTCATATTCTGCAAAGATAAATTATTATTTTAATAATAAAATGTTTCCACTTGATTGTTAAAAACTTTAATTTTTATAAACTCGAGTCACCTTATCAATACCTTCTATTTTGCGGATTTTCGCCATCATTTTTTCAAGGATGCTATTGTTTTTAACAATTACTGCAACCTTCCCGTTAAACAAACCTGCTTCTGTAGTAAGTGAAATACTTTGAATATTGATATTCATATTGCTTGAGATCACTTTGGTTAGTTCATTGGTAAGACCTAAATAGTCCATTCCGGTGATAATTAAAACGGCTTTAAATTCTTGTTGTGAGGAATCGATCCACTTTGCTTTAATCACTCTGTAAGCATAATTGGATTGCATACTGAGTGAATTTGGACAATCCTTTTTATGTACTTTTATCCCTTCATTTATGGTTAAAAAACCAAACACATCATCACCAACAATAGGATTACAACAAGCAGATAATTTATATTCTAATTTATCTTGTTCAGGTCCAAAAACTAATAAATCGTAGGTGGAAATGATTTCATCTTTTGAAATCTGTTCAATATTCGCTGAGGGAGAACGTTTAATTTTATTCTTAAAGAAATTAATAAATGAATTGCTTTTTAGAGCCGCAAAATCCTTTAATTTTTGATTTTCTATTGTGCCATTTCCAACCCTATAAAATAAATCTAAACTTGTTTTGAGTTTAAAGAATACAACTAGTTCGTTTATGGTTTTTTCATTTAAGCTTACTTTTAAATGGCGTAGTTTTCGCGTTAATAGTTCTTTTCCTTCTTCTGCTATTTTCTTTGTATTTTCGTTTAATACGTTTTTAATTTTTGTACGAGCTCTAGAAGTAGTTACGTAGTTTAACCAGTGAGGTGTAGGTTTTTGATTGTCTGAAGTAATAACTTCAATTTGATCCCCACTCTTTAATTCGAAATTCAGTGGCACCAACTTTCCGTTTACTTTTGTTCCTCGGGTGCGTACTCCAATTTCGGAGTGAATACTAAAGGCAAAATCCAATGTGGTTGCTCCTTTAGGTAGTGATTTGATTTCTCCAGTAGGTGTAAAAACGAATATTTCTTTGGAATAAAGATTCATTTTGAAATCTTCAACAAAATCTACTGCATTTTTTTCTTGGTTTTCCAATGCTTCTTTCAATTGGTTCAACCAAATATCCAAGCCACTTTCTTCAGTAGCGCCTTGTTTGTATTTGTAATGGGCAGCATATCCTTTTTCAGCAATTTCATCCATTCGCTCACTTCGAACTTGGACTTCAACCCAGCGTCCTAAAGGGCCCATAACAGTAATGTGAAGCGCTTCGTAACCTGTTGATTTTGGTGATGAAATCCAATCGCGTAATCTGCTAGGACTTGGACGATAGTGATCGGTAACAATTGAATAGATTTTCCAAGCTAAAAATTTCTCATCGTGGGAATTCGATTTATATACAATTCGTAAGGCAAATTTGTCATAAACTTCATCGTAACTCACATTCTGGGCTTTCATTTTTCTCCGAATAGAATAAATGGATTTTGGTCTGCCTTTAATAATGTAGTCGATATTTTCTTCATCAAGAGACTTTTTAATCACCTCTGAAATGTTTTTGATGTATTCGTCTTGTTCTTCTTTTGTTTCTTTAATTTTATCAACAATGTTTTTAAAAACAGCTGGTTCGGTATATTTTAAACCTAAATCTTCCAATTGAGTTTTAATATTATAAAGTCCCAAACGATGGGCGAGAGGGGCGTAAATATATAATGTTTCAGAAGCAATTTTGGTTTGCTTGTAGTCCACCATCGATTCCATTGTTTGCATATTATGAAGTCGATCAGCCAATTTTATTAAAATAACTCTAACATCGTCATTCAATGTTAGAATCATTTTTCTAAAATTCTCTGCTTGCATGGAGGAATTTAAATCCTTCTGTATTTTAGAAATTTTTGTTAATCCATCTACCAATTGAGCTACTTTTGGATTGAACATTTTTTCAATATCTTCAACTGTAATTTCAGAATCTTCAACTACATCATGAAGTAAAGCAGCAGCTATAGAAGTGGGACCTAAACCTATTTGAGAGGCTACTATTTTTGCGACAGCAATGGGATGAAAGATATAAGCTTCACCTGATTTTCTTCTTTGTTCTTGATGAGCATCAACAGCAACATCAAAAGCTTTTCGGATTAATTTTTTATCTTCAGCAGTTAATTTCTGATAACTTATTCGGAGAAGTTCTTTGTATTCTTGGGCAATAGCCTTGTTTTCTTTCTCTATTTCGATATCTGTCATAGCTATTTTATTCAATTTTTAAAATTAGGAATAAGTTGTTACTTGTGCAAATGCTAATTATTAAAAATATATTAAAATCCTCGTTGTCTTTTTGCTTCGAATATTAAAATGGCAGCGGCTACAGAAACATTCATGGAATCTATTTCGCCTTGCATTGGTATGATAATATTTTGAGTCGCAGCTTCACGCCATTCTTCCGATAATCCAGTAGCTTCTGTTCCAACTACTATGGCTGAGGGAGTCGTATAATCTTGGGTATAATAAGAGGTAGAATTTTGTAATGTGGCACAGTAAAAATTTATCTTTCTTTCTTTCAAAAAAGCAATAATTTCCGAAGTTGTACCTGTAGCAATTTGATTGGTAAATAAACAACCCACACTTGATCTTATAATATTTGGATTGTATAAATCGCCATTCGGATTGGCAATAATAACTGCGTCTAGATTTGCAGCATCTGCAGTTCTCAAGAGTGCGCCAATATTTCCTGGTTTTTCAGGTGCTTCCGCTATCAATAGCAATGGATTTTCTTTTAGTTTTAAATCGGATAAACTAAAACTCTTGCTGTTTGCAACAGCAATAACACCCTCTGTACTTTCTCGATAAGCTAATTTTTCAAAGATGTCTTTGTTAATTTCAATTAGATCGGTTGTATTTTGAACTAAATTATTTATTTCCTTTTCCGTTATTAATTCCGAGTAGAATAATAAAGTGTTAATTTGATAGCCGCCTTTGATAGCTAATAAAATTTCTCTTTTTCCTTCAATCAAAAAGGTTCCTGTTTGCTTTCTTGCTTTTGCCTTTTCCTGAAGGAGTAAAAGGGATTTTATGTATGGATTTTGAGCAGATGTGATTTGTTTCAAAATGGAAATATTAATTTATTCAATGCAAATATAATCAGAGAAATTGAGGTTATTTATTAATTGAAAACTATTTTGTTAAATACAAATAGCCAGTTAATGGTTCTTTATAATCGGTATCATTTAATTCTATAACGTAATAATAAGTTCCAGATGGAATTTGATTGTCGTCCATCAAAAGTCCGTTATTGGCAAATCCGTCCCATTCATTTGAATTGTTATTTCCTGTCCAAACTAATTTCCCCCAACGATTATAAATCGATATTTTATGATTTAAAAAGATGTCTTTTAGTCCTTCAACGTGAAAAGTATCATTGTAACTGTCGTTATCTGCAGAAACAAAATTATAAACCACTGGAGGGCAGTTTTTGGTAGTCAATTCAAATGAAGTTAAGCTGTAACAACCCGCACTATTTTCTATTCGAATAAAAATTGTTTTTGGAGTATTTAAGGCAATGTAGTTGGAAGTGTTTACTATTGAATTGACGTTATTTTGAGCGTTTATTTGCGATTCAAAAAAGTGAATTACATCAGATGAATTTATTTTTACTAAAGCTTCGTAATCCGAAAAGTTGAATTTACCCTTTGAATATCCAAGATTACAAGATTCTAAGTTGGGAACAATATTAAATAATGGCGCTGTTAATAGAACAACTGGAACTACGTATTTGTTGTTAACTTCATTTATTTCGGGTACAATTCCAACTCCAGTTCCTGAATCGTCTACCACAAATTTCAAATCAAAATTGTTTGGGATTGAATTCGGAATAACTAAGGTAACTTGCCCAGTTTCATTCCCGTCAATTGGAATTGTAGTTTGAGTATAAATGGTTCTCAAAAAAACATTATTGGTGTATATTGAAATGGGGGTGTTCGATGGTAAAACTGCTGTCGAATTTGGATTAATTACTTTATAATGGGCTATAATAGATCTGGAATCACATTGTTTATCAATGCTGTTTATTCCTATCATTGCGTCTGGCAATTGACTATTTAATTTGGTTACAATGGCATTAATCATAACAAAATCTTGGCTAGAAGTAAGCTGTATTTGAGCCGAAGTATCTCCAATTGATATGTTATTTCGAATAGGATAAACATCCAAATCCATATTGTACAATACATTCGAATTTGTTATACTATTAGTTCCGTTAAAAGCATTATTTACTGGGTTTAAAGGAGGATTTCCAATGGGTGTCCCGTTTATTCTTAAGGTTTCATTTACTGCAATTCCAGAATCCCCTTCCCAGGCTAGAAAGCCAATTTTTGCATCATTATTATCGATTACATTCAAGCTATTCAAAGTAATATTAACTTCATCAGGAACGGCTTGCATTCCGTCATATACATTTAATTGATTTAAGGTCAAACTTGGATTTTTGTAAATCACAATTATTGCCCAGCCAGCAAAATTGGTGCTTCTTTGCGAGTGAAAATCGATAGAAGCGGAAACATCTAGATCGGATATGGTGTAATTTCCATTTCCTGTTGCTTGAACTTGATCTGTAACTTCTTTGAATGCGCTGAAATAGTCAAAAACAAGATTTGAAACAACTCTTTGTAGTATGAAAGTTCGATCCGGTCGAATGGGTTGTCCGTTTAATTTAACATCAAAATCACCAGGTCCACAGCCAGCCCAATAAAGATAGGCCTTTTCAATTTGGTCAGTTGCATTTAATGATAATTGGGCGGAGGAAGTTGTTAAAACTGCAGGTGTTGTTTGAAATGAATTTTCTATTGGATTTAAAGTGTTACCAATAAAAACAAAATCATACCGACCATTAAATTGTTGGAATAAGGAGACGTCCTGACCAAAAATGGAGCTTGTGAAAAGTAATAAACACGCAATAAGAGCGTTTTGAATCAGTTGTTTCATTAAATTTTAATAATCGAATAAAAATACTAATTTATTTCATTAAAATAATGATCGAATAAAATTAAATGATTAATTTTCCAATGTTTAAAATTTGAAATTGAAAAATTACACAGTAAAACGTTACGAATCCTACTATTACAGCGAATGGAATGCATTTATTAGCACCGCCAAAAATGCTACTTTTCTATTCAATAGGGATTTTATGGAGTATCATTCTGATCGCTTTGATGACTTTTCTTTATTGGTTTATGATAATGAAAAATTAGTGGCCGTATTACCAGCGAATAGAGTAGGAGCTACTGTTTTTTCCCATCAAGGATTAACCTATGGAGGTTTGGTATTGCCCTTAAATTCAAAATTCTATAATGTAATTTTTATCTTTAAGTCCATTTTGTCTTATTTAAATGAAAATGCTATTTCAGCGTTAAAAATTAAAAAAATACCTACCATTTATTGTGATACTTTTTCTGATGAAATTGATTATTTAGTTTCAGTTTGTAAAGGTATTACCACAATGAAACACGCTGTTTCAGTGATTAATTTAACCTCGAATTTTAAAATTTCTAAATCCAGACGAGAATGCATTAATAGAGGTAAAAAACTGAGTTTAATCATTAAAGAAGAAGATAACCTAGAATCCTTTTGGAACGATATCCTGATTCCAAACTTAAAAGAGAAATACAATTCCAAACCGGTTCATTCCTTAGATGAAATAAGCGCTTTAAGAGCAAAATTCCCAAAGAACATTAAACATTATAATGTATATCATAATGAAAAGTTAGTTTGCGGAACCACACTATTTATTACTAATCATGTAGTAAAACCGCAATATATTTCAGGTAATGAAAGCAATAATTTATTGGGTAGCATTGATTATTTATACGATTTCTTAATTCATGAAGTTTCAAAAGGTAAGGCATTCTTTGATTTCGGACCTTCACATGAAAATAATGGATTGAATGTTGTAAAAAACATTAATTTTTGGAAGGAGAGTTTCGGGGGAAATACCTTAGTTCAAGATTTTTATGAAGTTGAAACTACAAATTATCACTTACTAGATACCATTTTGATATGATTAAATTTCTCGACTTAAATAAGATTAATCAGCCATATGAAAATGCATTTCAAAATAAATTGAAAAGTGTTTTAGATAGTGGTTGGTATATTCTAGGAGATGAAGTTAAACTTTTTGAGAAAAATTTTGCTGCCTATTGTGATGCAAAACACTGTATTGGAGTGGGAAATGGATTTGATGCTTTGACTTTAATTTACAAAGCCTATATCCAGTTGGGAAAAATGAAAAAAGGGGATGAGGTAATCGTCCCTGCAAACACCTACATAGCAACAATTTTAGCCATTATTCAAGCTGATTTAGTGCCTGTTTTAGTAGAGCCAAAGTTAGAAACCTATACAATTAACCCAAATTTAATAGCTGATAAAATCAATTCTAAAACGAGATCTATTTTAGTTGTTAACCTATACGGACAATTAGCTGAACTCGATTCCATTAATGAGATTGCTAATAAAAATAATTTGATTGTAGTGGAAGATTCTGCTCAATCCCATGGTGCTATTTTGAATGACAGTAAGTCTCAAAACACCCAAGCTTTTAGTTTTTATCCTGGAAAAAATCTTGGTGCAATTGGCGATGCTGGTGCTGTAGTAACCAATGATGATCAATTGGCCGAAGTTTTGTTATCACTTCGTAATTACGGTTCCCAAGTAAAATATTATAATGATTTTATCGGAGTTAATTCTCGCTTAGATGAACTTCAAGCTGCATTTCTAAATGTTAAATTACCCAATTTAGATGCCGAAAATCAAATTCGAAAAAATATTGCAAAACGTTATTTGCTAGAAATAAACAATGAGAATATCATCTTGCCATTTTGGGATTTTTCAGACAACCATGTTTTCCATTTATTTGTTATTCGTACCTCAAAAAGAAAGGAATTAAAAGACTATTTAAAACAAAATGGTATTGAAACTTTAATTCATTATCCTGTTGCTCCCCATCGACAACAGGCTTTTGAATATTGGAGTAACTTGCATTTACCGATTACAGAAAAAATCCATGATGAGGTTTTGAGTTTGCCAATTAGCCCTGTGATGACTGAGGTTGAAATAGATTTTGTGATTCAAAAATTGAATGCATGGACCTATTAATTAAATCGTTTAATAGGCCTTATTATTTGGATAGATGTATTCAAAGTATCTATTTAAATATACACGATAATGATTTTAATATTATCGTTTTAGATGACGGAACTCCGCAAAAATATCTTGACAAATTAGGCAATAAATTTCCTAAAATTAAGATTCTTAAATCCGATTTATATTACGAAAAATCAACTGCTATAGCCAATGGAGATTCTAATGTAAGCACAAAAATACCAATAGACTTATGGTTAAGCGCCGCCGAAAATGCATCCAGTTATTTTCTATTAATTGAAGATGATTTTTGGTTTACAAATCCCTTCCATTTAAAAAAAATCAGATTGAATTTAGAATCTGATAAAATTAAAATGTTGAAATTATGCTGGCTTGGGAATCCAAAATTATTACCCAATAAAAGTGATCAATTTAATGATGAATATTCAATATTTTCTCCAGATTTATACACCACAAATCCATTTTTATTTAATTTAATTTTCAGATTCCACCGTTTTAAAATTAGGAAAATACTAACCGTTTTAAATATTTATTCTTTAGATCGATTATTAAATTATTATACTATTTATGCTACTTCAGGTGCTATTTTTAAAAAAAAATATTTTTTAAAATTATGGAAAAATCATTCTAATAAAGTGGATGAAGCATTACAATTGAATAACGCCGTGAGGTATATTGGAAGCAAAAAAAAGAAACAATATTTTGGGTTTACCAATGAAGAATTAATGAAAACGGGTTTCCTTTCCTCTGCGAGCAATCAAGGTAAAAAATATGAGAACGTTAAATTAGATCTTTTTGCTTTAAATAAAATTATAAATGAAGCATGGTTTAACGAGGAATTTGATCCTATGGAAAATTACCCAAAAGATTTAAATCAAAATAAAATTGAAGAATTATTAGTTGGGGCAAATCTTCCAGAAGCGTCTAATTTGGAATGGAAAAAATGGGTTCAAGAATTTAAAAATCAATATCTAACTTTCGGATGCAATATTGACTAAATGGAAATAAATAAAAAAGAAAATTCACACAAAACGATACTTAATGCTACCGGTATATTTGGATTTGCTCAGGTAATGAAGATGTTGGTCAGTATTTTAGGCTCAAAGTTTGTGGCCCTTTTTTTAGGTCCTTTTGGTATTGGAATTGTAGGATTATTAAATAATACCGTAGCAATTATTAGTTCTTTAACCAGCTTTGGAGTCAGTATTACTGGAGTTCGCGAGGTGAGTTTAGCCAATGCAGAAAAGGATCAGAAGAAATTTTCTGAACGATTTATAATACTTCAGAGATGGTCTATTTTTACAAGTATTTTAGGAGCATTAGTTACCATTATTTTTTCTAAGTGGTTAAGTAAATTAACTTTCGGAACTTCGGATTATTATTTCTGGTTTGTTATTCTATCTGTTAATTTTGTTTTTGCAAATCTTACCAACACCCGCGTTGCCTTATTGCAAGGCCTTCGAATGGTAAAACAAATTGCTATTTCAAATGTTTTAAGTTCTGTTTTAATTACATCGGTAACGGTTCCAATTTATTATTTCTTCAAATTTGATGGAATTATAGCAGTTATTTTGGTATCTAGTTTTGTCAATTTGCTCGTGAACTTCTATTTTACCAGAAACATCAAAATCGATAAAATTACACTTTCTTTTGCAGATACATTTCAAAAAGGAAAACCATTGATAAAAATGGGATTTTTACTTTCTATAAATTTAATTTTCGGACAAATATGTAGCTATCTGATAAAATTATATTTGAATGATAATGGTTCGAGTGCTGAATTATTAGGATTATTTGAAGTAAGCTCTGTAATTTTAATTTCTTATGTTGGACTAATTTTTAACGCCATGGGAACTGATTTTTATCCAAGAATTACTGAAGTTCAAAATGACAATACCAAAGTTAAAGAACTAGTTAACGATCAAATTGAAATGGGATTGTTATTGATTACACCCGCTATAACTTTCTTGTATTTTTGCGGACCAATTGTGATTGAGTTGCTATATTCTATTCATTTTTTAGGTGTTTTATCGATTTTTAAAGCCGCATTATTTGCAATAATTATAAAAGCAATTATTTGGCCTTTGGCCTTTGTTATATTAGCAAAAGGGGATAATAAATTATATTTTAAACAAGAGATAATCAGTGATATTTTCCTTTTGGTTTCAACTGTATTTTTCTATCATTATTTTGGGTTAGTTGGAATTGGAATGGCCAGTTTAATTCAATTTATATTGTATGGTTGTTATATAATTCCAATTTTGAAAAGCAAATATGATTTTTCTATTAGAAAAGATACTTTAAAGATACTTTTAGTTTGCTTATTAATTGGAATGGCGGCAAGTGCAACCACTTTCACAATGGATTATCCTTCTGCTTACTATCCTTTAGGAATTATTTTAGTATTTTCAATTTGTTATTCCTATGTAGAATTAAACAAACGAGTTGCTATTTTTTCTTTTTTAATAAAGATTAAAAACAAATTTAAACGCAATGAATAAGGTCCATTTTCCAGCGCTAACTGGAATTCGAGCACTTGCTGCCTATATGGTCTATATCCATCATTTCAATCCTTTTTCAATTGAAATATTTGGAAAAAATTGTCATGATTTTTTTAGTGAATTTCATGTTGGAGTCACAATTTTCTTTGTTTTAAGTGGATTTTTAATTTGTAACCGTTATTTTGAGGAACCTAATTTTAATTTAAAAGATTATCTAGTCAAAAGGGTGGCAAGGATTTATCCAATGTATTTTATTCTAACCACGCTTACATTTATCTTTTTTGCCATTGTTTATTCTCAAAATGGTTGGATTGATTTACAGAATTATTTTTACAATATTACTTTCCTAAAAGGTTTTTCAGACGATCTTAAATTCACAGGAATAGCGCAAAGTTGGTCATTAACTGTTGAAGAAGTTTTCTATTTTACCGCACCATTATTTTTTATTTTAATAAAAAAAAATAGAATTTACTTATTGGTAGTTCCTGTATTTTTTATCGGATTGGGATTTTTATTGGTTTCTTATTTTAGTGGAATTGACGCTAATGGTTTTATGAAATCAACTAATTTTATGTTGGATTTCACTTTCTTTGGACGAATCTCAGAATTTTTTATTGGTATTGGATTAGCGTTATTAATTAAGAAATATTCGCTTACTTTTAAAGGAATGACTTACTTTGGGTTAGCAGGAATTATCTTAAGTATTTGTAGTCTTGTTTTATTGAAAGTTGAAGGTGGCTTTGGTGTTGATTCATTAACTGGAAAAGTTATAAATACATTAGTATTGCCTATAATAGGAATTGCACCTTTATTTCTAGGTTTAATTAAAGAAAAGACTTTTGTTTCTGATTTTTTCAGTAGTAAACCGCTACAATTATTAGGTAAAAGTTCTTATATATTTTATTTAATACACCTTGGAATAGTTGTTATAATTTTGAATAAAATAACTGAAAATCAATGGTTTGTATTCATCTTATTAAACTTAATTTCAATAGTTTTATACCATTACATTGAATCTCCACTCAATAAATGGATTAGAAAACACTGTAGTTAATTCGAATAGTTCTTGAAGTTTTTCCTCCATGCAATGGCCAACCTGAGGCCTATATTTTTAATCAGTAAAGTCCAACTTTGATTTCTAAAAGAATGAATAATTTCATGATGAACTCTTTTCTGAAGTGCCAAATCCTCGACTTTGGAACGATTTAATTTTAATGCCTTTTTAAGAATCTTATAGGTCGAAAAATTAATTTTATGTTTTTTCTTATAGAAATTAGATCCTAAGGAATTATTAACTGTTCTTTTTTTTACGACTACTTCATCAATAAAATCAAAATCAAATACTCTTGAGGCTCTGATCCAAGAATCCAAATCTTCATAGGCTAATGTTTCATCGTAGCCACCTAAATAGTCAAATACACTTTTTTTAATCAACGTCGATACGGAACAAATACTGTCACCAGTGGATAATACCGAACTGTAAATATCGCCAATAGTTCTTTTTGTGACTACTTTTCCGTTTTTATCAACGGGGAAGTAAAAGGATTTAAAACTACCATCTTCATTGATTATTTCAGCATTTCCATATACGACACCAAGGTTTTTGAATTTGCTTTTCTGGAATGCATTAATCTGCATTTGAATTCCGTTAGGCAAGAGTAAATCATCTGCAGCCAAATCTATTATGAATTCTCCTTTGGCAATTTTTAGTGCGTTATTAAATGATTTGGTATTTCCAATATTAAATTCATTGGCAATAAATTGAACTTCAGGATGGGATAACAACCAGTTTTTGATCACCGACTTAGTGCGGTCAATACTACAATCATCCACAATTATTAACTCAATTGGTCGGTAATTTTGATGTATTACAGAATTCAAAGTTTCTACCACAAAATTCTCGTGATTGTAAGCCAAGCAAATTATTGATACAAGTGGATTTTCTTGCATATTTTTCTAAAAGAGTTATATTTGATACGAAAATAAGAAAACGTTAATGATAATACCTAACAAAAAAACTAAAATCGCTTTAATTGGTTACCGATTAGGAATTGGTGGTGCTGAAAGAGTGATGGCAAATTTGTCAGTTTTTTTTGAAAAACAAGGAATTGAAGTCCATAATATTATTGTTATTGATGAAGTTTCCTACCATTTTTCAGGTAAACTAATCAACTTAGGCAAGTTAAAAAATAAATCAAACGGGGTCATTAATAAGCTCAATCGTTACTTGTTTTTAAAGAATTATTTGAAGGAAAACAATTTCGATTTCATCATTGACTTTCGATTTCGAAATAAGCCATTGCAGGAATTAATAATTGCCAATTTTTTATATAACTCGAAAACTATTTTCACTGTTCATAGCTATTTAATAGAGCATTACATGTCAAATTGGTCCTTTTTAACTCGATTGACTTATAATGATTCTTTTAAAATTATAACTATTTCTAATAAAACTAAAGAATTAATTGAGAATAAACACCATTTAACCAATGTTCAAACTATTCATAATCCAATAAATATTGATGAAATTCATTCCAAGTTCGATGAAACTATAGATCTTAATTTCGAATATATTATTGGCGTAGGTCAAATGGAAACCGAAGTTAAGCAATTTGATAAATTGATTACAGCTTATTCAAATTCACAATTACCCCATTTTAATATCCATTTGGTTTTACTTGGTGAAGGAATTAAAATGAAAGAATATGTCCAATTGGCTAAGCAATATAATATTTCAGAT
>Ga0209358_10002267_pt1 | contig 14760 bp, 16 predicted proteins | sample LauGreFa1BDMLBSN_2_FD_187574 | JGI IMG/M metagenome (GOLD analysis project Ga0209358, IMG submission 187574) | Freshwater lake microbial communities from Lake Michigan, USA - Fa13.BD.MLB.SN (SPAdes) (version 2) | ecosystem: Environmental > Aquatic > Freshwater > Lake | place: Lake Michigan, USA... | reverse complement strand
TTTCAGAACATTGTGCAACAGTTATACCGTTAGTAAAAATTTGATAGTTGTCTGTAGAAGGGGCACCGCCTTCAAATTTTATTTTTAAAATTGGCCTAAAAGATGTAACTTGATTTGGAAATGTTGATGTATGAGAAATAAATATCCATTTTCCAAAAATACCAGAAGAGTACTGTGTAATTTTTTCAATAGTTTCACCAGAGGAGGTATCGTTATATTCGAAGCCAATTGATACTGATTTTAAATATGGGCTATCTGTATAAATATAGCATCCCGTAGTTAAGGTTGCTAAATCAAAGTTTAACTCATTAAGATTTTCTAAATCATCCCCTATAAATTTAATCTCTTTTTCTGTGCCTACAAAATTTTCAAATTCTACCAAATTTAACACACTATCTAAAAATGGCTTATTTAAATCTTCACTACTAGATATTACATTTGCACCAATAAAGTCCCAGTTTATTAAATTTCTTTGTGTATTAGAAATTAAAGATAAATAATCAACGTCATCATCTAATGACCAAAGACCTATTGGGTGTTCTGCAAAAATTTTTTCTGCATATAGATTAGATTTAATAGACATTATTAGTCTATTTTATCATATTAACGGTTTTCCCAAAGAGGATTTCCCCAATAAATATCTTCATACTCTAAACCTGGATACGGAGACTGTCCTACTGGAGCATTCCAAAAATCAGATATAAACATTGACTTTTTTTCAACAGTGGTGATTTCTCTTGAAAATTCCTCAGTTTCTGGAAAAATTATACAATCGCCAGCAACTAAATCTTTTGCAATTTTATAGTTATTAAATTTAAAGATTCCTCCATCATGGCAATCATTCCATTTTACAATTGATCTAAACACATTCTCAGGTCTATTCGCTGAATAGCCTGCGGAAACATGTTTTCCTGGAACATATCTCATAATGTAACTTTTTCCTAAAATAGGGGGGCCATATTTAACTCCAGACATTTGAGAAACAGCCTCTTGTATTGCTATACAATATTTTTCAAAAATAGCAACCACTTCTCTTGGCATATCTCCATAAGTAGTTATATCAAAGTTTACCCCTTCTTGACTAAACAATGGGTCATGAAGTGGAATGTGATCCTCTTTAGTATTAAATTTAACTGAATCGACAAATTTGCCAATTAATTCTAAGTCTTCTGCTGTTGCTACATTTATTATTTGATAACTCATGATATCTTTATCTCACAATAATCTGTTGTGCAATACATTTCACCCTGAGCCTCTAAATTTTGTGCTCCATCATAAATTGCCGAAAAGTCTATCTTTGCAATTTTTCCAACATACTGTTCATATTCTTCTTTTGTAATTTGGCTATATGGTTGTTGTGGATAAACTTGGTTGCCCATTGGTAAAAATGAAACAGCCTTAAGTTGTCCTTCATACATATGAAGGGCTGGTGCAATAAATTTAGACTCTGATTCTTTATCAAAAGATAGCGTAACAGATACTCCATTGTCTGACCAATATTTTTGTGCTGTAGCAGCAAGACCTATTTTTTCAAATAGACTGACATCTTTTTCTGATCTTGGATGACCAGAATGTAATGGGAAATATACAACGGTTGTGTTGGCAGAAACAAGATCTGGTTCTGTCTTATAGTTTGCTGCTTTAAATAAATGTAACATTGGGTCTGTATTTCCAAACCTTATTGCACGAAGATAATATTCTCCACCTGGAGACCAATGAACTCCTGGGGATGCTCCAGACAATAATGAAACTGATCCAGATGGTTTTACTGTTGTTACACGAATTGATTCACGAACACATAGCCATTCAGAGTACTGTTTATCGTAATCACGAATCTTCTTATACCCCTCATCCATCCACTCTTTTGTTGCGGGAACACCATTGATATCGGCAAAAGATGCAATTCCAGTAAGAGATGTTCCAATTCTACGATTACGTTGCATAATTCCATTTGTTTGTTGCCAGTGTGTTGGAATTAACGTTACAGTCTTACCGTATAAATATGCAAACTTTAATGTACGTAAAAAGTCTTCTTTATCTGTGTGTCTATTAAGATGAACTTCTACAAGGGTACATAACTCATAAGATTCAAGTGGTTGTTCTGCACATGGATTAAAACCCATTACCCTAGCATCTTTATAATCTGGAGCATCTGCAAGTCTTCCATAGTCTCTTGCTACATCTAGCCAAATAAAACCAGGCTCTCCATTGTTTGTAATTAAATCAACATAGTTTTCATATTTAGTTCCGACATTAGCAGAAATAGAGTTATTAGACATCCATGCCCACCCTGGTTTTTCTGGATCATATGAATTTCTTTCAGGAAATGTCTCTGAATTTTTAAGATTAATAAAATCTTTGTCTTCTGGCACACCAAGCGCAAGAGTAGCGGAACGACGAACATTTCCAGAAACAACACATGTTCCAATAAGATTTACAATATCAACAATAGCACGGCTATCAAGCATTTCTCCTGCTCTAGAGCCTATTACATTTCTAATCCTTGTATGGAGATCAATCAATGGCTGTGGACCGCTAGCAACGCCTCCAAAGCCTTTAATTGGGGCTCCTAGAGGACGGATAAGGTCATAGTTAAATTCTTGAATTGATTGATTTTGACGTAAAAATGAATTGATAAGCATTCTTACAGACTCTACCCAACCTTCACGGGTATCTGGAATTTCATATACAGATGCTGGTTCTGTAGGGGCATAAATAGACATTTGTTTATCTTGACCCAAAGTATCAAATCCAACTCCAATACCTAGCATTAATGCATCCATCACCCAAGCAAATAATGCTCCTGGGTCGTTACGATCTATATCACGAGTTGAAACCATTGCACAATTTTGCAGAGATGCAGAATTGCGTTTTTCCATAGTCATTGGAGTTCCAAATGCCCATAAACCACGTCCTGGTGGGGTCCACTTTAAGTTAAACATTCTGTCATAGGCTTCTTGTGCTGACTTTTGCGCCTTATAGTCATTCCATGGAAGTCTATTTTCTTTTGCGTGATTTTTTTGAACTGAATACATACCCTCAATTACACGCTTACAAACCTCATGCCATCTTTCCTTAGTTCCATCATCTTTCATACGTGAGTATGTTCTGATAAAAGTGATCTCTCCTAAAGAGTTGGTTGCAGCATCCCGAAAACCAAAAGGAGATTCTGTTGTTTTATAACTCTCTAAGAAATCTGATGATAGTTTAAAAGAAAAAAAGTCTGACATAGGCGTAAATCCTCCGAATTTGTTTGAATAATTAGTAGTGTAAGTATAGCAGAGTTTTTTAAATTATAAAACTGTCTATCAACTAAAGGTATAGAGTTTTATAATTTTACGAATTGTCCACCTTTTTCAACATCACGACGTAAAAATTCTAAAGGTGAAATGTTGTAGGCAATAGTTATTCTTGGGTAATCTTTAACCCATTGTCCTGGTGAATGGGGATATCCATTTTTTGAAACAATTATTCTGTTGTTTTTATTAATATTGTCAAATCTATTTCCATCAATTTTATAATGAGTAATAGATGGTTCTGCGTTTACGCAATAATATCCATGAAAAAGGTTTGGGCTAATATCTCCGTGGTCATGGTAGTGTAGTTCGTCTGGATTGGTTTTAATGTTATGCTGTTCTGGCCAATAATTAAACCATCCGTGTATGTAGTAATTTTGACTATTAAAGTCAATATTATAATAATCACAAGCCTCAATTACTAAATTTTTAACATCATTTTGTAAACTATAAATACCTTTATTGTAAAAATGAAAAATATTATAAGTAAGAAAATGGTTTCCTGGATCATAAAATCTAGTTTTATCTTGCCAATTTTTTTCTTTCATTTCATTATATTTATTATCAAGATAGCGTGTAATTTCTTCTAAATTGTTATTAGATTGTAATTCAAAAAATTTATGTGGCTTTGTCATGCTAATGGAATCCATTTTCCAGTTTGAGACTTTACAGTATCTAATGGAACAATATCATATGCAATTGTTATTCTTGGGTCTTCTTGAAACCAATCATCCCTACCGTGTGGGTGGCCAGTTTCTGAAATTATTGCTCTGTTATTTTTATTTATATTTTCAAAAATATTGCTATCATCTCTATCTATTTTATAAAAAGTAGAAGATGGTTCTGCATCAACGCAATAATACCCGTGGAATGTCGGCGCTCCAATCCCATTCATATGATCATGAAAATGTTGCTCATTTTTTAATGGATTAACCCCACCAAACTTACCTTCGTTTGGCGTTGCATAGTCTAAATTAAACCATCCATGAATAACATATTTATTTTTATCAAAATCAATTTCATAATATGCACAAACCTCTTTGGTTAAATCTCTGAGTCCAGAATATAAAGAATGAATTCCTGGATGATTAAATGTAAAAATATTATAATAGTTTATTCCTATTTTAGTTGCAGATCCCATTTTTTTACCAAATGAAGTCATTTTATCTTCAGGAATTCTTAATATATTATCATCCAATATTTGTGTTTCAATATCATATAAATATTGCTTTAAATCATTTAAATCATTATTTAAATATGTATCAAAAAATCTATGCGGTTTTTTCATGCTAACGGTATCCAATGTTGTTCCCAATTATGCATGATTCCTCTAAATGGTATTACATCATATGCAATTGTTATACGTGGACCATCCCAATCCCAATCGGCCATTGCATGAGGATGTCCAGTTTCTGAAAGTATAGCCCTATTATTTTTATTTATATTTTCAAAATCTTTATCAAATACTTTGTAGTGAGTTGTTGATGGCTCTGCATTTACACAATAGTATCCGTGAAACCAAGGGGCACCACTTCCACCATGTTCATGCCAATCAAGTTTTCCTACATGGTTATAATTTATATTAAACCATCCCTGTACCCAAAAATCTTCTTTTTCAAAATCAATATTATAATGATCGCAGGCTTCAATTGTCATAGACCTAATAGATCTAAATAGTTTATGAATTGCTGGATGATAAAATTGAAAGACGTTATATTTATTCCATTTACTGGTAGTTATGCTTCCAGAAATATCCCATAGTGTTTTTTCTTGTTGATCATTTTTTAAAATTTCACCATTTTTAATTCTATCATATTGTTGGTTTAAAAAAAATGACAAACTTTTTAAATCAGAGTCTAAGTTTCTCTCAAAAAATTTATGAGGGATATGCTTATTAGCGCTAGTGCTTGTTAAAGGAATATTTTCGTACATTTTAACCTCATTTCTTTATATAGTATATCATAAAAGAAATAAAGTTTACTTGTTGTGTACTAAATACCCTCCAGCAATAAACCAGTCTGCTGGCTCGCAGTTGAACTGATAAACGGTTGTATTTTTTGAAATTGCATCAATGGTTTCTATTAAAATCTCCGTAAAACTTCCATCATTATTTACGCTAATTAAATAATCTCCTGCACTTAATGCTCCAGTTGGCATAACTTGATATTTATTATTAGATTTTGCAAAAACTGGTTGAGATGTAGAATAAAGTTTGTCTTGCTCACCATTAAAACATATAACCATATCTCTTGTTGATGGATCAATAGTTATAATTGTTGTAACTGTTTTTTCTAGTGGTGTTAATGTATCTGACTCAAAACCAACATAGTCAAAATCATATTGTCCAGTTTCATCAGATAGTGGTACTTCTTGTAATGAAACAGTATATACTTCATCTCCAACTTGTAAGTCTTTTGCTGCGACTTGTCCATTTGGTGTATCAATTAATGTGTTTTCTTCAATACATCTTGGAGGTGAAAAACCAAATGGTGCAAAACTAAATGGTGTAAATCCGAATGCTCCAAATGGTGTGAATCCAAATGCACCAAATGGTGTAAATCCAAATGGAGTAAATCCGAATGCTCCGAAAGGAGTAAATCCGAATGCTCCGAAAGGAGTAAATCCGAATGGTGTAAATCCGAATGCTCCGAAAGGAGTAAATCCAAATGGTGTAAATGAAAATGATGTTATTTGAGAAGAGTATTCAGACCATGCTGAATCTCCATTAGCATTTTTTGCTCTTACTCTATATGATTGTGAGGTACCTGCTTCTTGTCCAACAGATACTGAAGTTGATGCTGTGTTTCCAGATTTACTATCATTTGATTCCCAATCATAACTTGTAATTGCTGTTCCGCCATCTGATGGAGCAGACCAAGATAGATTATCATTTGCTGCTCCACCTTGAGCAGTTGCGGTTGGGGCAGATGGAGTTGCTGGAACAGTTGTAGCAGTAACAGCAGAAGCATTTTCTCCTGATGCTTCAACATATGAATCATAAGCCTTGACAGTAAATGTGTAAGATGTACCGCTTGCAAGACCAGTAATTTGAGCAGTACTTGTTGGATGAGAAATAGTGGCTTTTAATGTAGCGCCATCATAAACTTTATATCCTGTTGGTGTATTACCAGCACTTGGATTAGTCCAAGATACATCAATACGACCATCATTAAATGCTCGTCCAGATCCAACGTTAGTAGCATTTACTCCACTAACATTGTTTGGACCAATAAAGTTATCCTGTGCGGAGGACTTGGTACCTTTTCTTACTGTTGCCACTATATTCTCCTTTTACTAATTTTGTTAAGCGCTTAAATCTCCAAGAACAACCCATGTATCTGCTGCTCTCTTAAATAATGTTGCTGAAGACCATTGAGTTCTTAATTTAAGCCCTGGTGTACCATTTACGGTTACTCCAGAATCTCCTGCAATTGTAATTTGACCAGAACCAACTTGAAGAATATCTATTGATGTTCCTACTGGATAATTAGTTGAAGCATCTGTTGGAATTGTCACAGTAAATGCTGAACTTGAGTTAGCCTCAATTAAATCATCTCTTAATGATAATCCACCAGTTGATAAATTATAGTTTGCGCTAACCTGTACAATTCCAGTACGTGAAGGCACACCTTCTTTTGTCTGAGTTCCATCTGAAAATGCTACTCCATCGGATACTGTTACTGTATTTGCCTCAAGGAATTTAAGAGCAAGTGTGTCTAATGTTCCTTGTGTAAAATCTACAGTTGTTGCTGGCTCAGTTGTAACGCCATCAAATAATTTCCATTTTCCATCTGTTACGTCTTTTACAAGACCAGAGTGTTTTTGAGTTCCATCATTATATGATGTTACTAAACCTAAGTCTGAAATATTGTTTGCATTAGTGTGACCTAATTGTAGCAATGTATCTTCAATTTGAATCTGTGTTGCAGAAACAAGAACGTTGCTTCCGTTTACAATAAAGTCTCCGTCTACTGTAAGATTTTGATCAATTTCTACTGAACCAGTAAATGTTGCTCCAGAAAGAGATGCCTTTCCGTTAATTTGAGACTGAATGTCTGATGTTACGTTTGCAAGGTATCCAATTTCAGCATCTGAAACATCAGTTACCTTATCTTGCTTATTTCCAAGGTCTGTTGTTAAACCAGAAATCTTAGATTGAGCAATTGCTGCTGTATTAGAAATATGAGCATTTGTAATTACTTCATCTGCAATGTGTTCTGCAGCAATTGAATCATCTGCAATTTTTGTACCGTCAACAGCATCTGCACCAATTTTTCCATTTGTTACTGCGCTAGATGCAATTTTGCCTTCTGCTACAGAACCATCTGTTGGCACACGTTCATCGGTAAGACGAGCATCTGATGTATAAACAAGTGTTAATGTGTTTGAAATGCCATGTACGTTTGTAGTTACATTGTTGTGTTCTCCAATAGCATTGCTTACTGAGTCAAAAGTAGCCAATGCTAAAGTGTTTGCAATTCCATGAACATTTGATGTTGAGTTTGAATGTGATTCAAGTACTGATGATGTGTTTGCTAAATTATTTTGTAATGTTAAAATATCGCCATTAATAGTACTTATAGAATTTGCTGTATTGTTTTGTAATGTTGAAATATCGCCATTAATAGTACTTATAGAATTTGTTATACCATCAATAATAGTATTTGTTGTATTTAGATTATTTTGTGTTACTGATAAACTGTTTGCTATACTTTCAACATTTCCCTGAAGTACGCCTATTGCATTTGATTGACTAGAAAGAGTATTTTGAACTGATGAAAAACTGTTTGTTACAGTTACTGCAAAATTTGAGTCATCGTTTAATGCCGCTGCTAATTCGTTTAAAGTATTTAATGCACTTGGAGCAGAATCAACAATACCTGCTGCTGCATTTGCTGCTGCCTCATCGGCATAAGATTTTGTTGCAAGAAGAGCGGTATTTGCAATTCCGTGAACATTTGTACTATCTGCCTCATGCAAAGAAAGGTTATTTGCAACAGTAGTAAAGAATGCTGGGTCATCTCCAAGTGCTGCTGCTACCTCATTTAATGTATTTAATAATTCTGGTGCGCCATCTATAATTGCGCTACCGTCGACGAAATAAGACAAACTGGTCCAGGCAGTTGAGCCATTACCAATTTTAAATTTATTTGTGTCTGTTTCAAAACCTATTTCACCTGCTGCTAATACTGGGTTTGCAGATGTCCATTGCGCTGCAGTACCTCTGCGCTGTTGCATTCTAGTTGCCATCTTTAATGTCCTCCAAGGTGGTTTTTACTAATGTAATTATAACAGATTATTTAGTTATAATTATCTATTGCTGTTCCGCCATCATATGTTAATGTCCAAGATGAAGTTGATGGTGTTCCTCCGTCTTGCGGTGTACCTTGTGGTGCATTATAGAATCCACTAGTTACAAACTGGCTCACGATTAACCCATTACCATCAATTGATGTGTCGTGGATGTGATCTGGTAGAACTTGAGTATCATCAATTGTTGCAATTGTAATCCAAGTACTTCCATAGTACACATTAACTCGTGATGTCAATGTGTCAAACCATAATTGTCCATTTATTGGTGAAGAGGGGGCAGTATTTCCAACTGGCATTCCACCAGTTAAAGCATCAACATATTCTTTAGTCGTTGCATGTGTGCCCAAAGTAGGAGTTCCTACTGTAACTGCACTACCAAAAGTACCGCCGTTAGTTACGACAAGTCCATGCTTGACTCTAAAGTCTTTTGTTACTGTTGCCACTTACTGCCCCCTATTGTTTATTTTATTTTTACTTTAAAAGTGTTCCGATAACAGCAACTGTTGAGGTGTTATTAACGGTTGTGACACGTAGACGAACATCGCTACCAGAAACATCTGCTGAAACTGATCCAAGAGAACCGTTTGTTCCAACCATTGCGTATTCTGTGATTGCTACGTTGTCTGATGTATCAAGTGTCAAGATAACCTTTGAAACCTCTGTATGAGATCCATTAGCAATCTTAACCAAGAACTCAGCAGAACGATATTCTGCCTTTGCCCATGAAACTGCTGTGTTTGTGCTTGCAGTTGCAACAGGTGATTCTGCTGCTACTTGCTTTGCTACGCTAGCAATTTCTACAGATGGGAAATCTGGAGTTACCGCTTCAAGCGCAGAAACTGCACGAGCATTTGTAAAGTATAGATTTGAAGTACCTTCTATCAAATCATCTGTGTCAGAATCTGCAACACCATTTTCTGCGGTAATTGTTAATCCTGATCCTGATCCTGTAATTGTGATATTTGTTAGAGTTGCACCTGTTAAAAGATCTGCTGCTGCAGCCTTTGCACGAGCATTTGTGAAGTATTCGTTTGTTGCACCCTCTTCAATATCATCTGTATCTAAAGCATCAATTGCTGAAGTAATATCTCCTGCAACTGCTGCCTGAGCACGAGCATTTGTGAAGTAAAGGTTTGTTGCACCCTCTTCAATATCGTTTGTGTCAAGTGCATCAATTGCAGAAGTAATATCTCCAGCAACGGCTGCTTGAGCACGGGCATTTGTAAAGTAAAGGCTTGTTGCTCCTTCAGTGATATCATCTGTATCTACAGAGTCATTAATATAATCTCCAACTCTAGAGTTTGAGAAATAAAGGTTTGTAGTTCCTTCTGCAACATCATCTGTAACAACATCGTCTACATATTGAACTGTAGCAATAACGGTTGTATCTACAGAAACCTCAAGACCATCTACAATAATGCCTGTTCCTGCTGTTACAGACCCTGAACCAGAGAACTGTGTCCAGTCCTGAGATGTAAAATCTGTTAAATAGTGGTTTGATTGTACCCAAGATGTTGAACCATATTGGTTACCTTCCATTACGAATACTGCTGCGCCGTCCAATTCACTAAATACATCTGCATCTGCTGAGCGAGAAAGTGTATATGAACCTGCTGTCTCATTATAAACATAAATACCGTTTTGAGAATCAGTAGTTTGATTTGTTAAAAGGATGCGATATCCATTGTCTGCAGAATCTAAAGCAGCGTGTCCATCAATTACAAGAGTATTGGTTGAACCAGTTAAAGCAACATTTGTATCTGCAAATAAATTAACTGCTGACTTCCAAGTTAGGCCAGCGGTTGCTGCATCAACATCTGCTGCTGTAGCAATTCTGTTACCTTCTGATGAAGATCCAATATATGCATGTAGTCCAGTTCCTGGAACAAAAGTAATTTCACCTTGATTTGAAGTAACAACTAAGTTATTTCCAACTGCCTCTATTGTGTTTTCTCCATTTGCACCATCACGGAATATTAAATCGTCTCCAATGGTTTTGTTTGTTAATGTTTGTGTATCTGTTGTGCCAACAACATTTCCAGTTACACCATGAACACCACTTATAGTGTTGCTGTGTGAATCTGTATAATCTTCTGCATCTGCCAAAGCATTTGCTGATGTGCTATCTGCATATGCTTGTGCACTTGTAAGTGCGTTTGCTGCAGATCCCACTGGATCATAATTTGATGCAAGACCATCAGCATAATCTTCTGCATCTGCCAAAGCATTTGCTGCTGCTGAGTCAGCATAATCTTCTGCATCTGAAAGAGCATTTGCAGCAGATCCTGCTGGATCGTACATTCCTGCTAATGCTGCTTGAGCACGGGCATTTGTAAAATATTGATTTGAAGATCCTTCATCTAATGCATCAGTATCATGATTAGAAATATCAGAAACTGTACCAGTTACATCACCAGTAAGATCTGCTGTAATTACTCCTGCAGCAAAATCACCATTAGCATCACGTTTTACTACTGCGTTTGCTGTATTGTTTGACGTTGCTGTTCCACCAATCAAACCAATTATATAGTTTTGATCGTCGGATTTCTTTGTTAAGATGTCATAGTTGTTGATGGTACCTGATGAACCTTCAACAATCAGACCATTTTTAATTTTAAAGTCTTTTGCGACTGTTGCCATTTTTTATCTCCTTGTTAGGCCTTTAATCCCATACGTGCATAGCGTACAGTGATTGGGGTTATTCCTGCTATAGGGGTAACAGTAATTGATACTGTACCTCCTGCCTTTGAGACGCTTATGGTGCCAATATTCCCATCGTTGTCAATTGTTCCAAACTCGTTAACGTTTACATCTGTACCGTCAACAAGAATAGTCATTTCTGTGGCATAATATTTATTATCACCAGCAGAAGTTTTTGCAATCGAGATCATGTATTTAACCATTCTCCATTCGGTTGCGCTGAAACTGTCAATCACTGTTGGATTTTCAATTCCAGAAATTGTATTATCATTATTACCTGCTGAACCTAAACTAGTTGCCTGTGACGCAGTAGTATCAATGAGTTTCTCATAGTCTGTTTGCGTTGGACGATCACCAGTTTGGAACAGGGATTTTACTGAAGGTATAGATACGATTGCCATGTCGTTATTATAACATTATTTTATTATACTTTTTTAACCCAAACCTGATATCCAACATGTAATATGTCGACTTTATTTTTATATTCTAAAAGGAATTTATCTATACCCTTTTTGGGTTCTAAAAATGGATCTTTACTATCATGATGCCATAAGTAATCGTCAAAAGCCATAATTCCTTGATTTTTTAAAAGCGGGAATGAAAGAATTGCATCACTATAAACTCCCTCAGAAGTATGGTCTCCATCTATATATATAAAATCAAAATTATCAGAGGTTGTAGATAAATAATCCGTGCTAGTTGTTTTATGACTTATAACGTTTGAACATGAACTAATTTTGCTGTTATATGTTGCTTGAACATCTACCCAGTCAAATTTTTTATGAATGCCCTCTTCAGATCCTTGCCAGGTATCAACATCTATCAATGTAGAAGTATTGTTAGTAAGTATATTTTTTAAAAGCCAGATTGAAGCATCTCCAGTATATGCTCCTATCTGTAAAAATTTAAGGTTTGGTAAATTTTTATATTGATCTAAAAATCTTTTAAATATCGATATGTTACTAGAAAACCAGTCTGGGTACATCATGGTTTCTCCAATAGTCTAAAGTTTGATTCCTTGATGTTATGTGTATGTCAAATTTGCCAGTTTCTTCTGCAGTTTTATCAAACTCAATATTAATTGAAGATCCAAGTCCCATCGTATATGTAAAAAGTGGTATAGACAATGTTTTACAATTGCTATATATTAGGGCATCTGCCACTGCAGCCCTTGATCTTGGCAAAACATATTTTCCATCTATAAAATATTTTTCTAATAGTTTTTTTGCCCTATCTCTTTTAATTAAATATCAAGCAGCAGACCAATCTCTAACCTCTCTCATGTGCAAAGTTGGATTAATCTTATAATTATGGATAATACATAGTTGCAGCATATCGTATGGTTTTTTAATTGATTTTAAAAAGTCAGAAAATTTAAAATTCCAAGAATCTACTGTTTCCAAACTTAAATCATCTTCAGTAATAATTGCATAGTCAGATTCTGAATTTTCTAACCAATATTTGATTGTTTCAAGATGTGAAATAGTTGCTCCAAGTTCATTTTTAGATAATTGCAAGTTATCTTTTTCAAACACTATAGAATCAAAATCAAAAGTATCTCCGTCATAGGCTGGGACAACTGTGTAATCTTTTATGTTGTGCTTTTCAAACTCACTTTTAATATAATCCAACCTATCAGTTCTTGCCTGAAGGTTAATTGTATATATTGGAGCAAAGTCTTCTAGTTTATTTAAACCAATATGTTCCGACATGGGATACCCTCACATATGGTGCTAAATAAATTTTGCCACCACTATTTCTCCATAGTTTACAGAATTGATAATCTTCTGATAAAAGTCTTTCACTATCTTCATCAATTATGGCTTGCCAAAAATCATAAATTGGATCGCCAAAAACAATTCCGCCAACATATTGTTGATCGCATCTATATTGTTTGATGTCTTTTTTAATAGTTTCAAAAACATTTCTAGATATTAGCATCATTCCTGTACCTATATAATCAACCTCTACCAGTTGATTTGGATTGCTTTTTAATAATTCCTTTTGTTCTTTATTCATATTTACATTAAAAATAGCAGTGTGCTGATCTAAATTTTCTTTACCATCTAAAGCAGCCTTTTTTACTCTTTCCCAATTTATTGCTTTCATTGGAACTGCAGCGCCTACTAAATCTGCACCTTCATTTATCATTCTAAGCACACCCTGAGATTCAAACCCTTGGTCTGCATCTATAAATAAAAGATAATCACTCATGCTTCTTAAAAATATTTCTGTAAGAGTATTTCTTGCTCTAGTAATTAAAGATTCATTAGCAATATCAATAAAACTAATCTGATGGCCTGCATCAGCCATAACTTTAATTAAATCTAAAACACTTTTCATAAAAGAGCCACTGCACATACCACCATACATTGGTGTTGCAATTGTTATGTGAGCCATACTACTCCTATCTATAATATAAAGTTGCTAAAACCTATTACTTGCAATGGAATTGGTGGCACATTATTTGGACCATACCCCTCAATTCCTATAGAAGTAAATTTTACCCTAAATGGAAGAACTTGGTCAATTCTTACCGTCTTAGTTCCATAATTAAACCTTACAATTTTAGCAAAGTCTTCTTGCTCTATATCTTTTGTTATTCCAACTTTTTTATTTGATAAAACTGATTTTGCCATTAGTCTGTAACGTCCTCAAGGACAACTATGCTGCCTTGAGCGACTGTCCAAACTCTTGTTGGATCTGATAATTGAATATCAAAAATATCTCCAGTTTCTAAAGATACTGACTCTTGTGCTGTTAACGAAACAGTAAATTCTCCATCTGCATCATCGGCATCTTGTTCTGGAGTAAGTGCCATAATGGTAGTAGCATCGTCTGTAATAATCCCCTTATTTTTTGCAAGAGTTGGTCTTTTAATTTTCATAGAAATTGTCCAGTCGGGGATGTTTAAAGGGGCTTTTAGATCATCGGTTACATATACTCTAAATGATGATGTGTCGCCTTTAACAAAAGTCCATAGAACTTGTGGTGGTGCTTCACCAATATTATACTTTCCAGATGCGCCTCTTGCTGTTGCCATAGTTTAATTATAACACTTAAAGTCCGTTTTTAACAGCACCCCAAGTGGCATTTCCTCCTTTAATTGGTGAAACCAATATTTTTCCAGAAGTTGAATTAGAATATGAAACTACTCCAATAACACCAGAACCATTTGTGGGACGTGTATCGGTTAATCCACCAGAAGCCCCAATGTATAGTTTATCTCCTTCAGAATATGTAGAGGTATTAATATTTTCTAAAACTCCAATTGTTACCACAACGCCTTCTTGTCCATCTAGAATTTGAGCCTTTATCAAACCAACACATGGGAATGTATTAATATCATCAGACTCACATTTATCAACAGTTGCTCTACCGCTAGAATATCCAGTTATGTATACGGGAGTACCTTTGATTAATGTTGCCCCGCTTATATTTTTAACATCTA
>Ga0209358_10002266_pt1 | contig 14762 bp, 10 predicted proteins | sample LauGreFa1BDMLBSN_2_FD_187574 | JGI IMG/M metagenome (GOLD analysis project Ga0209358, IMG submission 187574) | Freshwater lake microbial communities from Lake Michigan, USA - Fa13.BD.MLB.SN (SPAdes) (version 2) | ecosystem: Environmental > Aquatic > Freshwater > Lake | place: Lake Michigan, USA... | reverse complement strand
ACGCGGCACCCATTCCACGGTGGTCTCGCGCGCTAGTGCCGCCAGATTGATGCACTCACGCATCACGCTGTGGGGTGACCCCGGTTCCGCGCGTGCCAGCGTCAGCAATTGATTGACAAGTCTTGCCGCGTGATCCGCAGCGGCATGAACCTGCTGCAGCGACGTTTTGGCCTCGCCGTCTCTGACCTGCCGCAACGCAAGCTCGGTTTGCGTCTTCAGCGCCGCAACCGGTGTGCGCAACTGGTGTGCCGCATCGGCGATAAAACGCTGCTGGGCGGCGAGCGCGACGCTGAGCCGGGATAGCAGATCGTTCATCGCTTGCACCAGCGGACGCACTTCATACGGCGTGTTGGCGTCGCGGATGGGGCTGAGGTCGACGTGGGATCGGTTTTCGATTTCGCTGCGCACCGAGGTCAATGCACGCAGGCCAAAACCTACGCCCAGCCAGACCGCCATCGCAGCGAGGATCACCAGCACCGCCTGGGGCACCATCATCCGCAGCATGATCTGCCGCGCAAAGTCGTCGCGCAGACTGGTTTTTTCTGCGACCTGGACGATGATGGAGCCCTTGCCTGAGCCGGGGCGCACGGGAACGCGTAAGGCCACTGCGCGAATCGGCTCGTTGCGATACATCGCGTCGTAGTAAGTGACGCGGCCCTCCTTGGCCTCTTCCGGCGGATTCGGCAGATCGGGGTCGCCGGTGATGTATTCGCCGACGGGGCCGTTGGCCCGGTAATAGAAGCGGCCCTGCTCGCCGGAGATCAGCATCTCGATGACCGGCTGCGGCAGATCCAGATAGAGCTGGTTATTGGCTTCTCGTACATTGCGACCAAGGTCCAGCGCGGTGTCGAGCAGGGCGCGGTCGTAGTTGAGATTGACGAAGCCGCTGGCAACATCGTGGTCAATCATTGTGCTCATGACCCAAAGCGCCAGCAGCGGCGCGCTGATCCACAACAACAACCGGCTGCGCAGCGTGCGCAGCTTAGTCATTCGCGACCTTTTCCAGCAGATAGCCCAGGCCGCGGATGGTACGCACGCTGACGCCTGCGGGTTCCAGTTTCTTGCGCAGGCGGTGCACATAGACCTCGATGGCATTGGTGCCGACTTCCTCCCCCCAGCCGTAAAGCTGCTCCGCGAGTTGTTCCTTGCTGACCACACGACCCACCCGGAGCATCAATACCTCCAGTACACCCAGTTCACGCGCAGACAGATCGAGCGGCGAGCCCTTGATGGTGGCACGCCGTCCCGCGGTGTCCAGGCTCAAATCGCCGTGAATAAGTTCGGCACCGCCACCGGACTGGCCGCGGCGGATCAGCGCCCGTACGCGGGCTTCCAGTTCCGGAAGGTCATAGGGTTTGGTCAGATAGTCATCTGCGCCGAGGTCCAGACCTTTGACGCGGTCTTCCAGTCCATCCCGGGCGGTGAGCATCAGCACCGGGGTTTTGGATCCCTTGCGGCGCATCCGCCGCAGCACTTCGTAACCGTCTGCTTTGGGCAGACCGATGTCGAGTATTACGGCGTCATATCGCTGGGTCGCCAGCATGTGATCAGCCTGCTCCCCGGTGTCGGCGTGATCAACGGCGTAATCAGCGGCTTTCAGGGCCTTGATCAGGCCGTCGGCAAGGATGGGGTGGTCTTCAATGACAAGCAAACGCATGGCTGGGCTTGGGGGGAGCTGCGGGACCCTCATGATACTGGCGCACGGGCCCTGCTGCGATGGGCAGAACAGCTTTTGTGTAAGTTTGTAGTAAGGAGGGGCGACTATCTTGTTTGCAACACAGTGTGATGGATAGCATTTTTGCGGTTTATCTGCAGTGTTGTTTTTTTCCTCCTCGGAGGTCTGTTAACTGCAGTGACCTGTGCTGAGCGGGTTATTGCAAGGCCTCTTTAAGCTCCGCCCGGTCCGCTAAAACGGACCCAGCGGAGTTTTTTTTCGCCCCTGTTGCCGGATTTGTGGAGATACACAGGTTGAAAATAATGACGTAAGGCTGTATTTTCCAAGGGTTTTTAACAAAGACTCAATGTCAGGAATTTTATGGCGCGTTGGCTTGTGGCGATCCTGGTGGCTTCGATGGTGGCAGCTCCGGTTTTTGCAGAGTCCCCGGAGCGCACGGCCCGCAAGGTCAAATCCGCTGTTGCCGGCCGCGATCATGCTCCGGAACTGAAGTCTTCCGCGGCGCTGGTGATTGACCAGACCGACGGGCGCCCCTTGTTTGCCAAGAACATCGGCAATGTAGTGCCTATTGCGTCGATCACCAAGCTGATGAATGCCATGGTGGTGCTGGATGCCGGCCTGCCGATGGATGAGCGCATCGCGATCAGCGAAGCGGACAAAGACACCATCAAGGGCACCCGCTCGCGTCTGAACATCGGCACCGTGCTGACTCGTCGTGAGCTGCTGCAGCTCGCGCTCATGGCTTCCGAGAACCGCGCTGCTGAAGCGCTGAGCCGCGTGTATCCGGGCGGCACACGTGCTTTTGTCGCTGCAATGAACCAGAAGGCAGTGGAGCTGGGGATGTGGAGCTCGCGTTTTGTCGATGGCACCGGCCTGTCCAGCGAAAACGTGTCGACCGCGCAGGATCTCACCAAGATGGTGGCTGCAGCCTATAAATACCCGATGATCCGCGATTTCACCACTGACACCGGACTGATCGTCCAGGGTACCCGCGGCCGCAGTATGAATTATCACAATTCCAACCGCCTGGTCGGCAGCCCGGAATGGGATATCGGCCTGTCGAAGACCGGCTACATTTCCGAGGCGGGCCGCTGCCTGGTGATGCAGGCAATAATCGCCAACAAGCCGGTGATCATCGTTCTGCTCGACTCCTGGGGCAAGATGACCCGCATTGGCGATGCCAACCGCATCAAGCGCTGGATGGAAACTCGCTCCACCGGTCATACCTCGGGCTGAAGCCTGCGGCCCTGCCGGCCGTGCCCTGACATGAGCATCAGTCATTCCCCTACGTTTGTGGATCTGCATCCGGCTGAAGACCGGTTTCTGGATGATGTGTTGTCCGGACTGGCTTCCAATCCCAAGTCGTTGTCCCCGAAATATTTCTATGATGCCCGCGGCTCAGTGCTTTTTGAGGCCATCTGTGAGCTCCCCGAGTATTACCCGACACGCACCGAACTCGCGCTGATGCGCGGGCATGTGGCTGCGATGGCTGCCAGCCTCGGGCCGGACTGCCTGCTGATTGAGTTCGGCAGCGGTGCCGGCATCAAGACGGAAGTGCTGCTGCAGGCAATGCGCCCCGCAGCTTATGTTGCGGTGGATATTTCATCGGATGCGCTGCATGCGGCCGCCGACCGTCATGCCGCACGTTTCCCCGGCGTTGCCATGATCGCCGTGTGCGCGGATTACATGCAATCGCTGGAGATCCCGGGGCTGTCGCCTTATGCTACATCGCGCCGCGTGATTTACTTTCCCGGTTCCACCATCGGCAACCTGACGCCGGAGGAGGCGCGGTCATTTCTGCGCGATGCGCGCCTTCTGGCCGGCCCCGGCGGTGCGATGCTGGTCGGTGTTGATCTCAAAAAAGATCCCGCGGTACTGCATGCCGCCTATAACGACGCGCAGGGCGTTACCGCTGCATTCAACCTGAACCTGCTGACACGTATCAACCGCGAGCTGGGTGCGGATTTTGATCCGGCACAGTTTTGTCATGTCGCTTTTTATGATGCCGCCGCGGGGCGCATAGAAATGCATCTGGAGAGCCGGTGTGCACAGACGGTTTCGGTGGCGGGATGCAGGTTTGTATTTGCCGCAGGCGAGCGCCTGCATACCGAAAACTCCTGCAAATATTCGATCGATGAATTCCGGCAGCTGGCACAGTCGGCTGGATTCCGCGCGCGCGAGGTGTGGAGCGATCCGCAGCAGTATTTTGCCGTGCACCTGCTCGAAATCTGAGCTCGCAGCCTTGCCATAATGCGGAATCACCAAGGCTGAATCTGCATCCTGACCGCAATACTCTCTGAAGGAATCCGCAGTCCGGCTGAATACAGTATGGAATGCCGGTCCGGTTTTGTTTTTGGCGATGCTAAACTCAGACGCCTGCTGCCGCTCTCGCAGTGCAACGCACATTAGCCGATGGCCATATATCTAACCCTGGTGGTGATTGTCCTCAATCACATCGCTTTCGGCGGCAGCCGGGTGGTAGTGTCGCTGTTCGCACTGGAATCGGGTGCGACACAAATGCAGGTCGGTTTCCTGATGGCGCTTTATGCGCTCTGTCCGATGCTGTTTGCGATTGCCATCGGAAAGCTTGCGGACCGGGTCGGCCCGCGCTTGCCGATGCTGCTCGGCAGTATCGGACTGGGTATCGCGCTGCTGCTCAACGTGTTGTGGCCGACGCTGTCAACCCTCTACGTGACGTCCTTTCTGCTCGGCTCGTCATTCCATTTCTTTTTTGTGACGGTCACCGGTGTCGCCGGTGGTATCGGCGGTCCCGAGAATCGCTCTCGTAATTACGCGATTATCAGTCTCGGGTTTTCCGGTGCGGGTTTCATCGGACCACTGATCGCAGGGTTTTCGATTGATTACCTGGGGCACCTTAAGACCTTCATGATCCTCGCGGCTTTCACCGTGATTCCGATTCTTATGCTGTTGCGCAATCCCGGTTTCCTGCCCGGCGCCGCGAAAGCTTCCGGGGGGGACGGCGGCGGTGCGATGGAATTGTGGCGGGCACCGAAACTGCGCAACACCTTCATCGCCAGTGGTTTTATCTCCGCAGGCTGGGATCTGTTCAATTTCTACATGCCGGTCTACGGCCACGGCATCGGCCTGTCGGCGTCGGCGATCGGCATCATCCTCGGCACTTTTGCTCTGGCGACTTTCGTGATCCGTTCCGTACTGCCCTGGCTGATCAAGCGGACCAGCGAAGTGCAGGTGCTGATTTATGCGATTTTTGTCGCTGCTTTCGCCTTCACGCTATTTCCGTTCTTTTCACATCCGGTAGCGCTGGGCGCGGTGGCCTTCCTGCTCGGGCTTGGTGTTGGCTGCGGCCAGCCGATGTCGATGTCGCTGATTTATGCGCTGGCCCCGAAGGGGCGCGCCTCCGAAGCCGCCGGCGTACGGGTGACCGTCAACAATTTCACCCATCTGGTGATTCCGCTGCTTTTCGGTACCATTGGCACCGCTTTCGGTTACGCGCCGGTGTGGCTGGCCAACTCGGCCCTGCTTGGTGTCGGCGGCTGGTTGGTACGCCGCACAGCAAGTCCCCTTGGGGGACGGCGCAGCCGCGACTGATAAAAATACTGAATAAGCGAGGGCGCTGCGCCCTCGAGCCGTTCGCTACGCTTATGAGTATTGTCAGCGAACGATGATGGTGACGCTGAAATCTCCCCGCAGCAGACTCACCGCATAACCGCGCTCGGCGGTGCTCAGCAATTTCTGGAACTCGGCTGTGGTTTGTATTCGCCGGCGGTTCACCGCGTAGATGATGTCTCCGGGGCGGAAGCCCGCCTGGAAGGCACGGCTGCCGGCCTCGACTGCGGCCACCACGATGCCGCCGCCGTTGAGGCGTTCAAACAGCGGGCTGCCGCGTTCGATTTCAACCACGCGCATGCCAGGCAGCTGCACGACTGCCAGCATTTCACCATTGCCTGCAGGCTGCGGCGGTGCGATACGGGTGCGGATGCGTTGAGTGCCGCCTTCGCGCGCCACCGTCATGTCGACTTCTTCGCCGACCGGCGTCAGACCCAGGCGGGCACGCAGATCCGACGGACCGCGTACCATCCGCCCGTTGAGTGCAGTGACCACATCCCCTTTGCGCAAGCCGGCTTTTTCCGCCGGCGAACCCGATTCGATATTGGCAACCAGCGCGCCGTCGAGTGAAGGAAGCTTCAGCCGGCGCTGCGCGTCTGGCGGCACATCCGCCATTTCGATACCCAGCCGGCCGCGGCGTACTTCGCCGTAGCGCACGATCTGTTCCATCACCGACCGTGCCATCACTGACGGCACGGCAAAGCCGATGCCGACGTTGCCGCCGGCCGGTCCGATGATGGCGGTGTTGATACCGATGAGTTCGCCGCGCAGATTGACCAGTGCGCCGCCGGAGTTACCCGGGTTGATCGAGGCGTCGGTCTGGATGAAATCTTCGTAACCTTCGACAGAAAGCCCGCTGCGGCCCAACGCGCTGACGATGCCCGAGGTCACGGTCTGGCCGATGCCGAAAGGGTTACCGATGGCCATGACATAGTCGCCGACCTGCAGCGTGTCGGAGTCGCCGATGCGCAGCGCGCTGAGGTTGGATGCGCTGATCTTCAGCACCGCGATGTCGGTGCCGGGGTCTGTGCCGACCAGCTTGGCGGGAAACTGGCGGCGGTCCTTCAGCGTGATCAGGACCTGCTCGGCATCCTTGATGACATGGTTGTTGGTCAGGATGTAACCGCGGGCGGCGTCAACGATGACGCCGGAGCCCGCCGCCTGTTCCTTGCGCTGTGGTTTGTCGGGTAGATTGAAAAAGCGGCGGAAGAAGGGGTCGCGAAACAGCGGGTTGTCTTCCATCGGTGCGCGGGTAATCACCGAGACGTTAACCACGGCCGGCGTGACCTGATTGACCAGCGGCGCCAGCGTCGGCAGCCCGCGCACATCGGGAGCCGCCGTCTGCGCCAGGGCGCTCACCGCCAGCAATGCAGTGCCCAGCGCCCATAACACACCGGGATTCAGAAAGTTCTTTAAAAACAAAGAGATGAGATTTATGGCCGACATGCTTTCCAAGATGGGCGTTGCACCCTTCATTTTCAAGCTGCCGATGATAATCCCGCTGCGGCCGCGGCGTCTGGCCGCGGCGCGCTTATTTGAGGATCTTGAACAGGTTGTTGAAGCTGTCCGTCCACAGTCGCAGGCCGGGAATTTTGCCGATCGGCTGTTTGGCCTCTGCGATGCGTGCGTGGGCCAGTGCCTTTTCACTGCGCGACACCAGCACCCAGTCGGTCTTGGCGAAATCCGAGCCGTCTTCCGGATCATCGCTGATCAGCACCGTGTGCAGGCCGGTTTCATCGGCGATGCGTTTAACTACCGGGGCGAGGTGCAGGAAACGGTTGGTGACGTGGAAGGCGATGACGCCGTCCGGTTTCATGTTCTTGATATAGACACCCATCGCCTGATGGGTCATCAGGTGGGTGGGGATGGAATCGCTGGAGAAGGCGTCTATGGCGAGCACATCGTAGTTCTGCGGCGTTTCGCGTTCCATGGTCAGGCGCGCGTCGCCGAGAAGGTTTTCAATTTTTGCCGGCGTCGAGGTCAGGTAGGTGAACTCCTTCATCGCGACGTCGATGACCTGCGGATTGATTTCATAAAAGCGGTAGTTGTCGCCCTTGCGTCCGTATGCCGCCAGCGTGCCCGCGCCGAGGCCGACCACGCCGACATTGATGGCGGCAGCGTTTTCGCGTTTGACGCTGATGATGCGGCCGATGCCGGAATCCGGGCCGTAGTAGGTGGTCGGCTGCTGCTGCTTTTCCGGCAGCAGGAACTGCTCGCCGTGCATGATCACACCGTGCATCAGGCGGCGTGTGCCGGTGGCGCTGTTGGCGTCGCCGTAATCCTTGACGCGCAGTGTGCCGTAGAAATTACGCGCCATCACCCGGGCGTCATTCGACAGCATGTTGATGTAGTTGTTTACGTGGTAACCGGTGAATCCCGCAGCCGCCAGCGCCAGCACCGGCACGAGGATCATCACGCGCCGCGCGACATAGGCCGCGAGCAAGGCAGTAAACACCAGGCCGAAGCCGAATTCGTAATAGGTGTTGAACAGCTTGGGCGCGACAAAGCCTACCAGCAGGCCGCCGACGGCGCCGCCCAGCGAAATCATCAGGTAATAACCGGTGAGATGGCGCGGTGCCGGTTTCAGCGCGGCGAGTTCGCCGTGGAAGAACATGCACATCACGAACAGGCCGACGGCGAACAGCGGAATTGCTTCCTTGATGTTCATCACGCCGCCGTCGGTGTGCAGCGCCCAGGCCATCGCGCCGACAATCACCAGCAGCGGCCCCAAGAAAATCGTACGCTGATACCAGTTGCGGCCCTCAAAACACAGCACGAAGGACAGCAGGTACAGGGACAGCGGCAGAATCCACAGGAAGGGGACCGAGGCGACGTCGTGGGTGATGTGGTTGGTAACCGCGATCAGCATGAACGAACCCATCGCCGCCAGCACCAGCCACAGGAAATAGTCCGTGGCGCGCGGCGGCGGACCGTCCGCCGTGGCGATGCCGCTGGCCGGCGTGGCTGCGGTGCTTTGCGAGGGGCGCAGGCTGAACACCGCCGATGTCGCACACAGAGCGGCGAACAGCGCATAACCGGCGCTCCAGCCGATCGATTGTTCGTGCGTGGTGACCCAGGGTTCCACCGCAAAGGGATAGGCGATCAGCGCGATCAGCGAAGCGCCGTTGGACAGTGCGAACAGGCGATAGACGTTTTTGGCGTCGGGGAAACTGCGCGAGAACCAGGCCTGCAGCAGCGGGCCGGTGGTCGACAGCAGGAAATAAGGCAGGCCGATGGTTGCCGCGAGCAGACCGAGGATCAGCCAGGTCGGATCTTCAGCGCCTTCGGGTTTCCAGCCGGTGCCGGCGATGATCGGCAGCGATACCAGGCTCGCGACAAGCAGCACCACGTGCAGGATCACCTGCGGACGCGGTTTGAGAAAACGGATGGTCCAGTCGGCGTAGGCGTAGCCGAACAGCAGTACCAATTGGAAAAACATCAGGCAGGTGGTCCAAACCGCGGCGGAACCGCCGAACCAGGGCAGGATCTGTTTGGCCATGATCGGTTGCACCAGAAACAGCAGGAAGGCACTCGCGAAAATGGTCAGCGCATAGATCAGCATGAGATTTAACCGTTTGATTTAATTGAACTATTTTCCAGCTCTGGGGCGGGTTTGTCACCACCGGTTTACAACGCAAAAGCGCCCGCCGGCGATGACGCGACGGGCGCGACGTTTGCAAACCGCTGCGATTGTACCTGCTGCCGCGGCGGCGTGCGCGGCTGAGGGAGGAAGTACTCAGTCGGCTTTGATGTTCGACTTTTTGATGACCTCGGACCATCGCGCCGTCTCGGCTTTGACATGAACGGCGAATTCGGCCGGCGTGCTGCCGACCGGGTCGGAGCCGTCGGCCGCCATGCGTTTCTGCAGGTCGGCGGACTTGAGGATCACCGCGACCTCGCGGTAGACGCGGTCGATCACGTTGCGCGAGGTACCGATGGGAGCGAACAGGCCGTACCACTGCGACACGTCGAAATCGGCGACGCCGGCTTCCTTCATGCTGGGCACATCGGGTAGCGTTGCCGCGCGATGCAGCGTGGTGACGCCCAGTGCGCGCAGCTTGCCGGTTTTGAGGTGCGGCAGCACCGAGATGATGCTGGGGAAGGAGGCCTGGATACGGCCCGACAGCATGTCGGTGTAGGCGGCGCCCATACCCTTGTAAGGGATGTGCATCATGTCGGCGCCGGTGCGCACCTTGAACAGTTCGCTGGTCAGATGAATCAGGCTTCCCTGACCTGATGAGGCGTAATTGATCTTATTCGGATTGGCCTTGGTATAGGCCACCAGCTCCTTGACGGTTTTTGCGGCGACGCCGGGATGCACGATCAGCACATAGGGCTGGCTGGTGACCTGGGTGATGGTGCTGAAGTCGCGTGTCGGCACATAACGCGCTTTGTAGAGCAGCGGATGCACGATGAAGGTCGCGCTGCCCATGAACAGCGTATGACCGTCAGCCGGGGCTTCGCGGATGATGTCGACGCCGACGTTGCCGCCGCCGCCCGGACGGTTGTCGACAACGACGGTCTGGCCGAGGCGCTCACCCAGCGGTGTGGCAATTGAACGTGCCGTAGTGTCCATGCCGCCGCCGGCCGCGAGCGGCACCAGCAGACGCACCGGTTTTTCGGGATAGGCGGCCAGCGCGGGCAGGGCCAGCGCAGACAGCGCGATGATCAGCAGTTTGTTCATGGGGAAATCCTTGGTGTTTACGGCGCTCAGATGGCGTTGATGGCCAGTGTACGGCAGTCGGCGACGCTTTCCAGCGCCGCGAGCTGTTCATGCAGGGCCGCAGCGGGTGCATGTGCCCCGGCCATACGCATGAACTTGGTCTGCAGTTCTTCCGCCGACAGCGGCGATGCCGGCGTGCCCTTGAATTCTTCGGCAAAGCGTTCGAAACGGCGGCCGTCCTTCAATTCAACGGCAACGCGGGAAGACCAGGCGCCGCCTTTTTCATCGTGGCCCATCTCGACGACTTTCAGCTTCAGTGCCAGTGCGCGTACCTTGGCGTCGTTCAGCGCGGTTTCCGAAAAGGCCATCGGATCATTGACGTCGTAATACAGCGCAATCGCCGAACAGAAGGGCACGCTGTACTGGGCACCGGCGACATCGCGCGGCTCGCGGATGTCGTGATGCGACAGCACTTTGTGGCGGGCATGGATGGTCAGTGCGGCGACATCATCACCGTTGAAGTGGTGTTCTGCACGCAGTTCCTGCAATGACTGCACCGGTGTGTGCGCGGTGATGTGGCAGGCATAACGTTTCAGGCAGGCATAAACAATGTCGAAATGCGTGCCGAGATCCTTGGTGAATTGCGAGGCGTCGCCGTCGCGGCAATAGGATTCGAGATAGCCGTATTGGCCTTCCAGCACGCTGTCCGGACCTTCGTAACCGTCGCGGGCCAGCAATGCGGCGACCACGCCGGCTTCCGCCGCGCGACCCATATGCAGGCGTTTGACCATCGCGCCGTTACCGGCTTTGGCGAAGGCGAGCAGGCCGCCGCCCAGAGAACCGGCAATGCCCAGCGCCTGCGTCAGCTGCGCGGCATTGAGCCCGAGCAGCTTGCCGGCAACGATGGCAGAGCCGAAGGGGCCGTTGACGCCCGGCGCATGAAAGCCCAGCGACTCGGTGGATTGTTTGGCGGCGAGGCCGATGCGGAACATCACTTCCGCGCCGGCGATGAAGGCGGTCAGCAGCTCTTCGCCACTGGCGCCTTGCGCCTCACCCGCGGCAAGTGCCGCCGGCAGCAGGATCGCGCCGGGATGCACGCCGGCGCTGGGTTTGCGCAGACCGTCGAGTTCAAAGGCGTGTGAACACACGCCGTTCGCCAGGGCCGCCGCGGGCGGCGCGACCTTGAGGCCGGTACCGATGACGCGGCTGCTGCCGTTGCCGCCGCAATTGCGGGCATGACCGGCGACAATTTTGCTCCATGGCAGGCGCGAACCGAACAGCGCCGCGCCGGTGGTGTCGATGATGCACTGGCGGGCGCGCTCGCGCGCCGCCGCCGGGATCTGCTCGTAGGTCAGTCCGTTGGCGAACTCGGCCAGCGTGCTTGCTGCGGTCTTGGCGGCGCTCATCGTTGCAACGTTAAACCGACATCAGTTTGGACAGCACACCGGCATCGGGCAGCTTCTCGATGCCCATCACCGCATCGCGCAGCTGCTCGGCCTTTGCCTTCGGCAGTGCCTTGACCGCCAGTTTTTCGAATTTCGCGATGATGTCGGCATCGCTGGCAAAACGGAACTCGCTGCCGCGTGCGGATTCGACAGTGCGCTTCATCACGGTGCCGTCGTTGAGGTGCAGTTCCACGTGGACCTTGTGCCGCATTTTTGCACCAAGCGCGGTGATCGCCGGATCGTGGAGCACTTCGACTTTTTTCGACTCCGCGATGCGCGCCGGATCGGCAACCATCGCTTCGGTGAACTGGTCGACGAACACGTCTTTTTCCAGCAGCCAGGTGCCGATGCAGTAGGGCAGGTTCAGTTGGGCCGAGGTCAGGCCCTGCGGCTTGTACGGCCAGCCGACGTGGTGCACCGTGACTTCCGAGCCGTAGACCACGACTTTTTTCACGTCCTTGGCGGTGAAGGGGCGCTCGGCGTCCATCTCGCGCAGCGCATCCAGCGTGGTGTGGTTGCTGCCGACGCAGGCGTAGAACTTCAGCGCGATGCCCATGGTCTGCCAGACTTCACCGAAACCGGCGGTGAGTTCCTTCAGATTGAACTTGTCGGTCGACTGCGACATTGTCGTGCAGAAACCGCCGTACGGATTTTCGAGCACGTCGACGATGCCGGTGAAGCCGCCTTCGGCAAACAGTGCGCCGTAGAGGCCGGACTGTGAGGAGCGGCCGGCATGCATGCGTTTGACCATCGCGCCGAACTGCGCTGCCATCAGGCCGGCGGCCTGGGTGCCGGCAATGCCCAGCGCGTGCACGGTCTTGTCGACATCGAGTTTCATGCCGCGCGCAGCGCCGGCGGCGGCGGAGAACACGCCCAGTGTGGCGCCCGAGTGCCAGCCCGAAGCGATATGCGCCGGGCCCATGCACAGGCCGACGCGGGGGCCGATTTCGTAACCGGCAACGGAGGCGGTGAGGAATTCCTTGCCGCTCATGCCGGGCTTCAGTTCCGTAACCGAGATCAGCGCGGGCAGCACCACGGCGCCGACATGCAGCACGCCGGCGCGATGTACGTCATCGAGCTCAAAGCCCTGCACCTGCGTGCCGTTGACCAGCGCGGCATGTGGCGCGGAGAGTTTCTTGTTGGTGCCCCACACCGTGCACTGGCGGGTGCTGTCAATGCTGCTCAGCTTGTCCTGCAGGATTCGGGTCCATTCGAGGTCCGCACCATACAGCGCACAACCCAGCGAATCGAGCATCAGCAGCTTGTTGCGATGACGCACTGCTTCCGGAATCTTGTCGTAAGTCAGGCCGGAAACGAAGGTGGCGATGTCTCGGGTGTAGGGATGGGGTTGCGTCGATTGCTGGGTCATGGGGCGGATTCCTGTGGCGGGTCTATGAAATAATCAATAAAAACAAATATTTGCGTGTATTTTTCGGGGCTTACTTCGGCAGCGTGACCGCCGCGCCGACGATTGCTGCGAGTTCATTGATGTCGGCGATTACCTCGCAACGGTCAACGGTGGTGATGATGCGTTCGGCGTCGGTTTTGCTCATGCACGGTGCCACGACGTTACGGAATTTGTGAATGACTTCTTCCGGTGCCAGCGGATTCTCCGGGCTGCCGCGGCGATGCAGAGCCAGTTTCTCATGCACCTTGCCGGCACGGGTGGTGATCTTCACGCGCGAGGCGTGGCGGAAAGGGGCGCCCATTTTTTCGATTTCGGGATCCACATAGGCGCTGATGCGCGTGATGAAATCGAGAATCTGCGGATCGGCGAGGCGCGCTTCACGGAACTGTTCGGTGAAGGCTGCGCCGTCGAGCGCAATGACCGCCATGCCGTAATAAAGATTCATCTGCGCCGCAGTGACGCCCTGTGCCTTGTATTCCCAGGCGCAATGCACATGCGTCATCGGCGACAAACCGGTTTCGACTTCGGCGATGTCGCCAGCCTTGATGCTGTGTTCCTTCATCAGCTCCGACAGTGCGTCGAGCGCACTGTGGATGCTGGTGACGCTGGCGTGCGGCTTGTAGCCGACATTGAGGGTTTCCCAGGTTTTTCCGAGGCCGTCGGTGAGACGTGATGGATTCGGCTTGTCTGAGTAGGTCGACAGATAGCCGCCGTACGGCGCTTCCAGTGCATCGAGAATGCCGGTGAAATCTCGGGAGGCCAGTTGTGCGGCATAGATGCCGCTCTGCGCGGCGCGACCGCTGTGGAGGCGTTTGACCATTGCGCCTTCCTGCGCCGCCATCAGGCCGCCGGCCTGCGAACCCGCCATGCCCAGCGCGTGCTGGAATTGCGTGGCATTGAGATTCAGCATGTGCGCCGCGGTTGCTGCAGCGACGAAGCTGCCCGAAGTGCCCTGCGGATGAAAACCGCGGAAAAACAGGCTCATCGTTGCCGCATTGCCGACGCGGTGGCCGATTTCATAACCGGCGACCATCGCCGTCAGAAGATCGCGGCCAGAGACTTTGCACCCTTTGGCCTCAGCCAGATTCAGCGCGACCGGTGTGGCGATCGAACCGGCATGGACGATGGATTCCTTGTGAATGTCGTCGAGCTCGAAAGCGTGGCCCGAGGTGCCGTTGACCAGTGCGGCAAGCGCCGGCGAGGTTTTGCGGCCGAGGCCGATCAGCGTGGCGACCGGTTTGGCGTTTTCAGCATCGGCAAGTTCTGCAACTTTCCGGGTCCACGGCAGCGTTGCACCGAACAGGCAGCAACCGAGGCTGTCGAGCAGCGAGAGCTTGATGCGCGCAACGGCCTCGGCGGGAATGTCCTCGTAATGCAGCGCCGCACCGAAGCGGGCGAGATCACGCGTGGCATCGGCAAGCAGTGGTGCTTTGTTCGAAGACATGGCGTGGTTCCTTATCCCTGTTTGGCGGCTTTGCCCGCAGAAGTGCCCGCGAGTTTGCCGAACACGGCGCCTGACACCAGACCGGTGCCGCTCGGGTAGTTGAAGTAGAACAGGCCGCCGACCATTTCACCGGCGCAATACAGGCCGGGGATCGGCAGCTGGTTCGAATCCACCACCTGGCCCGATTCCTTGTCGACACGCAGACCACCGAAGGTAAAGGTAATGCCGCAGGTGGTGGCGTAGGCGTCGTAGGGCGGGGCGTCGAGCGCCTGTGCCCAGTTCGATTTCGGCGGCTCGATGCCGACCGTTCCCTTGCCGTCCTTGATTACGTGGTTGAACGGCACATCCTTTTGCACCGCGGCGTTGTACTCGTTCACCGTCTTGAGGAATTGTTCAGGATTGACGCCTTCCAGCTTGGTCGCGAGTTCTTCCAGCGTGTTGGCGCTGACCTTGGTCATGTATTTGATGCGGTATTCCGAACGCAGAAGCTTGGTGACCTTGGAGTCGAACACCTGCCACGCGAACTGGCCCGGCTGTTT
>Ga0209358_10002265_pt1 | contig 14766 bp, 16 predicted proteins | sample LauGreFa1BDMLBSN_2_FD_187574 | JGI IMG/M metagenome (GOLD analysis project Ga0209358, IMG submission 187574) | Freshwater lake microbial communities from Lake Michigan, USA - Fa13.BD.MLB.SN (SPAdes) (version 2) | ecosystem: Environmental > Aquatic > Freshwater > Lake | place: Lake Michigan, USA... | reverse complement strand
AATTAGAAAGGAAGCAGAAGATAGAGGACTACATAGTATTAACGATTGGCAGGAAATATTTAATATATCAAAAGATTGGTATGAAAACGGATATTTTGATAAAACTAAATCCGATGTAAATTAATTATGAATAATTTATTTGTTTTTGGTTGTTCATTTACGCATGGAAATGGATGCTTACCAGCTGACGCATATTTTTTAAAATATAAAAAGTCGGATGATGATTTAATATGGCCTGAACGTTTGGCTAAAAAATTAAATTTAAAATTATTTAATTTTGGTATGGGGGCCGTTGGGAATGATTATATTATGGATTCTTTAATGCAAAATTTTGATTTAATTGGTGAAGGTGATGTAGTAATAATACAAAAAACATTTTCTCATAGATTTGATATATGTGAAAAAGCAGATGATGGTACGGAATATTGGCAAACAATAACACCAACATCCGAATTGCTATTAAAAGAAAAAGGATATACGAAAAACGATATAATACCATTGATGCATACTTTATCAATTATTGATTCCGATTTAAATGATATTAGATGGACTGAACGATTTCAGTTTTTTAAAAAAATAATTGAAATTTATAAAAAAGTAAAATGTTGTATTGTTTGGGATTTAGAAAGTGGATACCATATTAAATGGCAAAGAATCAACGATGTGGATATCCAAATAAATGATGGACATTGGTCTTTTGAAGGACATAGATTATTTTACGAAGAAATATTGCAAAAAATAAAAGAATATGAATAAGAAATTAAAAATAATTTGTAATGGAGATAGTTGGGTATTTGGTTCTGAAATAGCAGACCCTCAAATTAGTATGAGATACGATGGCGAAGTACATCCTGGCAAATACGATTGGATGGAAGAGAACGATAATTATAGAATTCCAAAAATATTCCCAACTAGATTATCAGAAATGATGAATGCCGAAGTTACAAATTTGGCTTGGCCAGCAGATGATAATGGAACTATTACACATAGAACAATGGCATATATTACATCAAATTACATTGAGAAAGAATTGCCAACCGATGATTTATTTGTAATAGTTGGTTGGTCATCTCCTGAAAGAAATTTCTTTTGGTATAAAGATGATAGTGAAAATTTTTCAATGAGATTTCGTTTATGGCCGCAAGTTCAACATTTTGATAAGCCACAACAAGAAGAATTTTGGAAATTGTATGTTCAGTACCTTTGGAATTCTGAAGAATATTTACCAAGATATGTTATGAACGTTTTACAACTTCAAAACTTTTTTAAAGCTCATAATATAAAGTGGATGATGTTTAATGCATTTTATCAAACACCTGGAAAAAATCCAATGGATTGGGAAGATTTAAATGTTAGAGATGAGTTACAAAAGTTAAATCTACATGGTACACCGTATAGTATATCCAATCATAAAGGTAGACACGTTTATCAGTATGATTATGTTCCAATGTGGGATACAGTTGATAGAATTCGTTTTTATAAAAAAGACCAACCAAACAATACCTTTAAAAGCTTTATGGAAAAGAAAAATCCAAATCCTGTTTATTATGGTTGGCATCCATCTCCGGAATCGCATACGATTTGGGCAGAAGAATTGGTAAGATATATTAATCAATATAAATTACTCCAATAATGCTGAACTTACAAAACATTTCGGTTGTTATAGTAGATGATTACAGAGATAATCCATCAGAATCTAACATCAGAAATGTAATAGTAAAGAAAGCATTGGAGTATTCAAAAAAATATATTACCTTTGGCGATATATTAGAATTCTCACCATTAAGTGGATTTAATAGAAGTTTAAAAACAGGAGATTTTGAAAATTTTTTTGTAAGAGAACTTCCTTGGTTAGTTAAAACTGATTATTATATTACATTTCAATGGGATGGATTTATAATCAATCCATTAAATTGGAATCCCAATTGGTTAAACTATGATTTTATAGGTGGGGGGCATAGATTACAAAACGGAGGATTTTCTTTAAGAAAAACCGAAACAATGAGAAAATTATCCAATGATAATTTATTAGATTGTATAAATGGGTTTGGTAATGTAGATTCACACTATTCCAATGAAGATTCGTATTATTCAATTTTTTTTGATAATAACGCATCAACTATTGCAAAACAAGATGATAGGATTAGAAGTGATTGGTATGAATTTGTAAAAGAAAAAGATTTATTATTAAAAGAACCATTTAATTACAAAGATGAAAAAGATGAATTATGTGATTCTTTTAATTTTTCATCATTTTTTAAATATAATTCAAATTCATTTGGGTGGCATTGGTCTGGAGAATTGGATATATTCACAACAATACAGTACTATAAAAAATTAAATGTTTTTTCAGAAGAAGAATTAAAAAGGATAGATATTTATTTAAGAAAAAGAACAAATCGTTAATATGAGTAATATAGTTATATGTGGTGATTCTTTTAGTATTGGAATTGGGTGCCACGATTTACACAATGAACCATACGGGTCTAAATTAGCAAATCATTTTAATAAAAATATTTTAAATTTTGCTAAAGGTTCATCTACTAATTTTTCAATATTTTTACAGGTAAAATATGTTATAGAAAATCTAAAATCATCCGATATTGAATTTGTTTGTATAGCACCAACATCTTACAATAGAGTAGAATGGTTTCCTGAAAATGTAGATACTTCAAACGGCGATTTGAAACTAACACAGGTAAACTATCATCAGTATCCTCCATACGGAAGAGATACCTATCAGTATCTATTAGAAAATCCAATGAAATATGATACCAATTACACCGGAGAAATGTTTACGGAAAATTACTATGGCGTTGTTGATTATGTTGATAATGTATTAGATGGAACACGTGGTAATGGTGAATATTTTGCAAAGTTCAAAAACGAAAGACCTGATAGAATGAGATTACTTAGAAACTATTATGCTGAAGTTTTTGATGATAGAATACAAAGATATTATGATATTGGTATAATTACAATGGCTTATAATCTTTTAGAAAATAGGGGTATTAAATCGCTAGTATTAACATATGATGCCGATTTTAAAAACTACATTCCGGAAGAAAGTTTGGTAAATGTGGATTGGGGAATTTTATCAAAAAAATATCCCGATGATTTAAAAACGTTACATACATCATACGAAGGTCATAAAGAAGTTTTTGAAACCATATTGAAAAAAATAGAAAAAAATGGATGGTACAAATAAAAAAAGATTTTTTGCCTTTGGGTGTAGTTACACATGTCATATAGCAGGTACTTGGGCAGATTATATAGGTTCTAACTTTGAAGAGTATTATAATTTCGGAAGAGGTGGGGCATGCAATACATTTATAATGAATAAATTTATAGAAGCAGACGCAAAATATAAATTCAATTCTCAAACGGATTATATAGTTGTGATGTTTACCAACTTTAATAGATTTTCATATTATGATAAAGTTGGATGGAGATTACAGGGTAGTGTTTATAAAAATGAAACATATCCAGAACAATTTAGAAATGAAATGTGGTCTGAAGATTGGGGAATATATAATTCGTGGATAGCAATAAATACTATCAAACAATTACTACGATACAAAGCTATTGAAAATAAATTGCTAATGGCTATGGATAGCATTTATTTTGATGAATCACCATTCGATGATACATTGACAAATGCATTATCAACTAAGTTCATCAATAATATGTACAATTTACTATCAGATTCCGAAACATTGGATAAATGGAAAGAAAAAAAATATAAATTTCCAAATGATTATGAATTATATGTTAAAGAAGATTTTAGAGATGCCCATCCAACCCAAATAATGCATTATGAATTTATGAAAGAAAAATTTCCACAATTTAATACAAATGAATCAAAAAATACATTTGAGTTTTTGGAATCAATAAAAGATACATCTTCTTGGCATAATCAACAACAAGCATATCAATTAAATTTTAATCAACTAAAAAATAAAGCATTTGGTGCTCCCTTATTTTAATATGAACAAATATAAATTAAATTTCGTTTTTGACTATTTTTTTCCGAGTTTCATTTTACCAAATGCAACTATGCCAGAAATTGGTATTATGAATTATTTGGTATCCATACATAATAATAAAGCACAAAATGCTACTGTATTTGAGCAACAAATATCTTTAAATGAGTTATTTGGAAATAAATTTAATGGAATGCCAAATTCTGGCACCGGATATTTTTATCAAGCACAAGTTTACCAACCCATATTAGAATTTTTACAAAAACCATTGTATAACAATAACAACGGACAAGATAAATTTATCTATCCTATAAAACCCAACCCTGTATTGAGTGATTTTATTGGAGTAAATCAAACGATTGGTAGTAGGATGAATGGTGAGTTCTTTTGGAAATATATTTCAGCACAAGCTATGGAACATATATTAAGAGGTGATGGGGTTATATTCATTGATTATTCTATGGAGCCATATATTGACAAATATTTGCATGATGCTTTTCACGAAGGACTGAGAAACAGTGGTATTCCAAAAGAATCTATAATTTTATGTGTAAATAGTTTTAATGCTAGAACTTGCTATGAAAACTATTATTCGGAAAACGAAAGAATGTACTCAGTTAGAAATTTACCATTTTGCTTAGACCATAGTTCTTGGTATTATAATAATGAATTGGAAAGGAATACGGGAGTTTGTATGACTGAAACTGATTTTTTAAATACAAAAAATACTATAAGAAAAAACCATTTTTTAATGAAGATTAGAAATGGTAGACAACATAGAATTGCATTTTTATATAAGATGGCTAGCGCAAACTTATTAGGAATGGGAGATTTTTCGTTCCTTACGCCAAATGTAAATCAAAACTTTATGAGTTCTGTTGAGCATATAATAGCAAATTACGATTTAAAAAATGTACATTTAGGAAATATTAAAAAATTACACGAAACCGCTCCACATGTTTTACAAAGCGAAAGAGATATATCATATGGACAAATTAATGCTTGGACTGATTCTCATTTTAAAGCACATATAGATTCATATTTTGAAATATGTTTTGAAACATTTGTACACGGAGACCATAAATCATTGACAGAAAAAGTTTTTAAACCAATTATAAATTTCCAACCATTCTTTTTTGTTGCTTACCCAGGCGGATTACAATTATTAAGAAATTTGGGATTCAAAACATTTGAAGGATTTATAGATGAGAGCTATGATGAAATTGAAAATATAAATGAAAGATTAGAAGCTATATTTTTGGAAGTAAAACGCTTATGTGAAATGAGTAAAGAGGAAATTCACGATTGGTATTGGAAAATGGAAGATATTTTAATACATAACCATAGAACTTTATTAAACCATCATAAGAATAAGTTATTTGGAGAAGATTTGATAAAAGAGTTTTATGATATCACACATAATACCATTTAGTTATGATACAATTAAAAGATTATGAACTAATATTATCCGATAACGTATTTGTAAATAAAAATTATATAAATAAAGAACTACTAACAATAGCAAGTGATACAAAAGATGATGGTTCTATTTTATATAAAATGAATGAGCATGGATATCGTTCTAATTCACTAAAAAATAAAGCAGAATTTAATATACTAACGCTGGGTTGCTCTTGGACAATGGGAGTTGGTGTTAGAAGTGAAGCAATTTGGCCAAATTTAGTCGGAGAAGAAATTCAAACCAAATTAAAAAAGAAAGTTTCTGTTTTTAACTATGGAATATATGGAGTATCTACATCTTTTACTGCCAAAAACTTTTACAAACTTATAACATCTGAAATTAAACCCGATTTGGTTTTAATAATGTGGCCAGGATTTAGTAGAAGAGATTACTTAAAAGATAATGGTATTTTTAAAAAAGTTGGTGGGTTTCGTTTAGCGCATGAAAGGGATGTAATTTGGAAAAACGATGACGAGGATAAACTATTTGTGGAGTTAAGAAACGATTATCAGGATTTAATGGAATTTTGGGAAGCATATAAATTTGTACAAACAACTGCGAAATTGCATAATGTAAAGGTAATACATACTATTGCCGGTTATTACTACGATATATTTAAGGAATTAAAACACAACTTAAAAGATACAATAGATTACAATACATTCTTTGAACCCATTGATTGTTATAAATCAGATACAGCGGCAAGAGATAATCACCACCCAGGCGAAAAATGGCATTTGGAATTTTCAAAAAAATTTTCTACCTTTATAGGTAAACGATTATGAAAATAGCAGTATGTTTAAAAGGACAATTACGAAGTGGAATATCTGCATCAAAGAGTATATTGAACTATCTTAGCGATTGTGATGGTGATTTTGATGTATTTTTTCATTCTTGGGATATAACTTCAAATAAGCGAGGAGATAATTCAATTGTAATAAATCCAGATATTAGAAGAACAACATATGAATGGATAAAATCTTATAACAAAATAAAAGTAAGTAATTCAAATTGGCAAAATCTAATAAACATTTATAATCCAAAAAAATATGAAATAGAAAGTTATATAGATTATTTAAATATGTTGAAGTCACAAGATACTAAAGATGTTCAATATGACGCTTTTTATTCATTTTGGAAAAGTTTACAATTAAAAAATCAATATGAAATTGAAACAGGTATTAGATACGATTACATATTATCTATCAGATTTGATATGGTAATAAACCACGTTTGTTCCATAAAAGAAACTATAAAAAATATAGAAAATATAAATAAAAAAAATATCAATCCATCATTTTTTGCAGCTGGAGTATCTGATGTAATATTATTAGATAATATATCTTGTAAAAAAATAGAAAACTATATAAAACCAAATGGTTCATTTAAAAATAAAATATCATACAATAATGCCGATTATGTTAGTATCTTTTTAGAATTTCTAAGAAATAATATGGGAATTCCGGTTGGTATTGGTACAAAAGAATTATTAGAAAAAGTAAAAATTTCGTTTTCATATTATAATGTTTTAAAAGATATTGGTGATAGTAGAATAAATCAAAATAACTATAAATTACCAGAAATTGTAGATGTTGCCGTTATATTAAGACCCGAAGTAGCCCATTTAGACTATATAAATGATTATCAACTAATAATGGATGAGTTTTACAAAGATAGATTGGGGGATGTATTTTTTAATAATGTAAAATACAGATAAAAAATTATGAAAATAGCAGTATGCTTTAGTGGGCAGTTTAGAACTGCAAAGGAATGTGCGACTAATTTAAAAGCATTTTTTTCAAGCGAAAAGCATGAAATTGATTTTTTCATTCATACCTGGGATACTACATCTTATAAAAATTTTAATTGTACTAACATATATCCACAAAGAGATAGATTTATTACAAACGATGAAATTGATTTTTTAAAATCCACATATAATCCAAAATTTCTAAAGGTAGAATCGCATTCCGAATATTTAAAAAAATTTGTAAACAAAGGATATGGTTCTGGTTTGGAGTTATGGTATTCCTTTTATAAAAGTATAAGTTTAAAAAAACTATATGAAAGAAAGCATAACTTTAAATATGACCTTGTAATAAAAATTAGATTGGATTGTATGTTTAGAAAAATCAAAGATTTCGATAAACATATAAGTTACATATCAGAATATCCATCAAATTACATTGCTACTCATTTTAGATATGATACATATTGGAAATCAAAACTAAATCAAATTTCAGCAAACGATATATTTTTTATAGGAGCTTCAAAAACAATTGATTTATATTCTTTATTTTTTATAGATAAACGAATATATGATAAAAACATAAATCCATCATTTTGTAATAACGATGGATACGGCTATACTCAATATATGCATACTTTTTTTAAGGGAATTGAATCTATTCAAGCATACGATGAACCATTTGTATTAAGAGAAGCATATAAAGAATTAGCTATGCTAGATTTAAATAAATTGGAAACGCTAAAGAAAATAGAGTTAATGGATGGATACTATTACAGTTATTATAAAAATGATAATGATGCGAATTATTATGTACATAGCTTGTTTGATAAAAACACAATAGATTTTGATGATTATCAGAATAAAATTTATTTAAATGAAATTAGATAATATAAAAATAGCGTTATGTTTTAGTGGGCAGATTAGAACCGGATTATTAACTTCTAATAATATAAAAAGATTTATAGGTGATTTAATAGAACAATGTGATGTTTTCGTACACACTTGGGATGTAATAACACAAACTTCCTCTGATTTAAGTATAGCTGGAGTTCCGTTTAAAGAACCGAATTCTTTATTTGAGGAGTTTTCAAATATTTGGAAACCTAAAAAAATGATTGTTGAAAATTATGAAAATTGGGTAAATCAGAATTTAAAAATAGAACCACTATTTTATTCATTAATAGAATCAAATAATTTTAGAAAAGAGTATCAGAGAGAAAAAAATTTAATTTATCATTTTGTAATAAAAATAAGACCTGATTTCATATATAATCCATCGTATCGATTAAGAGATGAATTAGAGATAATATTAAATTCAGATTATGGAAGTTCTATATATACCTTAGATTTTGGAAATTGTATATCTCTTAAAAAATTTGAAGATGTATTTTGGATTGCAACATCGGATGTGTTTGAAATAGCTAGTAATTATTATTTTAAAAGATTACAAAATAATGAAGTAGATTGGCAAACTGAAATGGCAGAATACTTAACAAAAAATGGTATTGAATATAAAAGATTATATTGTGGTAATGAAGGAATTCCATATAGATGGAGTAATCTTTATGAACAAAATAAAACAATTGAAGATTATGAAATGAATTGGAGAAAGTATTTTTTTAATTTGCCAGAATAATATATTTATAAAGTATAGAACAAAGTTATTATGAAAACAGTTATAAAGCCTTGGGGAAAGGAGGAATGGTTAGAACTCAATGATAGTTATTGTTACAAACGCATATACATAAATGCGGGCTATAAAACATCCTACCAATATCATAATTTTAAAAGAGAAACAAACTATATAATTTCAGGTGAAGCAGAAGTTTGGCTTGAAAATGATGAAGGTGTTGTTGAAAAGAAAATTATGAAAGCGGGTGATTATTTTAATGTAACACCACCAAAAAAACATAGAGTAATTGCACTTACTGATATAATTCTTCAGGAAGTTTCTACACCTGAAGTAGATGATGTAATCCGAATCAATGATGAGTTTGCCAGGGCAGATGGTAAAATAGAAGGAGAGCATCAAACTCCTGCGGTATTGATATTAGCAGCAGGATTGGGTACTCGTTTAGAATCTCTTACAAAAGAAATAAATAAAGCACTTTTACCAATTAATAATCGTGCAATTATTTCACATATAATTGATAAGTTTCCAAAAGAATACGAATTTGTTGTAGCAATTGGATATAAAGGTGATTTGGTAAAAGAATATTGTAAATTAGCATTTCCAAACCACAAATTTACATTTATAGATATTGATAATATTGGTGGTGAAGATTCTGGGCCAGGCTATTCAGCTTTACAATGTAAGCAAGATTTACAAAGACCTTTTTATATTACAACGTGCGATTGTTTAATCGACTCACCAATACCACATTTGGATGGTAATTGGTTGGCAGTTCAGCCAACATCTTATCCTGAAAAGTATTCGACAGTATTAGCAGATGGTGATAATATTATAAACTATTCAAATAAAAGCGAAGATGGATATGATTTAGCATTTATTGGGTTAGCTGGAATATGGGATTATAATATATTTTGGAATCAATTAGAATCTAAAACAATTAATGGCGAATTAGTATCAGCATTTGAATCCCCCTTAGAATACCCCACATTTAAAATTAAAAAATTAAAATGGTTGGATACTGGCAATTTAGATGATTTAAATAAAACAAAACACTACTTTAATGATAGACCATTATCTTTACAAAAAGATAATAATGAAATAACTTATAAAGAAGGTAGTAGATTTATAAAATTTACACCTGATAAAAATATTTTAGAAAATAGAATAAAAAGAGCTCGTTATTTAGGATTACAAATTCCTAATAATTTTGGCTATATTTCCAATTTTATGTATTATGATTGGAAAGATGGAGATACATTGTATGATATCGATTCTTTGGAATTATTTAAAAATTTTCTAAAAACATTGGAAACCAATTTTAGTGAAATATGTAATAATTCATTAGAGCATATAGAGAAGTTTTATAAAACAAAAACATATGAAAGGTTGAATAAATTTATAAGTAAAAATGGAGATAAATATTTTAAACATCCGCATAATATAAATGGTATAGATTATCCATCATATGATTCATTTTTTACATCAATCCAATTCGATAAATTTAATAGTAATTCTTTTTATAAACTATTTCATGGAGATTTACAATTTGATAATATCATTTTCAATACAAAGGAAAATAAATTTACATACATAGATTGGAGAGAATCGTTTGGAGGATATACAGAAGCAGGCGATATTTACTATGATTTGGCTAAGTTGTATGGTGGATGCATAATACCATATAATAAAATGAAAAACGAAGATAATATAAGTTTTATAGAAGGAGAGTATTCTATTAAATATTCCTATGAAATTTCAAATAATCTAAATTTATTTAAAAAAGAATTTGAAGAATGGGTGGTTAATATTGGGTTTGATTTGGATAAGATAAAGCTGATAACCGCTTTAATATTTTTAAATATGTCTCCGTTGCACGATGAAAAGTTTTCAAAAATGTTATGGTTTAAATCAATAGAAATGTTATATGAGTTTACAAATAAATAAAGATACAAAAATATATGGTTCATTTTCAGAAATGCCTGGCAACAACGGTTGTTTATTTTTTAACAAAGCATTTGAAGAGCATGGTATAAATGCAATATATAAATCATTTTATTCAAATAATATAGTAGATACCATCCACGCCGTTAAACATTTATCATTTAGTGGATTTGCATTGAGTATGCCTCATAAAATAACAATTATACCATATTTAAATCATTTAGATGATATTGCTCACAAAATTGGCGCAGTTAATACTGTTATAAATAATAATGGAGAATTGACAGGATATAACACGGATTTTTTTGGTATTGTTGATTTTTTTTCGTATATTAACGTAGGAAAAACTGTAAACATAATTGGTAATGGTGGATTTAGCAGAGCAATTCAATATGCTTGTAAAAAAATGAATATTGAATATAAAATTTTTGAAAGAAAAGATGTTGGAAAAATGTTCAACACTGTGGATGAGGTTTTTATAAACGCAACTCCATCAGAATTTGAATCCGCTTATAATAAAGTAATCGATTTAAGACCGCATACTCATTATGGAAAAATGGTTGCAGAATTTCAAGCCAAACATCAGTTTAAATTATATACCGGAATAGAATATGATGCTACCTAAATATTTCATATGCCCAATGTCTAAAAACATTGTTGATTCTGTTTTAGAATTAGAAAACCCAGCGTTTGGATTACTACCAACACGTAGACAAATAGATTGGAATGGTGGATATGTTAATGGTTGGAATACTGAATCTTTTTACAAATATGTTAAAGATATAAATCCTAATATAATTTTAGAACGTGACCACTCTGGTCCAATGCAAGGTGCTGAAAATGATAATGGATACATTACACATACGCATGATGCAAACTATTTTGATATTATACATTTAGACCCTTGGAAATATACTCAAAATCACATATTGGGTATAAAAGAAACAGTAGATTCAATAAAATACATTCACTATCTAAATCCAAATGTAAAATTTGAAATTCTTACTGAAGAAGCTATAAAATCATTTTCAGATAATGAACTGATTGATATTATGCAATATTTGATAAAGAATTTATCAGAGGAAGAATACGATAGTATTGTTTATATTGTAATACAATCTGGTGTAGGATTGGATTTGGTTAAAAAAGTAAATACTGGGGTTTTTGATTTGAATAAATTAAAAACGCAATCCCTTTTATTTAAATCATTTGGTAAACAAATAAAAGAACATAATGGAGATTATTTACAAACACCGGAGCTTCAAATAAGATTTCAAAATGGATTAAATTCAATTAATATTGGCCCTGAAATTGCTCAAATAGAAACAATGACTTATTTAAAACATATGACAGAAATTCAAATAGATGAATTTTATAAAATATGTTTGGATTCGAAAAAATGGGAAAGATGGGTATCGGATGATTTTGATTTTTCGGATAAGAAAAAACTTATAGAGGTGTGTGGTCATTATTGTTTTAATTTGTACGATATGCCAAAAGTAGATGATATTGTTAAAAAAAATATTAAAAATAAATTAAAATTTTTACCATAATGGGAAAGATATTTGCATTTGATTTAGATGATACATTGTGTTATAGACCTAAAGATGTAGAACATTTGGGTGGAGATAAATACCATCATTGTAAACCTATTCAAGAAATGATTGATATATCAAATTCTCTGTATGAAAAAGGAAATACAATATATATCTATACAGCTAGGGGTATGAAAACATACGATGGGGATATTAAAGTTATATATGAAAAATTATACGATTTAACTTTAAATCATTTAAAAGAATGGGGTATAAAGCATAATGGATTGTTTATGGGAAAACTACATTATGATTTACTTATAGATGATAAAGCTATGGATTTGGAAACAGCGAAACGGGAATTAAAAAACATATGAAAATATTAATCACAGGCGGCGCAGGTTATTTAGGTTCGGTTATAGTAGAAAGACTATTAAATGTAGGTTATGAGGTTACGGTATTGGATAAACTCCTATTCAATCAAACTTCTCTTTTACAATATACATCGTATCCTAAATTCAAATTCATTTATGGAGATGTTCGTAACGAATCATTATTAGAAGAATTATGTAAAGAAGCTGATGCTATTATTCCATTAGCAGCAATCGTAGGATTTCCCGCTTGTGCGGCTGACCCTAAGTTAGCAAAAGAAATCAACTTCGACCAAATCTTTAATATTGTAAGATTTGCAAAAGATAAAATGATTTTATATCCAAATACGAATAGTGGATATGGAATAGGTGTGGGGCAAACGGAATGTACGGAAGAATCGCCACTTACTCCAATTTCAGTTTATGGTCAAACTAAATGTGATGCTGAAAACTTTCTAAGAGCAAATACATCGGCAATTACATTTCGATTAGCAACCGTATTTGGCGTATCACCTAGAATGAGAACTGATTTGTTAGTAAACGATTTTGTTTACAAAGCAATAACGGATAAATACATTGTTGTATTTGAAAAAACATTTAAAAGAAATTTTATTCACATTGAAGATGTAGCATCCGCATTTCTTTTTATGCTGAATCATTATAATGAATATAAAGGAGAGGTATTCAATGTAGGATTAAGTTCTGCAAATCTTTCAAAGCAAGAATTATTAGAAAAGATACAATCTCATGTAAAGGATTTTGCGGTATCATATAACGACTTTTATGAGGACCCCGATAAAAGAGATTACATTGTATCAAACGCTAAAATAGAAGCGACTGGGTGGTTGCCACAATGGGATTTAGATAGAGGTATTAAACAATTGATTCAAGGATATCAAATGATAGTTCCTAAAATGGGAGCTGAATTTAGAAATGGATTTCCTTTGGGTTATGCAAATAGAACATAATATGAGTTACAAAAACAAAAAATGGAATGATGTTGAGGTTTCTTTTTTAAAACCATTTGGTAAAGATGTACCAATATTTTCACCATCTGTTTATAGAGAATATAGAGGAGAAATATGGACAACATATCATTCAGAAGAACATCCCGTTCATAATTTTATGAGTGGTGATTTAAAAGTTCACGGTAGATTCTCAAAATCATACAAAGGTGTATTAAGAGGTTTACATTGGGATAATAAAACTTGGAAACTAGTACAGGCACTTGTAGGAGATATATTTTTAGTTGTATTAGATATGAGAAGAGAATCATCAACATATGGTGATTGGAATTCCTATTTAATTACAGAAAAATCAAGAGACCAAGTTTTAGTTCCGCCTGGGTTTGCAAATGGACATTTTGCATTAACTGATTGTGTATTTCATTATAATTTATTTTATGAAGGAGATTTTGTTGAAGAAAATGCACAATGTGTAGTTAAATGGAATGACCCTGAATTTCAAATAGAATGGCCAACCGATTCACCAATACTACAAAAAAGAGACAGATGATAAAAAATTTAGAACAATATCCAATAGTAAGGGATATAAATTGGACTGAAGAAAAACTTATTGCATTTGAGCAAGAAATTGTTGATATATGGGAAGCCGGCAAAATAACAGGACCTGTACATTTATCAAATGGTAATGAAAAGCAACTAATTGAAATATTCAAAAGAGTTTCAGAAAACGATTGGGTATTTAGTACATGGCGTTCTCACTATCATTGGGTATTAAAAGGTATATCAGCTGATTATGGAAAAGAGTTAATTTCGCAAGGAAAATCTATTACAATGTGTAATATTGATGAAAAGTTTTACGCATCTGCAATAGTTGGTGCAACATTATCTATTGCTTTAGGAACTGCTTTATCTATTAAAAAAAGTGGTAGTGATGAGAAAGTTTGGGTATTTGTTGGTGATATGAGTTTTGAGAGTGGTATATTTTATGAGGTTCACAAATATGCCAGAAACTTTGACCTTCCACTACATTTTGTTGTAGAAGATAATGGGGTTTCAACATACACTCCAACAGAAGCAACTTGGAATACTAAAAGAGATATTCCATCCGATGTAATTCATTATACAT
>Ga0209358_10002264_pt1 | contig 14767 bp, 15 predicted proteins | sample LauGreFa1BDMLBSN_2_FD_187574 | JGI IMG/M metagenome (GOLD analysis project Ga0209358, IMG submission 187574) | Freshwater lake microbial communities from Lake Michigan, USA - Fa13.BD.MLB.SN (SPAdes) (version 2) | ecosystem: Environmental > Aquatic > Freshwater > Lake | place: Lake Michigan, USA... | reverse complement strand
GGTAGGGGCGCAGCGTTCTTTTAACCGCAGGTTAAAAAACCGAACCTGTGAAGCCCGCAAGACGGCGACCGCATAGCGGGAAGGCCCAAATAAAAAATATCATGAAGAATATAATTTGGACGATGTCTTCGGCCCAGGCTGCTCCGGACTCATTACATTCGGTTTTTGCCTCGCAAAGAACCAAGCCCTTCGTATCCCTATCGCATTTTTATTACGTGTTGCATCACAACCGCCTTAGCCGGCTGAAGGGGCGCAGCGTTCTTTTAACCGCAGGTTAAAAAACCGAACCTGTGAAGCCCGCAAGACAGCGACCGCAAAGCGGGAAGGCCCAAATAAAAAAAAAACATGAATAAAAAAAGATTATTTCTATTTGGCTAGCTAAATTAAGAACAAAATGCAAATAAATTAATAAGGTCTAAGTAATTATGATTTGGACTTTTTGTTGTAATATGTGTTACGCATAATCATGTGATTTCAATAAGGGTTCTGTTTTTTAATTAATGATTTACTTTTTTTGCAGGGCTTATAATTTCCTAATTTAGCAATCTATGGCACAACACAGTGAAGATCTTTTTAAATCGGTTATTTCGCATGCAAAAGAATATGGATTTATTTTTCCAAGTAGTGAAATATATGATGGCTTGTCGGCTGTATACGATTATGGTCAATTGGGGGCTGTGCTTAAAAAAAATCTGAGGGATTATTGGTGGAAATCAATGGTGCAAATGCATCAAAATATTGTAGGTATAGATGCTTCTATTTTTATGCATCCAACCGTTTGGAAAGCCAGCGGCCATGTGGATGCATTTAACGATCCTTTAATTGACAATAAGGACAGTAAAAAACGTTACCGTGCCGATGTTTTAATAGAAGATTACGTGGCAAAGCTTGATGCAAAAATTCAACAAGAGGTAGAAAAGGCCGCAAAACGCTTTAATCCCTTTGATGAAACCTTATTTAAATCTACCAATCCGCGAATACAGGAGTATTTGGCAAAACGTTTAAATACCATGGAACGTTTTAAAACAGCCATGGAAAGCAATGACTTAAATGCAGTACGTGATTTAATTATAGATTTAGAAATTGTTTGTCCTGTCAGTGGTACCCGAAATTGGACAGAAGTGCGGCAATTTAATTTAATGTTTAGTACTTCTATGGGTTCGGTTTCTGAAGAAGCCAGCACATTGTATTTAAGACCCGAAACCGCTCAGGGTATTTTTGTAAACTATTTAAATGTTCAAAAAAGTGGTCGTTTAAAATTGCCTTTTGGAATTGCACAAACCGGTAAAGCCTTTAGAAATGAAATTGTAGCGCGTCAATTTATTTTTAGAATGCGGGAATTTGAACAAATGGAAATGCAGTTTTTTGTAAAGCCAGGATCTGAAATGGAATGGTATGAGCATTGGAAAACTAAACGTTTACAATGGCATATAAGATTAGGATTAGGCGCAAATTTATACCGATTTCACGATCATGTTAAGCTGGCCCATTACGCTAATGCAGCTTGTGATATTGAGTTTAATTTCCCCTTTGGCTTCAAAGAATTAGAGGGTATACATTCACGTACCGACTTTGATTTAAAACAACACGAACAGTATTCTGGTAAAAAGCTTCAGTATTTTGATTCGGAAACCAATCAACATTATACACCCTATGTTGTAGAAACCTCTGTAGGATTAGATCGTTTGTTTTTGGCCGTTATGTCAGCTTCATTAAAAGAAGAGCAGATTGAACAGGATACACGCACAGTAATGCAGCTGCCGCCGTTTTTAGCACCTTATAAAGCAGCTATTTTACCTTTACTAAAAAAAGACGGTTTACCTGAATTTTCTATGACCTTGCTTAAGTCCCTACAACCCTATATAGAATTATTTTACGATGAAAAAGATACGGTAGGTAAACGGTACCGTCGGCAGGATGCCATTGGTACGCCTTACTGTATAACAGTTGATCATCAAAGCTTAGAAGATTCAACGGTTACTATACGTTACCGTGATACCATGCATCAGGAACGTATGCATTCAACAGCCTTATTAGCATTTTTAACTCAAAATACCGGAATGGCAACGGTATTGCAAGGGGTATAAAAAAAGCCCCGTTTTGGCGGGGCTTTTTCATCAATAATAAAATTTTTGCTTAGGTTCAAATTCAATATTTTTTACCACTAATGCTAATATTTATCAATTTATTATACTTATTAGATTCAAAAAAAAATTGAATGTTTTAATAAGGCAATAGTAAAATCTGAAATTGAATCTATTTTTGCGGACCGGACGGGACTCGAACCCGCGACCTCCGCCGTGACAGGGCGGCATTCTAACCAGCTGAACTACCGGTCCTCAACCCGTTTTTGGGTATGCAAATGTAGTGTATTTAATTAAATTAAACAATCAGGAACTAATAATTTGTTCGCTATGGGCCTCGGTATTTACTTCACGAATAACCTTTGAAATAATCCCCTTGCTATTAATTACAAAGGTATTACGCAATACACCATCGTAGATGCGTCCCATAAATTGTTTTTTGCCCCAAACATCATAGGCTTTTATAATAGTTTTATGGGTGTCAACCAAAAGCGAAAAAGGTAAATTATATTTTTTAGCAAATTTAGAATGCGATTTAGCATCATCGGCACTTACTCCTAAAACCACATAATTGTGTTTGCTTAATGTATTGTAATGATCTCTTAAATTACAAGCTTCTTTAGTGCAACCCGGGGTATCGTCTTTAGGATAAAAATACAGTATAATATTTTTGCCTTTTAATGCATTAGAATCAATCCAGTTTCCGTTATGATCTTGTGCTTTAAAAGCCGGGGCTTTAATGCCTTCTTTTAACGACGATTGATGTGCCATAAATTTTGTTTTAGTGGCAGATATTACGGGTTTTGCTGCTTTGGTTTTTAAAACACTTGCTTTTTTTACACTTTTGGCTTTAGCAGTGTGCGCTGTGGATTTAGATTTTTTTATACCTAAAGGTTTGGAATCAGGGCTTTTTAAAACCTTGGTGCTTTTGGAAATTTTTGCTTTTGTAATTTTAGTTTTTGGTTTTTTTGTTTTCATAATTGTTGATTGTTGATGGTTTTTAAAATATTTGCAGGCCGTGCGTATACCGCATTGGGCGCATTTAGGGTTTCGAGCCAGGCAGGTATAGCGTCCGTGTAAAATAAGCCAATGATGAGCTTTATGAACCAAAGGTGCGGGAAAATATGCAACAAGTTCCTGTTCAACCCGTAATACAGAAGTACCGGCTTTTACCAAGCCAATACGTCCACTTACTCTGTATACATGGGTATCTACAGCCATGGCCGCTTTACCGTATAAAACCGATAGAATTACATTGGCTGTTTTACGGCCCACGCCGGGTAGTTGTATCAGCTCATCTAAATGCATAGGTACCTCACCCTTATGTCGGTTAAGGATAAGTTGAGAAGTTTCATATAGATAACGGCTTTTGGATTGGGGATAGCTAATACTTTTGATAAGATTAAAAATATCGTTAACGTTAGAACCCGCCATAGCCTGGGCATCCGGTAAAATTGAAAAAAGTTTGGGGCTAACGGCATTAACGCGTTTATCGGTACACTGAGCACTTAAAATGACAGTTATTAATAACTGAAACGGTGTTTGGTAAATTAATTCGGTTTGTGCATTTGGAAAAGCATTTGAAAAATATTCTATACAGGCAGTATAGCGGTCTTTGCGCTTCACAATTTAAATTTAAGATATTTGCAGTATGAAAACGTGTAATTTGGTAATCTTGGCACTGTTGTTATGTGCCTGCCAAAATACAGATTCAACCCAAACAGTACAACAGTCCAATCCAACAAATGTTTCGGTTCATGATCCAAAATTTAAAAATGAACTTTTAACGGCCAATGCCCGTGTTTTAAAAAAAGAACAAGATGAATTTGCAGTTTATGCCCGTGAACATAAAATGCCATTTATTAAAACGCCCCGAGGGGTTTGGGTATATGTGTATGTTAAAAATACAAAAGGCATGCAGGTTTCGGCGGGTATGACTATAAATATGAGTTATACATTAAGTTTACTAAACGGCGATATTTGTGAAACCAGTGCAGGTAGGGTAGTGCCCTTTCAGGTTTCAGCACAGCAAGCTGAAAGCGGCTTGCATTATGGTTTAATGCTTTTAAAAAAAGGAGAAAAAGCAGTTTTTTTATTGCCATCAAGTCGGGCTCAGGGCCTTATGGGCGATCAAAACAAAATTCCGCCACAATCGCCTTTAGTATATACAGTTGAATTAGAAACCTGATATGACATTAAAAACCTTAATTATATGTTTTGCATGGAGTATTGTTTTTACTTCATGTTCGCATAACCGACTGGATATTGACATTTCTGAAGTTAAAACGGGTTCGTATAAATTTATACGCTTAGATTCCTTGCTTTGGGTATGGAGTGTAAATACACGGGACACAGATACCGCTCTAAAACATATACAAAATCTCAGTTCGGCTCAGCGTTTTGCTTTAAGCTCGGTTATTCCTGTAGATTCTTTACGAAATACGAACGCTCAAAAACGGGTTATTAAGCGCTACATTAAAAATGCCGATATTGCTGCTGCATTAGGGCGTATCCATAGCCTTTACACGCCCGAGAAATTTGGTCGTTTAAAAACAGAAATAGACATCCTGTTTAAACATTACGCTTATTATTTTCCAAAAGATAGCATACCTAACATTATAAGTTTTTGTTCGGGTTGGAATTATGCATTTGCCCCATATAGAAATAACTTGGTTTTAAGTTTGGATATGTATTTGGGTGATACCTGCAGCCTTTATAAATATTTACCTTTTCCAAAATATCAAATTGCTAAAATGAATCCCGATTATATTATACCGGATTTAGCAAGGGCATTACTACTAATTAAAACAGATCGTCAACAAGCTGCAGATTTTTTATTGGCCCATGCTGTGTTTTATGGGAAATTGTTTTATGGCATTAAAGCGCTTATACCCAAAACCGATGATCGTTTAATTTTAGGATATACAACCGATCACATGAAATATTTAAGCCAGTATGAACATCAATTATGGACCTATTTTGCAACGGATAATAAATGGTTTGTACAAGATTTAAAAGTTATACGTGCACATATTACCGAAGGACCATTTACGGCTGCTATTAGTAAAGAATGTCCACCCCGAATAGCAATGTGGGTGGGTTACCGTATGGTTACAGCTTTTATGAATCGTAATCCGCAAATTACTTTAGATTCGTTATTTAGTATTCAAGACCCCCATCGTATTTTACGAGAAAGCGCTTACAGACCCTGAATGGAATTTAAAATGGCAGCCCCCTGATTAAGGCTTTGCTCAGTTTTTGCAAAACAAACCCGTAAAAGATTGGGCTTAACTTTACCGGCATAAAACACCGAAACAGGTATGCACGCAATACCATATGTTGTAACTAAATCAAAGGCCATTTCGGTATCGGGCAAGTTAGATATGGCACTGTAATCTAATAATTGAAAATAGGTACCCTTGCAGGGCAAAAATTTCCATAAGCTATTCTGTAGTTTCGTTTTAAAATAATCCCGTTTTTTTTGGTAAAACGCAGGTAATTCCAAATAAGGTTTAAACTGTTGTAAATAATCTGCTATAGCATGTTGTAAAGGATGATTTACAGCAAAAACCTGAAATTGATGCACCTGACGTAATTTAAAACTAAGTGTAGCATCGGCTGTTAAAGTGCCAATTTTCCATCCGGTGGTATGCAGTGTTTTTCCAAACGAACCAATAATGATGCTGTATTGACGCAGTTCAATTCGGCTGTATAACGATTGATGTTTATGAGAATCAAACACCATATGTTCGTAAACTTCATCCGCAATAACAAGTAATTTATATTTTAATACCAAAGCCGACAGCATATCCAAATCTGTGGTACTTAATACTGCACCACTGGGATTATGAGGGTTATTAATAACAATTGCTTTAGTAGCTGGGTTTATATTTTTTTCAACCTGGCCCCAGTCAATTTTAAATTGCGGTGGAAGCAGTGGAATATGTACCGGAAAGCCCCCTTGCAGTTTAATTGCAGGATCATAACTGTCATAGGCGGGATCAAACACAATTACTTGATCACCGGGTTTTATAAACGTACTAAATGCTGTATATAGAGCCTGCGTTCCACCTGCAGTAATTGTAATTTCATTTTCTGGGTCAAATTCAGCTTGGTAACAGTTTTTTATAATGTTAGCAACCTGTTTTCGTAAGTTTAAAATACCTGGCATGGGGGCATATTGCTGTAATTTTGAATTACTTAAATAATACCTTGCGATATCTAAAAGTGCTGGATCGCATTCAAAATCCGGAAAACCTTGTGCAAGATTTAGGGCTTGATGCTTAGTGGCCATTGCCGTCATGACACTGAAAATGGACTCGCCTTGAGAAGTAAGTTTTGAAGGACTTTGCATTTTTAGTAATATTCGTCAAAAATAATGTAATTTTGTGGCACTGGTCCTGTGGCCGAGTGGCTAGGCTGAGCTCTGCAAAAGCTCCTACAGCGGTTCGAATCCGCTCGGGACCTCAAAACATGATAAAACCGCTTTTTTAAGCGGTTTTTGGTTTTTACGACCTTCGTATTTGATCTAAAAGATTATTTAATTGCTCAATGTTAGTATCGGATACAGATGCAAAAACATCTTTTATAACATCATCAATTATATCAAGTTGTTTTAAAACTTGAATCCCTTTTTCTGTTATTTGAATGTTGATTTGTCTTCGATCACCTGGACAGATTTCACGATGTGCTAATTTCTTTTTTACTAAATTATCCAAAACACGAGAGGTGTCGCTCATTTTATCAAGCATACGAGCTTTAATAAATTTCAATGAACAGGCTTTTGGCTTTTGACCACGAAGTATGCGTAATATATTATATTGCTGATGGGTTAAATTATGCGATTTTAAATAAGAACTGATTTTTAAGTTAAGCCAGTTTACTGTAAATAGTAAATTAATAGCTAATTTTTGCTGCGGATTTTTAAATGATTTTTGATGTATTTCGTCTTCTATTTTCATTTCAAAAAAAAGCTATAGTGTAGAATTACACTATAGCTTAGGTTTCTTTATTTGCCTTTAATTAACTCTATATTTAGATCTAGTTTTACTTCTTCACTTACAACAAGTCCTCCAGATTCAATGGCCATATTCCATGTTAATCCAAAATCTTTTCTGTTTATTTGTCCGTTTACCTTAAAACCATATTTTATATTACCATAGGGGTCTTTAACTGGTTTTGTGGCAGCGGTAGCTAATAGTGTTATTTTTTTTGTTACGCCATGCATAGTCAAATCGCCTGTTAATGTGTAAGCTGTTTTTGACTTTGGTTTTAACTTCATGCCGGTAGATTTAAACGTTATTTTAGGATATTTAGTTGCGTCAAAAAAATCTGCGCTCTTTAAATGTCCATCTCTGTTTTCGTCTTCAGTATTTATAGATGCTACATCTGCTGAAAATTCAATTTTACTATCAGTAAAATCGTTTTCTGATTTTGACTCAACAGATCCTTGATATATTTTAAATTTTCCTTCAGTTTCACTCACCATTAAGTGCGTAACTGAAAACCCTAGTTTAGAATGTGAAGCGTCAACATTCCATTTTACTTGTGCCTGTGTAAGGCCCGCTAGCAGCACAGCTGCAAAAATTGATTTTGATTTCATAGGTACAAATATACGTTATAACATATAATGTTATAACGTTAAAAAAATTAAAAACATAATATTTTGATAATCCACCTGTTAAGCAAAAAACCCTTGTAAATACATGATTTACAAGGGTTTAATAGCTAACTATGGTAGCCCGTACGGTAATTTGTAACACGTTGATTATCAGTACGTTTCAAAGCATACAACACTACTGTTATCAATGGTTTTAAGCCAACTTAATTTTTATTAATGCTGATAAAAAACGATAAAATCTGATATCAAAAGAGGAAATTATCCACCTATTTATCCACCTGTTATTTATTAATACCCTCTGTAGGAAGTAATCTATGTATCCGGCTATATTTTGCAATTAATTTGGCCTAAACATTCATAAATCATTGTTAATTGGTAGAATATCTTTATTCTTAAAAAACATAAAATGAGGTTGGAAGATAAAAAAAAATAAAATTTAAATTTAAAAAAAACAATATGAAAATTAGGTTTATGCAAATGATGGACGTGGATATACAGTTAAAAGTATCTAAATATGAACTAACTCATGAACATCAAAATAACGGCTGGCGCTTACCAACTCTTAATGATATGATAATGGTATTTAATGACCAGAGTTGGAATACTGATATAAATCTAGAAAATTGTTGGTATTTAATTGATCAGGATTCTGAAGGGAAAAAGCCATTTGACTCTAGCCTTCTAGGCGGATTTTATCAATATCAATTTGATTTTTCTACAGGAGAGCATGGTTGGAGGGATTGTACAGAGGATCATTGGGGGCTTGCTAATGTAATATTAATAAGAAGCGAGATACCAATTGCTAAGTTAGAACACAACGGCAATTCAATTTCAAATTTAATCCTTCAGGCATGTGATATGGGTGAGATGACTTTGCCAGAGGCGCAAAGCGCGATAATTAAATTAGGGGACGGGTGGCGTTTACCTACAATAGATGAATTAGATTTGATATATGGCGCTAGTGAATTTTGCAGAAAAGAAAATGATTTTAATTTATGCAATAACAAATATTATTGGGCAAATGAAAAATTATCAGAAAGTCAATTTGATGTCAATGGTGATAAAGCTGCGATATTTGTTAGCAATTATGAACCCGATTCTATGGCTGGAAATAAATCTGATTTTGAGTTTATATGCAAGTTGCTTTTAAGCCACTAAGATTGAATGTAACATTTGTAACAAACTCTTCTTTCTCTGAAACCTACATTTGCAAAAAATAAAATCATGTTTGGTTTACTTAAAAAATTATTTGGAGTTGGTGCTAATGTTGATTTAAGTGCATTAATAAAAGAGGGCGCTGTTATTGTTGATGTAAGAAGCAAGGCAGAATATGCTTCCGGGCACGTGAAAGGTTCTGTTAACATTCCGTTAGAGCAAGTAAGTGCTAATATTTCAAAACTAAAAAAGCACAACCACATCATTACCTGTTGCAGAAGTGGTGCAAGAAGTGGCATGGCAAAACGCACACTTGAAGCAAATGGATTTAACAATGTAACTAATGGAGGCAGTTGGCAGAGTGTTAATCAACACATTTAATATATGGAAAAATTGAAAATTCTTATCCCAACTGATTTTTCTGTTCAGGCAGAATATGCTTACTTGATGGTTAAAAAACTTGAGGAAAAAGCACCAATTGATATTCATTTTGTACATGTGTTGGACATGCCCGACATAGTTACCATGGATGAAAATGGCAGAATTGATACCTGTGGTGAAATTGACATTGAATACGTGGAAACTCAACGCGATATAGCCAACAGAAAATTAAATAGCTTAAAAACAATCTATGGTAATCATATTTCTGTTCAGCTTATTCTAGGTAAACTAACCGATGCCATAATTGAATATGCTGAAAAAAATAATTTTGATTTGATTGTAATGGGAACCAAGGGTGCATGGGGAATGAAAGAGCTATTTTCAGGTTCAGAAGCTCAATTTATTGCGAGAAAATCTACAATTCCTCTTTTATCATTGATGTGCGATAGATCAGATTTAATTATCAAAAATATTTTATTAGTTCATGATTTCAGCAAAGTAAGTAATGATAATCTTGGTTTATTGAAAAAACTAGTTAAAGCATTTGAAGCAAAAACTCATTTACTTCAAATTGTTGATTCTCCATCTGAGAATGAAAGAAAAAAATTGTTGGATCAAATGGATGAATACTCAAAAGTAAATGATATTACCAACTATGAAAAACATCTTTTACAAGATACGGATATTGAGAATGGAGTTGTTCATTTCAATCAGATGCATGAAGTTGATTTAGTCTGCATTGGCACTCATGGAAGAGGCAGTATGTTTCATAGCAGCGCAGCTGAAAAATTAATCAATCATTTATTTAAACCCATTATTTCTTTTCATCTTAATAATTAAAGTATGCCCGATTTTATAACACAAACATGGCCTTGGTGGATATCTGGAACGTTGATAGCAGGTATCATGTTCTTTTTAATTTATTTTGGTCAATCTTTTGGATTCTCTTCAAACCTGCGAACAATTTGTTCAGCAGCAGGATGTGGCAAAAAAGTAAAGTTTTTTGATTTCAACTGGAAATCTCAATTATGGAATATTATATTCTTGATAGGCGCAATGATGGGTGGCTTAATCGCACATCAATTTTTTTCAACCGATGCGCCAATGGTTATCTCTGAAAATACAATTCGGGATTTAGAATCTCTTGGATTTGCTAAACCCACATCTGTTCAACCAAAAGAGTTATTCAGTTTTGAAGCTGCATTTACATTAAAAGGTTTTTTACTCCTTGCAATAGGTGGTTTATTGGTTGGTTTCGGGTCAAGGTATGCAGGTGGTTGTACTTCTGGTCATGCCATTAGTGGTTTATCTAATTTACAATTGCCTTCTTTAATTGCAGTTATTGGTTTTTTTATAGGTGGCTTAGTTATGACATTTTTAATTTTCCCCTTAATATTTTAATATGAAGTTCATTAAGTTTTTAATTCTTGGTATTGTCTTCGGAATTGTAATGGCAAAATCTGAAGTAATGTCGTGGTATCGCATACAAGAAATGTTTCGATTTCAATCGTTTCACATGTACGGCATAATTGGAACAGCTGTAACGCTTGGAGTAATAGGTGTTGGATTAATCAAAAAATTCAATATTCGTGATTTTCATGGAAATCCTATAAAATTTTTTCCAAAAGAAAAATCTACAGCCAGATATCTAATTGGTGGTACCTTGTTCGGACTTGGCTGGGCATTAAGTGGTGCTTGCCCAGGACCAATGATTGTAAACATAGGTTACGGATTCTTAACTATGATAATCGTATTCTTCTTTGCTTTAGTTGGAACATTTTTATATGGATTGATTAAGGATAAATTACCTCATTGAGAAATTAATTTGTCTGTATTAAAATGAATACACGCAATTTTTTAATCCTTCTTTTAAGTTTAAATTGGAGGTTGATGTTTTCGCAAGAGCATTCAAATCATCATATTACTTTACAGCCTAAGGATTCAGCTTGCTTAAAAGAATATTTTATTGGCGCACATTGGGAAGCACATACCCGAAGTTTTTTTATGTCAACCATTAATGAGGGGAATTTAAAAGATGATTATGCATTTGCAAGTGGTGCAGGCATTGGTGTTATGACAAAACCCTTTTATGGATTGCAATTGGGGATAAGCGGTTTTTTTATTTATAATTTAGCATCTTCAGCCATTCATGTTAAGGATTCTTTTTCTCATGCACCTAACAGATATGAGATTGGATTGTTTGACTTAGAAAATCCTGCCAATAAAAATGATCTTGATAGGCTTGAAGAGTTATATCTCAAATATAATCTTTCAAAAAGCAATATTACAATTGGTAAAATTAATCTAAATACCCCTTTTCTAAATCCACAAGATGGAAGAATGCGGCCTACTTTGGAGGAAGGTGTTTGGATTACTATTAATGAGTCTAAGAAAATGGGTTTTAGTGGCGGTTGGATCTGGGATGTTTCACCGCGATCAACAGTGCAGTGGTTTAAATTAGAAAAATCATTTGGTATCTACTCAACCGGCCTTAATACGTTCGGCGAAAAATCAATGTATCATGATAACATTACAAGCAGCGGCATTGCAATTGCTAACATCTATTTTCAGCCAAATGAAAAATTAAAAATTAATTTATGGAATGGATTGGTTGATAACGTAATGAATACGGCAATGCTTGAAATAACTACAACACAGTCAACATCTCATTCATACTCTCACTTTCAGGGATTGATGTATATTCATCAGGATGCAATCAACCATGGTGGAAATAGTGATCAGCGAAAAACGTATATGAGCAGGAATGCACAATCGAATGTAATTAGTGCACAAGTAGGCATTAAAAATAACAAATCAAGTTTGTCTATCAATTATACACATATTACTGGCGATGGCAGGTATTTGATGCCCCGTGAATGGGGAAGGGAAGCATTCTATACATTTATGCCCAGAGAGAGAAATGAAGGATATGGTAATGTTCACGCTATTGCATTAAAAGCATCAACTAAATTTCATGATAAAATTAAAACAGGAATAGCTTATGGTTACTTCAAATTGCCTGACATCACAAATTATCGTTTAAATAAATACAGCATGCCATCCTATCATCAACTAAATTGTGATGTTGCATATCGGTTTACCGGCTTTTTAAAAGGAATGGAGTTAAGAACATTGATTGCTTATAAACTTAAAGAAGGGGAAACTTATAACAATCCGAAATATATTTACAATAAAGTAAATATGATTAACTTTAATTTTATATTAGATTTTAAGTTATAGCGCTTAACGATTTGTATTTATGCCAAATGACACATTAAAAAATAAACTCTCACTAATTTTCGAAAACAAATTAGTTGACGAAATTTTAAATCTTGCCGAAGTAATTCAAGTTAAAGAGGGTGACGTAATAATGGACTATGGTAAAAAAGTGAGGTTTTTGCCAATCATTATTAATGGTACAATCCGGGTGATGCGTAAAGATGAAGAAGGAAGAGAGATTATTTTATATTACCTCACTAATAATGAAAGTTGTGCCATGGCTTATGCTTGTTGCATGGAGGCAAAATTAAGCGAAGTAAAAGCGGTAGCCGAGGATAATGTGGAGTTGATAAAAATTCCACACGAAAAATTAGATGAATGGCTATTGAAATATCCGAGTTGGAAAAGTTATATTTTTAAAAGTTTTACGTTAAGATTCAATGAGCTTTTGCGCTCGTTGGAAAGTATCGCCTTTCATAAATTAGATGAACGATTAATTAATTACCTCAAAAATAAATCAAAACTTTCTGGAAAAAGCTCACTGCAATTGTCGCATAATCAAATTGCCGAAGAAATGGGAACAAGTAGGGTTGTAATTTCAAGATTATTGAAGCAATTGGAAAACGACAAAAAATTAATTCTGTATAGAAATGAAATTAAGTTATTAAGTGGTTTTTAAATCAAGAGCTTTTTATGAATTAATGTTAAGATAAATTTTATTTCAATCTTTCAGATATGTAACAAAAGTAACCGTTAAGCAAGTTTTGATAATAGATCTTTGTCGAAGTAAAATAAAACTAAGACATGGAAATTATCGGTTACATCGCATCAATTCTTATCGGAATCTCACTTGGATTAATAGGAAGCGGTGGAAGTATTTTAACTGTGCCAGTATTGGTATATCTTTTTTCAGTTGATGCAGTTTCAGCTACGGCATATTCACTATTTATTGTAGGCTTCACAGCAGCAATAGGTTCAATAGCATACTTTAAAAAAGGATTGGTTAATATTAAAACTGCTGTTGTTTTTGGAATACCATCGATCATTGCCGTATTTTTTACTCGTGCCTATATTGTTCCTGCAATACCAAAAGAGGTGTTTTCTGTTGGGAATTTTATTGTTACTAAAAGTATACTTATGCTTTTGTTATTTGCAATTTTAATGATTGCCGCTTCTTTTAGCATGATTAAAAAAAATAAACAGAAAGATAATGAGTTAAAAGAAGGACAACAACAATTTAATTATCCAATGATTTTGTTGGAAGGGTTGCTGGTGGGTATCGTTACAGGGCTTGTTGGCGCTGGCGGAGGTTTTTTAATAATTCCTGCTTTGGTTCTTTTGTCAAAAATTCCCATGAAAGAGGCTGTTGGTACATCACTCGTTATAATAGCTGCAAAGTCACTGATCGGATTTTTTGGTGAGAGCAACGAAACACTGATTGACTGGTCGCTTTTAATGATTATTTCACTTGTGGCAACTTCAGGTATTTTCATTGGAATGTTCCTGTCTAAAAAAATTGATGGAGCAAAACTAAAACCATTATTTGGGTGGTTTGTTCTTGTAATGGGGGTTTACATTATAATAAAAGAAACACTTTTAAATTAAATAATATAAAATAAATAAAATGAAAATAGAACAGATTTATACTGGATGTTTAGCACAAGGTGCATATTACATCACATCAAAAGGAGAGGCTGCAATCATTGATCCTCTAAGAGAAGTGCAGCCTTATATTGACAGAGCGAATAAAGATGGGGTTAAAATAAAGTATGTTTTTGAAACGCACTTTCATGCTGATTTTGTTTCCGGTCATGTTGATTTAAGCAATAAAACCGGCGCACCAATTGTTTATGGCCCAACTGCAAAACCAGAGTTCGATGCAATTATTGCACATGATGGTGAAGAGTTTAGAGTTGGTGCAATTACAATTAAAGTAATTCATACTCCCGGCCACACGCTTGAAAGTTCTTGCTTCTTATTAAAAGATGAAAATGGCAAGGATCACGCATTGTTTAGTGGAGATACTTTGTTTCTAGGTGATGTAGGCAGACCTGATCTTGCTCAAAAAGCAGCTTCCATGACTCAAGAGGAATTGGCTGGCCTACTTTATGAATCATTGTATTCAAAAATTTTACCATTATCAGATGATCTTACAGTTTACCCTGCACACGGAGCAGGAAGTGCCTGCGGTAAAAACATGATGAAGGAAACTGTTGATTCATTAGGGAATCAGAAAAAAATAAATTATGCCTTAAATCAACCGAATAAAGATGCTTTTATTAAAGCAGTAACTGATGGTTTATTGCCT
>Ga0209358_10002263_pt1 | contig 14768 bp, 9 predicted proteins | sample LauGreFa1BDMLBSN_2_FD_187574 | JGI IMG/M metagenome (GOLD analysis project Ga0209358, IMG submission 187574) | Freshwater lake microbial communities from Lake Michigan, USA - Fa13.BD.MLB.SN (SPAdes) (version 2) | ecosystem: Environmental > Aquatic > Freshwater > Lake | place: Lake Michigan, USA... | reverse complement strand
CTATCTATGAGGTCATTCCTAACCGCACCGCAACTCCGTTGGGGCTTCATTTCTCTCTTATTGAAACGGTAAGGGTTCAATGTCTGATGGGATTTTTTTAAAAATACCATCAATTTTATTATCAGAATTTAAAACTTTAAATAGGACATTTATATATTAAAAAACCTCAAATTAAACCCGCTAAATTTTAAAAGACCCCTAAAATTTTACCCCCTTTATTTTTTTGTTGATTTCCCGCTAAAATTTTTTAAGACCTGTAAAATAACCCCTTTATTATTTTGTTGATTTTCCGCTAAATTTTTTATTTTGGTTTTTTTAAATCCCTTAAAATTATTTTCTTACATTTAATTATATAGACAAAAAATGAATAATACCCCTAGAACCTTAAATTTAGATTTACCTGATAATAAATATCAGTCTATGTTTTACACATCAGAAGCCGATAAATTAATAAAAAAACTTAAAGCAGAACAGGATTTAAAAGATTATAGAGATAGTTTAAAAAAACCAATTTTTAATATAAAAAGAACACCAACCAAGGAGGAGAAAAAAGCAGAACAAAAAAGACAACGTGAAGAAGTAAAGGCTTTAAATAAGGTATTTAAAGAAAAAACAAAAAAGCAAAGACAACCAAGAAAGAAGAAAGAGCCGGTAAAAAGAGAATATAAAAGAGATAATAAAGATATTATAATTAAAGGTAATCTTATTTATGATTATAAACAATATGATGATAATAATTTTGCTACATATATATGGGATAAATATTTCCCCGATTTAGCAAAATTATATGGTTATAGACAAGGTTTAATGACAGATAATGAATTAAAATTATTTCAAATAAAATATGATGATGAATTAGATAAATTAATATTATATGAAAAATCAAAAGGTTATATATATTATGATGATTTTTTTTATAATGATGATGAAATACAATCTAAATTAACAATAAATGAAAAATTAAAATTAAAAGAAAATATTAAAAAAACACGTAATACAGTATTAAAAAGAACAAGTATAAAAGGAGGATTTGATGAAAAATTATATTATTATCAAATTTATAATAATACATATTATGATTATAATGATAAGAGAAAATATTATAATTATTTTTTAATACGTGTAATAAATAATTATATACCTACATATGGTTATTTTGTATTTATTAAAGAAGATTATATTAATGAAATTATTAATAATATACAAAAAAAAGAATTAAAAGAAATTAAAATGAAAGATGCGTATTCATATAATATTGAAGGATATGAAAACCAAGAATGGGAAACAAATAAAGGGCGGTGCGTATTTGATTATATTAAATTTAAATATGGAAATTTAAAAGGTTTAAAATTAGCCTGTAATGATGATGAATTAATTAAAATTTTTGATGATGATAATGTTTTAATTAATGGCGTTAATACTTATCAAATAAATAATTTTTGTAAAACGTATAATATCCCTTTATATGCTTATGATGAAAATGAAAAATTATTTCATCATTTTTATCCCGATAAAAAAAATAATTATCCGTCTATGATGTTTAAAATATTAAATAATCATTTTTACCCGATACCAGAAAATAAAAGACGTTCTTTAATTAATAATAAAAATGGTTTAAATATATATTCAAATTTATATAATGATGATAATAAAAAAGAAGAAGAAATAAAAAACGAAATAATAGTTTTAAATGAAAATGATAATATATTTACAAAATTAAGCGATATTATGAAAAAGAATAAAAAAATACCAAATGTTAGAATGTATGATGATAATATTACATCAATAAAAATTAATGATAATAATTATATTTTTAGAGATACTGATGATATGATTAAAAATATTTTAAATAATATGAATATTGAATATAAAGGACAAACAATAACAGAAATAATTTCAATTATTATTAAAGATAAAATTAATATGTCATCTCCTAATATTACCGTTTATAATGACTTATTAAGAGCAAAAAAAAACCGAGCATTTAATGGATTAATTAAAGATATAAATGAAAATGATAATTTAATTGCTTATGATATTAATAAATGTTATTCATCTATTTTATATAAACCAATTGAAGAATGGATATTATTAGATGTTAATAATGATTGGGAAGATTTCAATAATGATGATGATATTAAATTGGGTCTTTATAGTATTGAAACAGATGATAATTTATTATTTAAAGGTAATAATATTTATTCATCAGCAATAGTAAAAAAAGCAATTGAAGAAAAAATAAAATTTCGCATTATAAGCGTATTATATGCAGATAAAAAACAATCTAAAAATTTATTTGTTGATATTATTGATGATATTTTAAAAATTACTAATAATGATATGACATTATATAAACTTATGATTAATTGCATTTCTGGAATGATGGGAAAAAATAAAATGAAATATACAAAAGCACATATAAATAGTAGTTTAGAACATATATTTTCAACTATTGATAATTATAAAAAAGAAGATGATAATATAAACGCTTTTATAAAAAATATTGATGATAAATATTATTTATATGGATTTAGTAAAGATATTAAATTATATGATGTTAATATACCTATGTATATTCAAATATTAGACCAATCAAACATAAAATTATATGATATGATAAAAAAAGCAGATGGCGAATTAATAGGGCGTAAGGTTGATTGTGCTATTATAAAAAATCCAAAAAATAAATTAGAATTAGGCAATAAATGGGGAGATTATAGAATTTCAACAATACCTAAAATTAATAATTATGAGATTAATAATGATATTACATATACACACGAAAGAGAAGTTAAAATATATAATAATATTATTGATAGTAATGATTATGAAAAAATATTAAATGTTTGTATTAATAAAAAAGGTTGTTTATTAACTGGTGATGCTGGAACAGGTAAAAGTTATGTAATACATAAAATAACAGAAATTTTAGGAAAAGAAAAAGTTATAAAAATTACACCAACTAATAAAAGTGCTTTAAATATTAAAGGTCAAACCATTCATCGGTTTTTAAAAATAAATAAAGATGGAAAGATACCAAGAAAGACAATTGAAAAAATTAAAAATATGAAATTAGATTTAATTATTATTGATGAGATATCAATGATTAATAAAGATTTATGGAAATTAATATTATTATTAAAAGAAGAAACACAATATAATTTTTTATTAATTGGTGATGAAAAACAATTGCCACCAATAGAAGACGACGGAATAGAAAGGGAATATTTTAATTCATCAGTTGTTAAATATATATATAATTATAATAAAATTAATTTAGAAGTAAAAAAAAGATATGATGAAAATTTAAGCCAAATTTTAAAAGATGTTGAAAATATTAATATTAATGATTTTAAACGTAAAATAGAAACAAAATTTAATATTTGTTATTTTAATAATACAAGAAAGAGAATTAATGAATATTGGAATAATAAAGAAAAAAATAATAATTCTATTTTAATAAAAGCAAATGAAAATGATGAAATAACACAAGATATTTATTTATATAAAGGCTTACCATTAATAGCAAGAAAGAATTTAAAAGGAGGAGAAGAAACAATTAATAATGAAAAATTTATATTAGATAATTATGATAATCAATATTTATTTTTATCAAGTGAAAGACCAGACGATAACGGGGATATTTTCAAACATAAAATTGATATTGAAATTAATGATTTACAAAAATTATTTTGTTTAAATTATTGTTCTACAACTCATAAAAGCCAAGGAGAAACAATAAGCGAAAATTTTACAATTTATGATTTTAATTTTATGTCTAAAAAATGTAAATATACCGCATTAAGTCGGGCAAAGACAGCCGAACAAATAATATTACATTAAATTTATTTTTTTTATTCTTATATAATAGAATTAATATGAATTTTGTTAAAGCCTTAAAAATTTATAATGATAAACAAGGAAACACAAATGGATGGGTTGTATATAAAAAAGGAACTCCTGAATATTTAGAAGTAATGAAAATTATGAATGAAAATAAAAAAGAACCAAAAGAACCAAAAGAAAAAATGAATAAAACAGGAAGACCAAAGGGCAGCAAAAATAAAACAAAAACAAACGTAGAATTATAATTTTTTTTTTATAATTAATAAAAATAATTAATTTATTCCATAATATCAATATTTCGTCCAATTTTAATATTCATAACTTTTGAAACTTTGCCAATTATTATTGGTATTACATTATTTGTTAAAGTTTTAAAACGTGCGTTATATTGAACTTGAATAATACCTGAACCACCTTTCATTCCTGATACCCAATTATTATTATCTCCTGAAAGGTTTTCAAGAGATAAGGCATCAAGAAAATAATTTCTATTATAAACTCCTGACGATAATGCTCCTTGATGAATTCCTCCACTTGCAATATCAAGATTAGAATAATCCAAGCATTGTAGAAGATTATTAAATATATTTACAGGTGTTGAATTAAATGTGAAAGGTTGAGAATTTATAGACCAAGTTGAATAATCAATACCACCGCCATCTCGTTGAAAATAGATACTATTATTAAACCCGCCATATGTTCCTTCCTTATCATCTGGTGCTGCGGTTATTTTTGAATAACTATCAGCAGAACCGCGTTCATTTGTTCGTGTTGTAAAATCAACAACAGCCGAACCTAATAATAAAACAGTTGATGTTTGATATTTTTCAGGTCTAAATGTAGCAAAAACAGCGTCTAATGAATTAGTGGAGAATTGGGCAGTTTGAGTAATTCCAGATGTAGATTTAGCAACAACAGAACCAATAGAAACTAAATAATCATTATAAGCGATATTTAAACCATCGCCCTCTAATCTTTCTTTAACTAAATCATGATATGCAGAATTAGCATAAGTTATAGTATCCATACTTATATTAAATTCTTCTACTTTATAAGTTCCACTAGTTATTGAACTTGCCGAAGTAGAAGCACCATACCATAAAACACCATCAGGAGCAAGTGTAAAAATTAATTGCACCTGTCCTAAATTATTGGTATCCCAAGTGGGGGCACTGGAATTTAGAAACCCTAACCAATTATTTATACAGAAATAATAAATATCATTTCCAGAAACTAATGTAGCAGCATTAGTTATTGCTACTGCTCCTTCTCCTTGAACATTTGTATGATTTAATGAAGGGTCAAAATTTTCATATAATCGTTTTGATGATTGTTCGGGTGAGAAATAACCGCTGGAATCAGCCAAACAATTCCAAATATAATTATAACATTGAGTTGATTGGATTACCCGGCTATTTGCGGTTATTTGAAGATTTTCTATAAGAGAATTAAGACCACCACGAGGAAAATGACAACCAGCAGTATTAATAGTGCATTTAGCAGTTGCTACGATACTACGACTATCGATCATACGACCTAGGGGAAGATTTACCATTATACGCTCATTTGCTTGATAAACACTCTTATCACTTGAAATTGTTATTTTCTGTTTTAATATAGCACCAGAAACCACTTTTAAATTGTAAGCCAGATTTTTCGGAAATCCTGCGATTTGCTCCATTAATTATATCTAATTATTGATAAGAAAATAAATTTATATAATTAATTCTTTTTCAAGATTATTATAAAATCTTTTTTTATTTCCTGTCAAATCTATAATTAATGCTCCGTGTGGATTATCATTAATTGCTTTATCATATAAATTTTCAAATTGTATTTCAGTTAATACCGATGAAACCTCTTCATATAAATCACTTAAAATTGATTTTTTATTTGAGAATTTAGCCAAATAAAAAAGATTACAATTAAGACGCATATCTTTCGGGACTGATTTCATAGATTGAACTAATAGAAAAAAACAGGTGAATATATGTCTATTTTTAATTAACCAATATTTTAAAAGATTTTCAGATTTTCTATTAAGAGCAGAAGATCCCATAATATCATCTAGAACTAAAAAAGTTATTGGTTTTGTTGTATATTTAAAATATTTTTTAACCTTTGACGGGGTTTCATAATTAAATTTTTTTAATATAAATGATATTTCAGGATTAGATTTTAATAATGGTTGAATTTCATTTTTAGGCGTCTTATCAATTAAATCATAATAATAAAGATACTTATTATAAATATCAACTTCGTCAATAATTTGTTTAATATCTTCAATAATTGATTTTAAGGTTGCTTCGCTATATTCTTCATATATATCATCTTCATCTAATGATTTTAAATTACCCCATAAATTTTTATTAGCATCATAAGTAGGACTAATTAAAATAGTTCTTATTTTATGTTCTCCCTGTCCTGATATCATTTTATAATTTTCATATTCTTTAATTATTTTAACGGTTGAATAAGTCTTACCAGAACCACGAGCACCAACCGCCATCATATTCATAAATAAATTAAATAAATTTGGATTATCACTTTTTGGATAATCTAATTTAGAATTACTTATTTTATCTTTAAAACCTTCTATATCTTTTTCTGTAATATTCATATAAGATGACATTCTAATATTTATTAAATAAAAAAAAATTATATGACTACTATGAAAATAAATCAATCATTACACGTCGTTTTGCTTCTTCTAAATATTTATCTTTGAGAATATCCCGAGATACTGTTTTATAAATATGTTTAACTTCTTTTTTTTCTATTTCTTTAATTTCTGTTTTTTTTGCTTTTTTTGCTTCCATTGCTTCTTTTATTTTCTGTGCTTCTTCATATTCTAAATTAATTTTTTCTTTTAAAATATTTTTAACTTCTTCTTCCTTTGCTTTTAATTCTTCTTTTTCTTGTCTTCTTAGTCGTGCTTTTTCACTTCTAATTTTATGTAATTCCATCATTCTTTCGCGTGATTGTCCTCCTTTATTTTTCTTTGGTTCTTCTTTTGGTTGTTCTTCTGGTTCTTCTATTGCTCCTTCTGGTTCTTGTTTCTCTATTTCTGTTTCAATATCCGGCATTCTCTCTATTTATCTATTTACAAATAAGAAAATAATTAATAATAATATTCATCTATTTGATATAATTCCTCTTCAACTATATCAATAATATTTTTAGGTTTTGGTTTAATTGTTTTTTTTAAAATGGATTTAATTTTATACATATATATATTTTCTATATATATATTAATATTATTATTATTAATGAAAAAACATAATGCAATATTTTTATTAATAATACCTATAAATATTATTTATCATTTCCATCATAAATATTTATATAAAAAAAATAAGAAAATAAATGACTTTTAAATTATTTTTGTTTCTAATATTGATATTCTATTTCTTAATTCTTCAATTAATTTATATAATTCTTGGGTTGCACATACATTTAGAGTAAATATATAATCTTTTTTTAACGTGTGAAAGTCTTCTATTTCTTTACCAAATACAAAGATATTTGATGTATTAATATCCTTATCTATTTTAATTACATTTGAATTAATTTCTGTTATATTATACATATTATCATTACCGAATTCATCATAAATTTTTATATTATCATTTAAATTTAATTCTTGGCTTACATCATTTTCTAATGTAATAATATTACTATCACAACTGGCTCTTTTATAAATATTAGGTATTATATCTTTAACTAATTCTACGCTGTGAGGTATTACATTTTTTACTTGCTGTGCGATAAAACCATATACAGTTGAATTACCCTTTGATAAATAATCAATATATTTATATGTTTTTGGTTCAATTGCTAATATTTGTTGTAATGCTCCATCATCAGTAATATCATTAATTTCTTTTTTTATTCTAATATCACTTGAATTTAAAATATTTGCTGAAACGTGAATTGCTCCCGCAAAACTAGAACTTATATCAGCAGTATATGAATTTGTATTATAATCCGACCCCCCATTCCATCCGGTTCTAACATAAACATAACTTAAAGTTCCATTAATTGTTTTATTAACTATAAATGGGTAATATTGAGTTCCGAACGTTCCTATAACAAGTCCTTTATTTGTAAATGTTGAACTTTCAGCACCTCCACAATAAAATTTATGAACCCCATCACTATTATATCGTAATGTCCCACTATTAATACCAAAACTATAATTAGCAGTTCCATATAAATTTAATATATGGTCTTGAATTCTATTTGTAAAATATAAATTCGTGTCTATGGTTAAACTATTTGGAATTGTGACTGGTGTAGAACCCCAACCAGCATCTCTTCCAATAATAATTCTATTATTAGTATTTCCTCCATAATACGCCATAGGAGATACTAATCTATTTCCGCTGTCGTGTATCATTATTTCAGTATTATCTAAACATTCCATCATCAAACCTGCTGTGCTTGAAGACCAATTATAACCACATCCATAATTAGCGTTTTGTCCTCCTATTGTTAAACTACCAGACGCCATAAAATTATTAGTAATAGCATATTCACTACCATTATTAATACCTACTATTCCATTTACATATAAATGAGATTTAGGGTCTGTATTATTAATTCCAACATAACCATTACTTTTAATTCTCATTTTTTCACCACCATTTCCAATATTAAAAATTATATTATTTCCTGTATTTGCACTTATTCCTAAATTTCCTGTATCTTGCCAAATTGTATTTCCTGTATCAAATCCATTAAGCCTTAAACCACCAAAATAACTATTAAAATTTCCAGCAGCATTTATAGCACCTCCAACATTTAATTTATATGAAGCATTAACTGCTGTTCCAATACCTACATTTCCACTTTGTAATATTGTTAAAACATTATTAGCATTAGGATTATAACTAAAAATTTTAAAATCATTTGTTCCATTTTGGTCTGTATCATTTAAAATACTCCATCTTGGAACTGATGTAGATGCTACATTATTAAAAAAATCAATTCTCGTTGCTCTATTATTTGTTCCACTTCCTGCGAATAATCTTACCCCAGATTGACCTAATTCACAATTTAATTTTATAAAAGCATTATTATTTCCTGTTGAATGTAAATGTAATTTTTCATCAATTGTTGTTATTGTTCCAATTCCTACATTACCAGTATCATTTATAAAAAATGATGTGAATTGAGCATTCGCAATTGCTCCTGATGTCTTTTGATTTATTTGAAAAGTAGAACCAAAATTACCATTATCAGTTGCTATAAAACTACACGAAGATAAATTAGTAGTATTATCATATGTTGAAAAATCTAATTGAGATTTTGCTCCTACTCCGCCTTGTCCCATAATTGTTAAAATTGGATTTGTTCCTTTGATATTAAGTAAAGACCTTGGATTATTAGTTCCAATACCAATATTTCCATTATTTAAAATTCTCATTCTTTCATTGGTAGCACTTGTATAAAATATATGTCCTCCTGCTGTTGCTACGTATTCAATACGACCTTCATATCCACCTCTTGTATTTCCTGATATAACTATTCTTGTATTAGTATTATCATCAACATTTTTTGTTCCTATTAATGAATAATCATTAACTCCATTTGATATTCTTAATCTCGCACCATCCCCTACTTGTAAAATATTGTTTGGATTATTTGTAGCAATACCTACATTTCCACCTATTGGTTGTAATACTAATTTTTGATTATATCCAACTCCTTGTTGAATTGTTTGAATTTCAGCATAATCTTTTGCTGCTGTATTAGGAGTTATTAATAATTGATAAGTAGTTCCACCAACTTGCATATTTGTAGCCCTAAAATCAGTATTGACTATTGTTGCTGTGCTACTTATAGTTGCTTTTGAATTACCTCCAACATAAAAAATATGACTTGCTGTTGCTGGCACTGAATACCATAAAACATCACTATTAATACCTAATGAATATGGATATAATGTTGCTGTTCCAACATATAATATAAATCTATCACCAGTGCCACCAAATGCCCCTAATTGTGGTGTATTAGTATTAGTAGTATTTGTTGTTGATATTGAACCAAATATTCCAGTAGTTGCATTTAAAGTTGATACACCTGTTATTTGACCACTCATAACACCACCAGTTTTTAATAAATAACTGGCGTCATTTCCAGTTGTTGAATATGCAGATAAAGGGAGATTAGTTAAACTTGCTCCACTACCTGAAAATGTTGTAGCAGTTAAAGTTCCATTAACAGTTGAATTACCATTAAAATATGTAGTTCCATTAACGTTTAATTTATAACTGGCTGATGCTGCTACTCCCATACCTATATTTCCATCAAAATATCTAATATTAAAATCAGTTGAATTCCAAGTATTAGTTCCTGTTGAATTACCAAAATCACCAAAACACATACTAAAAGCATTATCATATCCTATTTTAAAATTTCTATTACCATAATTATTTTTAGCAATAACTAAAAACCCATCACTGCCTACGACAGCAGGGCTTCCAATTGTTAATGGTGCAAATGGATTAGTTATACCAATTCCAATATTGCCAGTAGTATTAATAGTAGTTCCTGATAATAATCCTGTTAATGTTCCACCTGCCAATTTTAAATAAGTATTATTGACATTAGTTATAATAACATTTGAAACATTTGACGCATAATTACTGGTATTAGTTATTAGTGTATTAGTTTCGGTTTTAGTATAAAATGGAGATGTTCCAGTAAGTGCAGTATATGGTATATCAGTTAATGCAGATCCGCTACCTTCAAATGTGGTTGCTTTAAGTCTTCCAACATCATTAATCCATACTGTATTTGTTGCTCCGTGGTAAAATCTATGCACCGAACCCATAGGGACATTATACCGTAAAGTTCCACTATTTATACCAAAACCAAAATCACTTCCATATAATCTTATTATATTATCACCTATTCTTGAACCAAAACTTAAATAATCATCAGGATTATCAATATTAACTGGTGCTCTTAAATAAAATTGCCCATTTGGAAGATATGGAAAATGTGATTGTCTTGCTGCATGCATTATATATATACCCTTAAAATCACTTGCTGTTGTTGATGTATTTATTAAAGCACCTGTCATAGTCCCGCCTGCTAATTTTAAATAAGTATTATTAGTATTAGTTAATAATATATTTGAAATATTTGATGCATAATTACTTGAATTTAAATTAATATTAGTTAATAATATATTTGAAATATTTGATGCATAATTACTTGAATTTCTAATAATAATATTTGAAATATTTGATGCATAATTACTAGAATTTAAATTAATATTAGTTAATAAAACATTAGATATATTAGATGCGTAATTACTAGAATTAATTATAATTATATTTGAAATATTTGATGCATAATTACTTGAATTTCTAATAATAATATTTGAAATATTAGAGGTGTAATTACTAGAATTATTTAAATTTAAATTAACATTAGTTATAATAATATTAGATATATTTGATGCATAATTACTTGAATTTCTAATAATAACATTTGATACATTTGATAAATAATTTGAAGTAGCGTAATTATCTAATTCAGGAGTAGCAAATGGAAATGATGAATAAGTCAATTGGACAGAATTATCGGTTGTGAATGGCAATGACATATATCTATTTAATATTATAATTTATTATTATTTATTTATCCTATCATATCTTCTATAATTACTCTACAATCTGCCGGATTAGTTGATATTACTGTAATATAATCAATTGAACCCATACCATTTTTAACAACAAAAAGATTATTAGGCATAATTGTTTGAAGTGTTGTATTTGGAGGATATCCAATTGCACAAGCATTTAAACCAGCAACAAAATTTGGAGGTATTGCTGTATTTTTATAACTCATAAAAACTTCATAATAACAAACATTCGGGAGATCTTTTATAATATAACTAAAAAACATCGTAGCATACATAACCCTAATTTTAAAACTTCTGAATGTGTCGCCTGTTTGTGGTCCTATTTGAATTATTCCCAATTGCGTATATTTCCTTAAATCAATATCATATTTATAATAAGTAGTTCCATTAATATTAATTGGTGTATTTATAGTAATATAAAATCCATAATGTTTTGCAACAATTGGCATTTCAAATTCTACAATACCTTTAACAACATTTGAGGTTGTGTAAATTTGAGATGTTATAGCATTAATAATAACTTCTTTTCCAAATAATTGTAATTCTGCAAATGATAATTCGGTTTGTCCTGATGTTGATAATAAAGAATTAAAAATAAATCCAATATAACTATATAATGGAGTTGTTCCTGGTATTATTCTTTCGTGATAAGAATTAGTATAAGATGATAATCTGGTTGTTTGTGATGCTGTTGTAATTTCAGTAAAGGCTACACCATCAATAGATCCGAAGACTTTCCATAATGAAGGGGCTTTTGTTGGTGTATCTGTAAATTGATAAATACGATATCTTGATAATGATATTTCGGTTGGCAACTTAATTATAACCCAATCTCCATAATAACCATTAATATTATCATTACCTATATATTCCCCACTTATTGATGAATATTGATATGCTCCCCATCTGGCTCTTGGTGTTGTATCATTAGTATTATAATTAAATAAATAGTCTTTGCTACTTGTAGAAAGTTCATAAGTAGATGATGAATAGATTTCATAATATCCAGAACCATAAACAATTGCTTCGTCATTTAGATATAAATTCGTATGATACCTTAATTGCCCTATTAATTCTTTGTTATCTTCTAGTTGTTTATTATTATATAATTTAGGTGGATATTGACGTTCTGTTGTGTATGTTTGCGTCATATTATAAATATGATTTGATGTTAAATATTTACTTGAAAGAATTGAACCATTTTCTATTATATTTCCAGATGTCTTTAAATTATTAATATCAATACCATTAATATTAGCAGAATTTACATATAAATTAGATGTATATAAATTAAAACTTGATAAATTTGATGTTGATATATTTAATGATGATAGATTACTTGAATATAAATTTGATGTTGATATATTTAATGATGATAGATTACTTGCATATAAATTTGATGTTGATATATTTAATGATGATAAATTACTTGCATATAAATTTGATGTTGATATATTTAATGATGATAGATTACTTGCATATAAATTTGATGATAATAAATAAGGTATGCTTTGAATAGTTTGAATATTAGAATTAATAAAACCGAATTGAATATTTAAATTACTTAAATTATTTAATGCATCATAAACTTTATCTTTATATAAATTAGAACCTAATGTTAATAAATCGCGTCTTTCTTGTTCTGTAATTGTAGTATTACTGTCATATTGATTAATTATTGCATTTGCTATTATATGTGAAGCATCTACTGATGCTCCATATTGAGCAAATGAAAAAATAGCACCTGCAACTGGTGTTCCTAAAAATAATGTATAACGATTATTAAATAAAAAATTTTGTAATCTTGTTGCAATATTATTTAATCCTGATGTAATTGCTGTAATAGAACTTGTTGTATTAAATACTGGTGCTTCTAATAATTCTCCTATTTCATTTTGAGGTCTATTTTTTATTAAATATCCTATTATTCCTGCCGTCTCTAATTGTAATGTGCCTATAAATCCTCCTTGTAAATTAATACTTGCTTTTGATGACATAATTTCAAATATTATATTTTTATATCCAGATTGTTCTAATAGATTAATAAGAGCATTATAATTATAATATATTTCTAAATAACCAGCATTATTTATTATAACTGAATTATCAGGTCTATTTAATAATGCTGGTTTTTTATTATAAAATCTTATTTCACCGCCTAAATTTGAATTAGTAATATAAGTATGATTTATAAGTCCTTCTGGTTCTTCTTTAATTAATTTATTATATTTATTATCTAAATTAATAATATTAGTATCAGTATAATTAGATGAATTAATTTCTAAAATATTAGATGTATAATCTATATAATCGCTAATTGAAAATATACCGGTCGCCCCTATATAATCGCCATATAGATTATTATAATTATTATTCATTTTTTAATTTTCTAATTAATTAATAGATTATAATAAAAAATGTATAAAAACCCAATAAATAATGGAGTTGTTAGTGATTATAATTCACTTAAAAAACAAAGAGATAATGGAGCAATAATTAAGAAATATGAGAGTATAAAATTAAAAACAAAACCAAATGAATTACAAAAATATTATCAATATTTAACATATCAACAGCCAATATTAGATGAACTTAATTATGTATCTGAACGAATGAGATCAGAAGATATTAAAACTAAAACTGATGATTATAATTTTATTGAAGATTTAAAAATAAAAAGAGAGAAACAAATGAAAGAAAACTCAACAAAAGAAAAAGATATATTAAAAGATACATTATTTGATAAATCATCAGAAATTAAAAAAGATGATCCAACACCTACTATTGAATCACAAGTAGAATTAGAAACACCATTAATAATAAATAATAAAATTAAAAATGAATTAATTGCACAAGCAAAAGCGGAGATGTTTGGAGATGATGATGAATTTAGTAATTTAAGTGGTTTATTTGATGATGTTTTAAATAATAATAATAAAAAAGAAGAAAAATTTGAATTATCCAGAAAAGAAGATAAAGAAATAGAAAGAATGAATAAAGAAAAAGAAAAAGAAGCAGCAAAAGCAGCAGAAAAAGCAAAAAAAGAAGCAGATAAAGCAGCAGATAAAGAAGAAAAAGAAAAAGCAAAAGCAGAAAAAAAAGCAGCAAAAAATAGAAAAAAGAAAGAAGGAAGACAAGCAAAAAAAAAAAACCAAATTTAGATAATATAGCATTATTTGAAAAATACGCTAATATGTATAAAATATATGATGATTTAACATTTAAACCAATAGAAAAAAAACCATTTACCAATGCAGATATAGAA
>Ga0209358_10002262_pt1 | contig 14770 bp, 20 predicted proteins | sample LauGreFa1BDMLBSN_2_FD_187574 | JGI IMG/M metagenome (GOLD analysis project Ga0209358, IMG submission 187574) | Freshwater lake microbial communities from Lake Michigan, USA - Fa13.BD.MLB.SN (SPAdes) (version 2) | ecosystem: Environmental > Aquatic > Freshwater > Lake | place: Lake Michigan, USA... | reverse complement strand
CGCTTGATGATCGCGAAGAGCGGAGTCCCGGAGTAGGACTTGATCTCGTCTCCGTGTACGAGGAGCACCCGGTACTCGCCGATCGTGAAGTGCTGATGCCAGTCGTTCGACGCTTGCCATGACACGGACTTGAGATCCGCGGTTCGATCCTGCGTGATCTTGTAGGCCATCCGGTCGACGTTGTCGCCTTTCGGGTTCACGCCGTACCGACCGATGCGTCCATGATTACCGAACTCGCAGACGACGCGCACCGTCTCGAAGTTCGCCGCAAGGGTACGAACGAGACGTTCCATTATCTGCGACGCGGAGAAGAGTTGCTCGAAGAGGTGACCGTCGAGTTCCCATGCTTGACCGGGGAAGATGTCGATCCCTTCGACCATGTCGCCGCCGAGCATGAGCACCGCCTCACGCACCGGATGGTCTTTTCGTTGGATCTCGGTGATGGAGAGCACCTTCTCCGCGAATCTGTCGATCCGTTGAGCGCATACCTCCATCGAGTAGTCGACGGTGCGCTTGCCAAGTTGCCAGTCGGTCGCGTGTAGAAGAGCGACTTCTGGCTTCCCCTTGCGCTTATCTTTCGGCGGGAGGATCGGCTTCGGTGTCTTGACTGCGAGCGCGGCGTCACGCGCGGCCCGGTAGATCGCGTTGACGATCTCGTCGGTTCGGTTCTTCTCGTCGGCGATCTTGCGATGCGCTCGAGCGAGGGCGGCTTGAAGTTCTTCGAGACGTTGTGCGTCGTTGAGTTCGTTGTCAATGCTCACTTGAGACCCTGCCTGTAGCGGTAGACGACGTTCTCAAGGCTTCGGAGCGTGTAAGCGTCGAATCCTTTCTTGATGAGGAGCCGTGCGATCGCGGCGTTCGAGAATCGCGACGTCTGCGTCATCGCTTCGATCCACTCGTCCCGCTCGGCTTTCGGGCGATCCGCGAGCCACTCGCGCAACGCCTCCGTCTTGGTCTTATGCGTCCCCAACTCTTCTAAGATTCCCATCTTCTAACTCGCTCCTCTTGTGCTCGAGGAGGTGCGTGTCGAGCCCGAGAGCCACGTTCCGAACCTCCGCCTCCACGACGCCGAGATGGTCGTCGATGCGATCAAGCCTAGATGAGACCTTGCCGTGATCGGTGGCATTCTCGCGGCGGGCCTTCTGTACGAGAAGGGCCGGGAGGATCGCGGCGAAGAGGGTCGCGACCCCTGAGATGAGCGCGACGATGATCGCCGTGTTCACGAGGCGTTCTTCCAGTCGAAGACGGCCTTCGGCACGTTGTCGCCCCGGTAGTAGACGAGATGCCACGGCTCAGCCCCGGATCGGAACTCCCAACAAAATCCGAACGTAAGCGCGTTCGCCTCGAGCCACTCAAGCCGCTCTCCCGATGCGCTCCAACAGTCCCACGCAAGCCCGAGGCCATGATTCGACGTACCGGGGACTGCCGCGACCGCGGTTCCGGGCTTCTGCCACCATCGGCGGCCCTCCCACACCTTGAACGGGCGTCCCTCGAGCGGGGTCGTCGAGTACCGGGCCGTGAATAGTGCGACTTGCTCTTGGTACGAGCGGTAGGTATCCGGGCGGGCGGTCGGCTTGAACGGTCGGATTCCGTCGGCGAGAGCCGCGGCGCGGAGCGCACCGTAGGCGTCGGCGGCGAGGTGATGAAGTTGTCCGAGAGGCTTGATCGCTCGGAGAAGGTTCGGTCGGAGTTGCCCGTTCTTAGCGTTCGTGAGATCGGCGGGCAATACGACCCGTTTCACGGGTCGCACGGTTCACGCCTCCGGCTCGACGTAGGTGTCGCGGTACGCTTCCGCCGTCTTTAGGTTCTCGACGCGCTGAGTGAACTCTCCGAGGCCGAGTGCGGCGAGGACGAATGTCGCGAGAGCCTCTGCCGGGAGATCCCACACCGACGCGAGGAGGAGCAGAGTCGAGGAGACGAAGGCTTGAACTCTGACCGGGTTGTTGCGAGCGAAGGTGCGTAGGCGTTCCATACGCTCCGAGGCTACTCAGTAGGCAGAGGAGGAGCGACGAACTCGTCGAGCACGGGGTCGTATGTGTACGAGATGCCCGCGTAGCGGGTTCGGAAGTTTCCGTGGTAGGAAGTTTGGAGCCATCGACCGGAGAGACCGAGCGATGCGATGAACGCTTGACCGATCGGTTCCGATTCGGGAAACTCCCCTCCGCCGCAGTCGTCATTTGATACAACAATTACTTGCTGAACCACATTTTCATTGTTTATTTGTGCAAAGTGTGCCATTACTTGAACCTAACGTAAACAATCCCAGAACCACCAGAACCACCGCTGCCACCCTGTGCGCCTCCGTCAAAGGAACCGCCACCGCCACCACCACCAGTATTCGCTGATGCAGCAGCACCGTTGATAGTTCCCGACGATGAACCGCCTGCACCACCTACCGACGAACCACCTGCGCCGCCAGTTCCTCCACCAGCGGAGGAGTATCGTGCTCCACCTCCGCCACCGCCACCCTTGAAGAGTGACGAGCCACCGATAAATGCTGAAACGTCGTAACCTGCACCGCCAGCACCACCATTGCCCGTACTAAAGTTGCCACCAACTGCCGTCGCTCCACCGCCGCCACCAGCAGCACCATTAGTAGTTGCTGAACCATTGCCGCCAGCGTTGCCCTGACTTGGTGTTCCTGCTGCACCAGTTGATGCGTTGTTAGTCGCACCCATACCGCCACCACCAGAACCGCCAACGGCAGGTGCAACAGCGACACTTACTGACACATCAACCGAACCACCACGACCACCACCAACACCAACTGCGATTCCACAAACGGAACTGTTGCCCTGTCCCGGGCCGCCTGCGCTATTAGACGCCGCCGCGCCACCAGCACCGACAGTAATCGTTGTGTTGGCTGCTAAATAAACCGTTCCACTTGCCACGCCACCAGCACCACCACCAGAACCACCACCATTGTTCGCTGCCGCGCCAGCACCGCCACCGCCGACCATCAACACGTCAAACAGTCCAGCCTTGGTAATCGTAAGCGTTCCTGTGCTACTGAACGTCAGTAGCGTGTAATTGACACCGCCGACCGTAATGCTGCTGCTGCTGCCGCCTGTTGCTATGCCGTAAGAGGTGCCGCCACCGCGAAAAAATATGGCCGAAGCCGCGCTCGTGAAGTACAGGGCTCCACCCTCCCATTGAGCAAGCGCGAGCGAGCCCGCCGTGTTCACCGTCGCCGTGCCTGCGGTGACGGTACACGTTCCCGTGTTGATGTTATGAATCCATACGACATCGCCCGCCGTGAAGACGCTCGTGTTGACGGTGATCGTCTTCGCGGTTGCCGCGTTCATGACGATCCGCTTCCCGGCGTCACCGGCGACGAGAACGTAGGAGTCGGTCTTCGTGTCGACCGTCCAGTTGTAATCGTTCGCTTGGAGCGAGTTCATCTGCGCGGCGGTGAGCACCTGCCCCGCGGTGAATGTCTGCTTCGCCATAGTGCCTAGATCCTAGCCTCTCACGTTAGAACGTTGTCCGCGTTGATGACCCCGCGCAGACTGTCGTCGAGCAGGAGCGCGTAGACGATGGTCGTCGGGGCCGTGTAAAGCGTAATCGAATGGCCCGACGTTGAGATCGAGTGCTCGATACCTTCGATCGCGAGTTCCTCGGTCACCGTCAACGGCGACCCGGTCGCGTACGACTTGGTGATCTCGACCGTGTCCCCGATCTCGAGTTGAGCGACGGCGGCCTTGTCGAGCGCGGCGACCGGGTAGAGGTCGACGACGAGGGACGAGAAGCGTGGCTCTGGTGTTGGGGCGAGCAGATAGAGCGCGAGCGTGTCCGCCTGCGCGTCCGTGGAGAGGAGCGAGTCGGTGATCGTGTACGCCTGAATCTGATACAGAGCCTGCGATGCGAGATCTTCTTCCGTCTGAGCGACGCCTCCGGTGCGTTGTACGACGACCCGGTTGATGACGTCCTCGGTCGAGTAGTCGATTCCGAGACCCTTGTACGGGACGTCACCCGACCCGGCGACATCTGAGAACACGACTGAAGGCCCGGAGAGCGTCGTGCCGACCCGGGCGTCGAAGGCGAGGTCGCCGTCCCGGGACACGAAGAGTCGACCCTGCTCAGCCTGCTGAATCTTGCGAAGGTACTCGAGCGCGGACGTTCCCTCGGCGATCGCATACGCGCCGAGAGTCGTCGTCCCGGTCGCGATGTCCCGAGTCGCCGCCGGATAGTCCACCTCCGGACGGTCGAGGATCGTCGTCACCCGTGCGCTCGACAACTCGGCGGACGGCGTGAACGCAGAGAGGCGCGTGTTCGCGAGGAGGAAGAGGTCGTCGGCGCACGTTATGACGACCCGCGGGAGTTCTCCCGGCTTCGAGCCGTACGAGTACGCGAAGTCGACGACGCGCCCCTTGTAGAGGTACTCGCCGTCGCGGGAGACGCGAACTTGCCGAAGCGGTGAGAGACCCGGTGTGTCGTCGAACTCGTCGTAGTAGATCGAGTCTTCGTTGTATGGGTCGAAGTTGCGGGCCGGGTCGATCGCGTTGATGACGAGCGTCCCGGGCGAGAACGAGTCGAGGTCGCTCTTGCGGCCTCTGAAGATGCGGGCCGTCTGAACTTGATCGGAGATGTCCGAGTAGGAGTCGACGCCGTCGAGTACGAACTCGGTTCCGTTGAGGATGCCCTGCTGACTGTCGTCGAGCGTGAAGCCGTCGCCGAACCCGGTGTCGATCTCGAAGAGGTACGTCCCGCCGGAGACGAGGGTCGCGGGCATGGCTTAGACGGCGATCTCGATCTCGGCGGGGCCGTAGATGAGGTTGTACCGCTGAAAGGCGTCGACGACCATCGTCGGAAGATTCTGGTCGGCGGTGACCGTATTTATCGTCACGTTTACGACTGACGGGGTCGCGCCCATGAGTGCGAGGTCGGCGAGTCGTGCGGATTCGATCGATCCGTAAGCGGCGAGCGTAGGCAAGTTGAGACCGCCGAGTTCTAGTGCGCGAGGGTCGATCGTGAGACCGTTCTTGCCGCCTTTCCCGCCCTTGCCTCCGCTAGTCGTGGATGCTCCGCCTGCGATGTCGAGCGCGGCCTCTGATGGGGTGAGTGACGGCGCGGCGAGCCTGTCGACTGAGCCCATGAAGCCGGGAGCGGTTGGTGCGGTTGCCCCGACTGACGGCGCGGTGAACGAGACGCCGCCGATCTCGTCGATGTTGACGCCCGGGATGCGGTTCATGAGTCGGATGACGAAGTTGACTGAGTCGATGACGCCGTTGACGATCGTCTCGAACGCTCCGAGTATGAGTTTCGCGATGTCGATCACGAACGATCCGACGGTTGAGAGTGCCCCGGTGAACTTGAGAAGACCGTCGAGAAGTCGCGGTATGACGCTCTCGACGATGAACTTGAACGCTCCGCCGAGGATGTTGGTGACGACCGGAGCGACGTTGTTCTTGATGAATCCGATGAGATCCGAGAAGAATGTTCGGATCTTGCCGACCGACTCGCTATTGTCGTCAATGATTCCGCGCACTTTGTCGAAAGCGTCGCGGAAGAATCCCAACACGGGGACGGCGTTGTCCTTGACGAATGAGACGACCTTCCCGATAATGTCCCCGAGTTTCGGGAAGACTTTCTCATTGAGGAACTCGATCGTCGGGGTGAGCACTTTAGAGATCGCGGTCGCGAGATCGAGGGCGATCGGCAGGAACGCTCGTCCGAGGTCGGTGACGACGTTCTGAATCTGTGCGGAGAGGATGCGTTGCTTGTTGGCAAGTCCGTCTGAGGTGCGCTCAAAGTCGCCCTGAGCCGCGGTCGTCTGTTCGTAGATGGCCTTCTGTGCGGCGAGGATCTTCTGTTGCGCATTGAGAGCCCCGTTGCCGTCGTAGATGCCGAGTTCGACGGCTTTCTGCTTGAGAGTGGCGTCGTCGAGCAGTACGCCGTACTGACGAAGCGGCTCTGCTTCGCCTCGAAGGGCGGCCCCGATCGCGTTGATCGCGGCTTCCGGCGAGGTGTTATTGAATGAGGCGAGATCGGAGGCGAGCGTTGTGAAGCCCGTCGAGAAGTTCGCGAGATCGGTTCCCGAGAGTCCCGCGGCCTTGCCGAAGATGCCGAACGTCGCCGCCGCGTCGAGTGCCTGTTGCTGAGTTTGACCTAGTTTCGTTGCCGCGTCCCGCGAGAACTTGGTGACCGCGTCATTCGCGTCGCCGAAGATGATCCCGACCTTCGACATCGTCTCATTGAGATCCGAGGCCTTACCGATCGCGACGCCGATCCCGGCGGCCATCGCACCGAACGACGCTACGGCGGCGACTCCGATCTTCTTGGCGGCGTCGCCGAACTTTCCGAGCATCCCTTCGGATTCGTCGAGGCTCTTCTTGAGCGGCCCCGCGTTGCCGGAGATCGTGACGGAGATGAGGGCCATAGTGCTACAAGGGTACTAGGCGTCGAGGTCGTACTTCTTGATGAGATCTTCGACGAGATTCTCGTAGCGTCGCTTGATTTCGTCGCGTCTCTTGTCGATCGAGTCGTAGATGAACGGTTGCGGCTTGATGCGTCGAGCGGGCCATCCGAAGTGGATCGGGCCCGCATACGCGACGGACTTGTATCCGGCCTTTACTCGGGCGGATGTCTTGCTTGCGGCGTCTCGAATAGTTCCCGAGAGCGTCCCGGTGTCGATCGGGACGTATGACTTGGCGTCCGAGGCCACCTGTGCGGCGATGGCCTTATTGACCGGGAGGAACTCGAGTGCGCGATAGTCGACGTCCTCGGAGAGGTTCTTGAGTTCGCGACGCACCTTCGCGAGCCCTTCGATCTTGACTGAGCCTTCCGCGCCTTCGACTCTGTATCCGTACGTTCCCGTCGGGACTCGATTCGCCATAGTTAGCGGCTCCGCTTCCTGTGAAGTTCTGCTCGTTCCTTGAGCCTATGAAGCATGACGTCGATGATCTCGGGCGGTGTGTTGATGAGATCGAGCGGTGAGATTCCTGTTTCTACTGCGAGAGTCGCGATGATCTCGATGAAAGACCCTCGGATTAGCCTTTTGGGGCTTCGACGATGTCGACTTTCTTGATGGCCTTGAGCCACTCGTCGAACATTTTCACGACTACTCCTGCGTCCTTCTCTGCGAGGTACGCGAGGTAGTAGAGGTGCTCGAACTTGACTGTCGTTGACGAGAACGCCGCGGCGATTCCCATCTTGGCCCATCGCTCGAACGCGATGATCGTCGGCGGGAACACGGGATACTGATCCTGTGTTCCGTCTCGCCGCTCAACGGAGACGGATACGTCGATCATTACGGCGTGACGTCCTCCGTCAGAGTTCCGCCCTGATAGGTGACCGTGACGGCGACAAGTTCTCCGACGTTGACCGTAATCGGCAACGACGCGAGGTATCCCCCGACGAGTTCGTACTTCGGCGACGAGGTCGCCGGAGCACCCGAGAGCGGCGAGTAGACGATGTCGACGGTCGTGCCGACGTCACCGAAGAACGTCTGAACGGCTTCGGTCGTTGCGAACGAGCCGAGCACCGTGAAGGTGATCTCGTTGTTCTGAAGACCCGCGCCGAACTTGCGAGCGGTGTCTGCGAGCGTCGTCACCTCGAGAGCCTCTTTCGAGTAGGTGATCGTGATCGACTGAAGTTGATCCTTGAAGTCGACGCCGCCGACCGTGAAGACGTCCGCGGTTCCGAGTTGGGTGACTGTTGCCATGAGTTAGAGACTACTCCTGTTCTGATCCGATCCGTCCTTGCGCGCGCCGTAGTGCTCGTAAGGTCGGGCTTCATTGTAGTCGTGAGTTGTGCCGCGCATTATCCCCACAACTCGACGGAGAAGCGGTAGGCGAGCATCTCGACACCCGCAACCGTGACGGCGACGGGTACTGCTGAGACGCATCTGACCGACGATACCGTCCCGCTCAGAGTTTGATCGGCTTCGATCTTGGTCTTGATCGAGTTATTGCCGCTCGGGGTGAGGAGCCCGTCGAGGTAATCTTGCGCGGCGCGGTCGGACATACGGCCTGCGATAAGGATGAGATCAACCGTTGCCGAGTCCGCTCCACGAGCGAAGACGAGATCCCACTCGATCGAGAGTTGCCCGACGACGAGGGCCGGGGGCATAAGACCGTCCGGGACGGTGTCGTAGACGCGGAGTCCGGTGATGTTGACGGCGGTCTTGAGTGCGTCGCGTACTTGGGACGGGATCATGCGATGACGTCCCTACGGTACGCGCGAGTCATCGCGGCGATGTCGCGTCCGAGGGGACTCATACGGATCGCGCCGAGTTCGGAGAGGCCGAGGACGCCTCCGACGGACGAGGCTCGCTTGAAGAGGTCGGCGGAGAGGATGAGTGTCGCCTCGATGATGTCGTCCGGGGCGACGCCGTTGTACCATCCGTACTTAGCGGTGACGCGGACGGCGGGTCGCCACGAGTACGGGGCCGGGAGCGTCGTCGCTCCGACCATGACGACCCGCGTGTATGGGTACTGCTTCTGCGGCGCGTTGATCGGGTCGAGAATGTAGTCCGTGTTGAACGTGAGAACTTGCGTGTAGTTCCCGTTCCCTGTTTGATCGAACGCGACCTCGATGTCGGTCGTCGTTGAGATGTCGTCAACGTCGAGGCGATACCAGTCGATCGGACGGTAGTAGCGTTGCTGAGCCGTTGAGTCGGCATAGAAGCGGCGATTCGTGATTCTGTCGATCGACCGGGAGGCGGATTCGATGGCCTTCTCGATCGTCGTCGTCTCGCCCGCCGTGAGGGTGCTCATGTTGGCGTACGCCTGAAACTGCGCGAGCGATGCGTACCCGTTCGTGATCGCCATCTCTACGCCTTCTTTCTTTTCTTGGGTTTAGTGTCGGCCCGCCTCGGAGCGGGTACTTCGATCGACTCGACGCGAGGAGGCGTAGCGGAGTCGGTGAAGCCGAGACGGGCCGACGACTGTACGCGATCGGAGACCGCGGTGATCGTTGCGCTTGCTCTGAGACCCCTAGAGACCCGGATCATGCCAGTTATGACCCGGGTCTCCGAGGGGAGATGCTCAGAACGTCGGGGTGACGAGACCCGTTCCGCCGATGAGCGCGAATGCGTTCGGGTAGCGGTTAGCGGTGTACGCGGAGTAGCCGTAGACGACCATCTTGACTTCGAGTTCGGCGGACTTGACGTCCTCGAAACGGAGCATGAACGGTGCGCCGCCTGCGGTCTCCCACAGATGCGACTCCTGCGTGTTGCCGATGATGATGACGTCCTCGTTCGCGCCTGCGCCGTTCGTCGTCGTGACGTTGGCGTCGGTGATGACCGGGAGTCCGGCGATCGTGTAGCCCGAGTTTCCGTAGACGACGGATCCGTTGCCGACGCCGATCGCGTTCTGCGGGCCGTTCTGAGTCGGCACGGCAAGCGGACGGCCTGCGGTGTCGACTGCGGCGAGGATGTAGGCCAGACGGCGGGGGTGCATGAGGATGAAGTTCGGGCCGCCGAAGTAGTTCGTCTGGATGCGCTGAACACCGTCGAGGATCTTCGGGTACAACTCTGCGACCGTCGGCGATGCGTCGGTGTAGGTGATGACCTGAGTGATCGTGTTGGTGAGCGACGTCGCCGAGGTCGTGACGTTGAGCGCGTCGAGTTGCGTGTGATACGCCGAGACGAGGTCTGCCATGACGAGCGAGTCGATGCCCGTGCCACGCTCGAGAGCCTGACGCGAGACGTTCTGCTGACCTGCGACGGTGACGACCGAGATGTCCAACTTGGTGTCGTCCATGTTGGTCTCCTGCACGGCGGAGCCTTCCGTCTGTACCGCGGTCGCGGAGCCCGTCGTCACCTTCGAGATCGAGAGGGTGAGGCCGTTGCCGGGGAGGGCGTGCTTACGCGAGACGTCCATGAACGGACGGCCTGCGCGAGCGAACGGGGCGGCGAGGTCGGTGAGGAACTGCGGGACGACAAGTCCGGCGAAGTTCGCCGAGGTGACGTCGCGCTTCTCGATCTTCTCTTCCTGCTGATGACGGGCGATGCGCTCGCGGGCGTCGAAGTCGCCGAGCACCTGTGCGGCGAAGGCGTCACGGATGAACGAGTGCTCGCCTTCGGGACGGTAGGTGCGCTCTTCGCGGCTGACCTTCCATCCGCCGACCTGACGGGTCTCGACCTTCGAGCCGTCGACCTTCTTCGCCAGTTCTGCGGCGGCGGCTTTGCGGGTCTCGATGTCGGTCACCTGAGCGATACGCTCGTCGAGTTTCTCGATCTCCTTCGCGAGGGCGGCGATGTTCGCGGCCTCGACCTCGGAGATGTCCCGATCCTCTTCGGCGGCGCGGGTGAGCGTCGCGTCGATGAGTTCGGCCTTGCTATTGCGCTTCTCGTGGAGAGCGGAGAGGAAAGTGTTCACGGTTTGTCCTTGTGAGGTAAGAGTTGCTGATGTTCCTACCGGGTGCTCGAGTCCTCGTCTCGCGGGTGCGGCCTAATGCCGGGTGCGCGTAGTCCGAGCCGAGGGTGCGGCCTGCTCTGATTCTAGACGTCGTGCGTCTATGTTTCGCAACTACTCGGCTTCGTGTTCGCGGACGATCGCGTTCGCCCATGCGCGACCCGCGTCACCGCCCCACAACGCCCACGCGATACGACCCGCCGACGGATAGCCGGGTTCGCCCTGTCGATACCCTTCGCCCTGCTTGTCGACCTCGTGTCGAGCGAAGTACGAACGCATTCGGACGACTGTGTCGTACGAGAGGGCGCGACGGTTGACGATGTCCCGGGCGCGGGCGACGCCTACGAGCGTTCCGCCGCGACCGTACACCTCGCGCCATGCGAGGCCGCGTCGAGCCTCTGAGACCATCGCATCGTTAGGACGGTATGCGTCCTGCCGTTCCTCGACTTCGACGGGTTCGGCTCGTTCTGCTTCTGCGATGTTGAGCGCGGCGAGTTGCGCGAGAGCCTCGCGGCGGGTGCGATGGCAACCTTCGACGGTTCCGTCGGAGTCCTTGACGACTGCGTACCCGGATCGGCAGTCGGGATTAGAGGTCTCAATGTGCCACGGCATTAGTCGAGGTCGGGCGTCATGACTCGGATCGAGTCGGTCGTTCCTTCCGCGCATACGGCGTAGATCGTTTGCCCCTGCGGTACGAAGACGGTGTGAGGCGATGAGTGCTTCTCGTACGGGACGCCGTTCGACGAAGTGACGTCTGCCCCTCCGATGTAGACGGCGGCGTTCCCGGTTATCTGGAGATAGACGGTGCGCGGAATGTCGTCCTTAGGGAGGATGAGTGAACGTGTCGCGGTGATGTCGTAGTTCTTGGAGATCATCGGCGGATCTTCGCGAGCACGTTCTCGAGTTGAGCGAGGTTGGGCTTCTCGATGACTTCGCGCACCGCGGCGACCGCGGCGGCGTCACCGTACGCGCCGAACGTGACGAGCGATACTTCGGCGAGATGGGCCTTCACGCGCTCAACGACGCCGTCCTTGCGGCGGAGATCCTTCAACGGTTGGAAGCCGACCGAGAAGTTGGTGAGAACGCCGTCGCGGACGAGTTCGAGAGCCTCGTCTCCGGCTTCGGTCTTCGAGATCCGGAACTCGCCGTAGAGGCCTGCGGCGTCTTCGCGGAGCATCGTGGCGCGTCCGATCGGGTTGTCGCTCTTGTGTTGGTAGAGCATCTTGACGCGGTTCGCGGCGCGGGTGACTGCGTCGAATGCGCCCTTGCGGAACACCTCGGTAAGTCCGGGATGAATGCGTTGCTCGCGATCGTACGGGACGCAGATTCCGCAGACGGTACGACCGTCGGCGTCCGCGCGTACTTCTAGGTCTAACTCGAAGTGTCGTGTCTCGATAGTCATACGATCTCTTCCGTATCCTCCGACGAGTCTACGTCGTCTTCGATGTCCATCTCTTCCATCGGATCGTCAAGTTCTTCGTCGAGTTCGGTCGTCCCTTTGACGTCGTCTTCGAGGTCGGTGATCGGCTCCATCGGGTCGAGGTCTTCGATCTCGCGCACTTCGTCGACGGTGAGGAAGCCCGCGTCGAGGGCGATCTTGTGGGCCTCGTAGCGGGTCTTCGTGTCGGGACGGAGGAGCGCGTCGAGGTTGAACTTGGCGTACTGTCCGCGTGGGAGGTACTCAGAGAGACGTTGTTCGCAACGTGAAATCCACGGCATGAGCGACCATCGCACGAGTTGGAGGTTTTCTTCTGCGACGTTTGAGTATGTGCGCGACGAGTTCGGTGCGCCGAGGTAGTAGCCGGGAAGGCCGAGGATGTTTGCGATCTCGGTGAGCGAGAACGTGCGAGCCTCGATGAGTTGCGAGTCGCGGGCGTTGTGCGAGATCTCGCGAATCTTCGTCGTCTCGTTGAGCACCGGGGGCGCATGGTTGATGCCGCCGTAATGTTGCATCCATTGAAACTTCAACTGATCGGCCTTCTCCTGAGAGAGATCGGGGTCGGTTGATTCGATGACGACGTTCGGTACTGCTCCACCGTTGAAGTACCTCTGTGCGTACGTCTGTACGGCGATCGCGCCGCCGAGGGCTTGACGTTGCGCGGCGAGGATTCCGTAGCCGACGAGATCGCCGGGTTGTGAGTATCCCTTGATGTGAAGGATCTCGTCTGCCCGGTACTCGACCGGGTTCCGTTCATGGTCGTAGATCTTGTAGATGATCTCGCCGTCGCGTCGGATGACGGAGACGCGCGCCGGGTTGACCGGGTAGAACTGATCCGGATAGCCGTTCGCTCCGGGTTCGCCGAGGATCGCGATGTAGTTCCCGTGTACGAGGAGTGCGGACACCATCGCGGAGATCGTCTCCATGCGTGTCTCGTTCGGGACGGGTCGCTCGAGGATGAGCGGTTGCGGGTCGACGAACTTTCCGTTCTTGCGGTAGGCGTGGAGAGGGAGTTGACCGATCGCGTCCGAGATGAGAGTGATCCCGCGCCAGATACCGGGGATCGACATCGTGGAGCGTTCGTCGACGATGACTCCGGCGTTGACGTCGACGAAGTGTGTCGACATACGGCCCGCCGCGTCGACGTAGACGTTCGGGTAGGTCGCAGAGTACGCCGTCCCGAGTCCGCGTTGCTCGACGATGAAGAAGTCTCGGAGACGAGAGAGTGCGCCCATGCTCTGCCCGAGTCTAGTAGATGCGGGAGGCGGGTTTCGGCGTCGACTTGTTTCGATGCGTCGCGTGATGCCATGAGAGGACGGCGGCGTAGAGCGGAGTGATGTCCGCGCTCGGGACGTTGCGTTGGAAGAGCCATTGTTGACCGACGTTGCGTCGGGTTGCTCCGGCGACGGCGTTGTCGAGACGGTCGTCGGACTTGACCTTGAGGCTCTTGTCGAGTGCGGCGTCGTAGAACAGTCCGCAGGCGGCGATGACGTCGGCGGTCTTGTAGAGGGTGATCGGGACTCCGACTTGCTTCAACGGGTCGAGGAGCGTTCCGGCGGGGCCGAAGCCGTCGACGACTACCGCGCCTTTCCATCGGCGGACAAGTTCGAGGACGCGGTTCGAGACCCATGAGACGCCGTCTCGGTTGTCGATGAGTTCGATCCGGCCTTCTTGGTCGCAGACGGCGATCGACGCGGTCGAGCGGTCGAGGGCGACGTCGACTGCGAACGAGAGTGTCCCGGCGGGCGCGTACTTCGCGGAGGTGTTCGCGGCCCACACCTTGACGGGGATCATCCGTTCATCGACGACCGACCATACGTTGAGGTACGAACGCTTGAACTCGTTCAACGTCATAGTACTCATCGCGTGTTCGACGGCTTGAGCGTTGACGGTGAGTCCGAGGGCGGGCATACAACGCGCCCATACCTCCCGGTCGAACGGATCGTCGTCGGGCTCTGCGCTCCACTCGAAGTATGCGACCCCGGTTCCGGTGTCGGCCTGTACCGCGGCGCGGCCCTGCTCAACTTTCCGCTTGAGGTAGAGGGATCGGTCAGTCCCCGCCGTGGAGACGACGACTATCTGCGCGTCTCGTCGGGTTGCCATTGTAGGGAGGAGTGCTTGCTCGCGGACGTCGTCTTCGTCGGCGAACGCTTCGTCGATGATCGCGAGGTCGAGGGTTCGTCCGTGGCCTGCGGAGATCGAGTTCCGGAGCACTTCGACGCGGGAGCCGTTCTTGAAGATGATCGCCTCGTCGCCGTTGGCCCGGTAGACGCGGTCGATCATCGGTGCGAGTTTCGACTGCTCGAGGATGGGAAGCCAGTCGTCGAGGAGTTTCTTTCGGGCGTCGTGGCCCGTCTGCGCGGTGTAGGCGATCCGTTGCGGGGTTCCCCATCGGAGCGCACGGTGAACGACGAGAGCGAGGATGAGTGACGTCTTGCCGGACTGTCGCGGGACGGTGAGACAGAGTTCCCGGTAGGCCGGGTGATCGCCGTCGAACTCGAGTGCGACGTTCGCGACTTGCTCTTGCCAGTCCATAAGCGGAAGGCCGAGGAGCCGAGAGATCCCGGCGACCTCTTTCCCGCGGGACTTACGCTTCCGAGCCGGGGTTGCGTATCTCGGAATCGAGGAAGTCCATGTACGCGGCGAAGTCTTGCTCGTCCGAGTCACCGATCGCCCTCAACCTTTCCACCGCTTCCCGATACTGCCTCCAGAGACCGTGCGATGTCGGGTTCGCGTCGACGGAATCTGCGAGAAGCCTACAGAGTGTGACGGTCGCGGAGTCGATCTTCTCAAGCCGTCCGAGGCCGTAGAGGATCTCGATCGTCATCTCGACCGCTTCACGATTCGTGAGATTCGACGGGATTCGCCGCGATTCGACCGGATTCGTTTCGGCTTTCTTCTTATTCGCCGGAGTTCGCCCGGACTTGCCTCGGTTCGTCATGACCGAGATCCTACGACCCGGAGAGAGATCTAG
>Ga0209358_10002257_pt1 | contig 14785 bp, 21 predicted proteins | sample LauGreFa1BDMLBSN_2_FD_187574 | JGI IMG/M metagenome (GOLD analysis project Ga0209358, IMG submission 187574) | Freshwater lake microbial communities from Lake Michigan, USA - Fa13.BD.MLB.SN (SPAdes) (version 2) | ecosystem: Environmental > Aquatic > Freshwater > Lake | place: Lake Michigan, USA... | reverse complement strand
CAGTTGAGTACAGCGCGTTCTACACAGGTTCCGTAAGTCATACGTCCACATGTTCGTGGGTCACGGTCGCAAACCTTGTCACCTATCTTGGCGTGTCAATCACTAACCCGTCAGACGATTACACGCTGGCAACGCAGGCCGTATCGGCTTCGAACCAATTTTGTAGTCGCCGACGAGCTGAGGCAGGATACAACGACAGTCTCAGCACGTCGCCTAGTGGTGACGTAACGCTCGGCTGTTTGATGTATGCGGCGGCGTTGTGGCGTTCGCGTGGCTCGCTCGAGAACGTGTTTGCGTCGTTTGACGGCATGGGTACAGCACCTCAGCAATCGTTAACACCGATTGTTAAACAGTTGTTAGGTATTGACCGACCAGCGGTCGCGTAATGCCCGCACCGTACACCGATCTATTCAACGAGGCGTTAGACGACTTGAGTGCCACGCTCACAGCGGTTACAGGCCTCAGGGTGGTCAATGACCCAACAAAACTTGTGCCTAATTGTGTGTTCATTACAGCGCCAAGTTTTACAACAATCGCAGGCAACGGCAACATTGTACGCATGGACTACCCGATCAAAATTGTTGGCAGCGGCCCAGCAGGGCTACCCGTGTTGCGTGAGATTTTGCAGATCACCGCGCTAGTGCTTGGCTCAAGCGTCATTGCAATGTCGGGCAGACCCGGCACGCTCGACATAGGCGGGCAAGAGTATCCGTGTTATGACGTGGCAGTTGGCTTGCAAGCGCAGTCTGCGTGAGCATACACACGCATATCGTTGCGGTATGGTAAAACTATAAAGACACCTAAGGAGTAATCACAATGGCTACCAGTACTTATCTTTCAAACCCAGTCGTGCTTATTGGCGCGACCAGCGCTTCGACTACAGACATCAGCGATCAGGTTTCGGCTTGCACCGTAAATTACGTTCTTGAGGCACTTGAGGACACCGCGTTTGGCTCGACTGCACGCACTAACACCGCTGGTTTGCAATCAAACAGCGCAACATTAACTTTGTACGCATCGTTTGCAGCGTCGGAAAGTTACGCAATTCTTGCGCCACTTGTCGGCACAAAGTGCTACATCAAAGTAACCCCAGCGTCAGGCGCAAACAGCGCAACTAACCCGGGCTTTGAATTGACAAACACTTACCTAAGCTCGTTGCCAGTAATGAACGCAAACTTGGGCGAGTTGGCTACCTACGACATTGAACTTATGGGTGGCGCATACACAGTTGACGTAACGTGATCTAACGCGCCATAACTGGCCGAGAACAGGACAAGGCAATGAGACTAAAACTTAAAATAGATCTACAAGACGGCGTACAGCCAGTCGAGTTAACAACAAATATGTTTGTTATCTGCGAATGGGAAAAAACTGAGGGTCGCAAAATTAGTGACGGCAAAGGTATCGGCTACACCGATCTAGTTTGCTGGGCATACAATTTGCTAAAACTTAGCGGTCAAAAAATGCCTGCAACATATCGTGACTGGGTTAAAGAAAACCCAAACATGACGATTGAGGCAATAGACGAGACAGACCCAAACCATACGGCGTAGGCAGTTACCGACGGCAACTAGCAGAACTGTTAGTCGCTACAGGGTACTGGCCTACGACAATTGAGTTTGACACGCGCGACCTAATCACGGTGATTACGATATTAAATAAGCAAAAGAGGTAGCGCAATGCCAGCATCAACAACTATTGAGGTCGTCGGGGTTAAACAGACGATCAACTCGTTGCGTAAAATTGACCCGCAGTTGCAAAAAGATTTTAAGACTGACGCAATCGCGATCGCCCAACCAGCAATTAACGCAGGCAAAGCCGTGTACAAAGAATTACCGCTATCAGGTATGCGCTACAACTGGGTGCAACGTGATCGCAAACTATTCCCGTTTACAACAGCCAAAGCAATCAACGGCGTACGTATGCGCTTTGACACTCGACGCAACGCCGTAGGCGTAATTCTGATTGAGCAAAAAGACCCAGCGGCAGCAATCTTTGAAACGGCTGGTCGCGCCAACTCAAATAAGTTAGGTAACGCATTAGGTTTTGTTAGCGCTGGTCGCACTCGACTGATCGGCCCGGCTGTATATAAAGCGCGTCGCGGTATTGAAGCTGAGATGACAAAGATGATTGCTAAAACTATGCGCGTTGTGCAAAGCGAAATTTAGTTATGGCACTATCTATACCTATTGTCAGCGAGTTTGACGGCAAAGGCATTGACAAAGCAATTAAAGAATTTAAGCAGTTAGAGACTGTTGGCGAGAAAGCACAGTTTGCTATTAAAAAAGCGGCGATACCTGCGGCGGCTGCGATCACGGCGGTTGCCGGTGCGCTTGGCTTGGCGGCTAAAGCGGCAGCCGAAGACGAACAACAACAAGCAATTTTGGCTAACACAATGCAAAACGTTGTCGGTGCTACTGACGCAACGGTCGCGGCAACTGAGGACATGATCTCGGCTATGTCGAGGGCAACTGGTACGGCTGACAGCGAGTTAAGGCCAGCCTTTAGCGCACTACTTGTTGGTACAAAAAATGTTGGTGAGGCTACTGACGCGCTATCGCTTGCCCAAGATATCTCGGCCGCAACTGGCAACAATCTTGCAACGGTAAGCGACGCGCTTGCCAAAGCGTATGCAGGCAACATGAAAGGTCTTGCAGCGTTGTCGCCTGAGATGAAGGGCATGATTAAAGACGGTGCGTCACTCGACACGGTAATGCTGGCATTAAACGACAACTTTGGTGGCGCGGCCGCAAAGTCTGCAAACACCGCTGCAGGTCAATTTAAGATATTAAAAAATAGTTTGGCTGAAACACAAGAAAGCATTGGTGCAGGTTTGTTGCCTGTGTTGCAAAAAGTGTTGCCGTATTTGCAAAGCATGGCTGACTGGGCGCAAAAAAACCCTAAAGCATTTTTGTTTATTGCCGGCACGATCAGCGCTATTGCTACAGCGATTTTGGCAGTTAATTTTGCTATGGCCGCTAACCCGTTTACTTTGATTGCTCTTGGCATCGGTGCGCTTATTACTGGTCTTGCAGTTGCGTACACAAAATTTGAGGCATTTCGTAACGGCGTAAATTTTGTCCTTAACGGTTTAATTGCAGGTTTTGAAATGGTTGCAAATGCACACGTTTCAATGACAAACAAAATTATTGACGGCATGAATTTAATAAACCCGTTTAAAGACATACCAAAACTGTCTGAAATAAGTCTTGGTCGTGTTGGTGGCGCTGGGCCAGTCAGCGGCGGCGGTCAGGCTCGAGAAGGTGGCACGGGCAGTATCACACCTAGTTTGCCAAGTATGCCTAGTTTGCCCCCAACGCTTATCGGTGGTGGCGGTGGCTCAAGCGGCGGTGGCGGGTCAGGTGGCGGTGGTGGCGGTATTGGTAGCCCAAACGATCTAGTGACCATACAAGGCGCTTTAACAACGTCAGGCAACGCTGAACGCATTGCAGCGCGTAGTAGCGGTGGCGTAACAATAAACGTGACTGGCGGTATGTCAACTAGCGCCGAAATTGGGCAAAGCGTGTTAAACAGTTTGCTGGCCTACCAGCGCACTAACGGGCCACTCGACTTACAGATTGCGTCGTAATGGCAGGTACAGCCGTTGTCGCTAGTGGCAACTATGACTTAGAGATTGACACAGGGTTTATCCAAGACGCATTTTTGCTTGACGACCCAGTTGCAGGTTTGCTTAATAACACTCAATATGTGCTTGACGGTACGACAGATTTTGCGAGCGTGCTTGACGGCGTAAACAGCATCACAGTTAAACGTGGCCGACGCGATCAGGGCGACCAATTTAGCGCTGGCACTATGTCATTTAATATGCTTGACACGGCAGGTATTTTTAACCCGTTTGATACGCAATCGCCGTACTACGACACACCACAAGCGCAACCGGGTCTTGCACCTATGCGTCGAGTGCGCCTATCGCGTTACAGTTCGCTGAACGTCAAAGAATATTTGTTTGTCGGCGTAATTGTAAATTATGACTACAATTTTGCATTGGGCGGTCTTGACACCGTAACCGTGTTTTGTGCAGACGATTTTTATTTGTTGGCACAAACATTTTTAGACGAATTTAACGTCAGCGAGGAATTGTCAAGCGCTCGAGTTACGGCGGTACTTGATCGGCCTGAGGTTGCGTTCCCAGCGTTAACGCGCGACATTGCTACAGGCACACAGACACTTGGCGGTGCAGCAGCGTTTACGGTTGCACAGGGCACGAACGTGCTTGGCTATTTGTCTGACGTAAACGAGGCTGAGCAAGGTCGCTTGTTTATGTCGCGTGACGGCGATCTAGTGTTTGACGCTCGACTAGGCACAACTCTCACACCGTCGGTAGCAGACTTTCATGACGACGGGACAAACATTCCGTACAACGGCGTAGGCATAACTTTTGAAGCCGATCAGGTAACTAACCGTGCAGTTGTACAAATACTTGGCAGTAACAACCCACAGATCGCTGACGACGCTGGTAGTCAAACAAAATATTTTGTGCAGACTTACAGCATTACTAACAGCCTTTTGCATAACGACAGCGCCGCACTTGACTTGGCGGTTTATTTGCTTGACCCTGAACCTGAGGCACGGTACACGTCTTTGGCTACGTCGTTTGCTTTGTTGACTAGCGCGCAACGTGACACGGTGGCCGTCATTGACGTAGGCGACACAATTACGATTGAAAAATCTTTTGTGTCAGGCGTGACGACTACGCAATTGGCGCAAGAGTTGGCAGTCGAGGGCATTGAGCATACGATTAGCGTCAATACCGGGCATAGCGTTACGTATTACACGTCGCCAACCGTCATTGTTTATGAGTTAATACTTGACGACTTGTCGTTTGGTATCATCAACGCGGACAATGCTCTAGGGTAAAGTAGGCAAACATGGCAACAAGACAAGATTTTACAGCGGGGCAAGTTTTAACGGCCGCAGAACTTGATGCGGTCGCGACAGCGATGATTGCGATTAACGCGCAAACTGGCACGACTTACACAACAGTTTTAACCGATGACGGCAAACTAATTACAGCCGACAACGCTGCGTCTATTGCTTTAACTATTCCACCTAATTCAAGTGTGGCTTACGGTATTGGTACGCAAATAAACATCATGCAACTTGGTGCAGGCGTAGTAACGATCACGGCAGGCGCAGGCGTTACCTTGCGTAGCAACGGCACAAAACTTAAAACTAATGGTCAGTATGCGGTTGCGACTTGTTGCAAAATTGCTACCGATACTTGGGTTGTTGTCGGCAATTTAACGGCATAGTTCATGCAAATACTTGCAGGAGTTGGAAAAGCATTAGCGCCATTAGTTGTTGATTATTTAGTTGTTGCTGGCGGTGGCGGCGGTCGATCAACATCAGGTGCACAAGGCGGTGGCGGCGGTGCAGGTGGATTTAGAACAGTCACAAGTTTTAGTGCAACGCCTTCAACTAATTACTCTTGCACAGTTGGCGCAGGTGGCGCAGTATCGACAAACGGTAGTAACAGTATTTTTGACGTAACAACATCAACGGGTGGTGGCGCAGGTGGTCTGCGTGATAGCAACGGCTCAAACGGCGGTTCAGGTGGTGGCGCTGGCGATAAAAACACTACCGGTGGCGTTGGTGGTACTGGCACAGTAGGTCAAGGCAATAATGGTGGCGCGTCAAGCACAACACAATTTGGTGGTGCTGGCGGTGGCGGCGGTGCTAGTGCAGTTGGTGCTACAGGCAGTAGTTACAACGGTGGTGCAGGTGGCGCAGGTTCATCATTTGAAAGTGTTACATACGCTGGCGGTGGCGGTGGCGGTGGCAACAATAGCGTGTCGGGTGTTGGTGGTGCTGGCGGTTCAGGTGGTGGCGGTGCTGGCGGTGCAGGCGGTGCGGCAGGTAACGGCACAGCAAACACAGGTGGCGGCGGCGGCGGATTTGGTGGTAGTGGCGGCAGCGCAGGCACAGGCGGTAGCGGTGTAGTTGTCTTAAAATATCCTGACGATTACACAATCAGCAATCCCGGTGGCGGTTTAACGTTTACAACAACAACAAGCGGATTAAATAAAATAACTACAGTTACAGCCGGCACAGGCAATGTGAGTTGGGCATAATGGCTACATATTGGGCTGAACTTGACACAAACAATGTTGTAAAACAAGTGATAACAGGCGTTGACGACGCAACTATTGAAGGATTACCAACAAGCGATTGGTATAGCAATTTTGTTGGTGCGCCGTGTGTGCAAACTTGGATAGATCGCAACGACAAAATTTATGCCGGAATTGGTTACACATATAGTTACGAGACACAAAATTTTACAGCGCCATATGTTCCGCCAGTTGACGGGCCTAACGGGCCGTAATGCGATGCGCTACTGGTTATTTGCGTTGATACTTATGTTGACGGCTTGCGAAACAACACGCGACAACACACTTACAGTTAAATCACGAGTCAAAAACATGACGTTAGATAACTGCAACGTGCCTGACCGATGCGGCATAACACCATGACTCGACACAGATACACCGCTGACGAATTGCACGCACGCATGATTGTCACGGTTGGCGTATTGTTGGCCATAGTTTTTAGCACCATAGTTTTGGGCATGACCTACGGCTTGTTGTTTGTGTCGCAACCTGAAAAACAAGCACCAAACGACGCAGCGTTTATAGATTTAATGTCAACAATTGTTGTGTTTTTGACTGGCACATTGTCAGGCATTGTTGCGTCTAACGGCATAAAAAAACCTACTAAATAACAATGGCTAATCGCGCTTACATAGTTACGCAACAGCCAGTTGTAAAGTCTGCGTTGGCTGGTACAGCGGAGTGGGCGCGACTTGCGTGTTTGCATAGCGGTGGCAGTTTGTGGAATAACGGCACATGGGTAGTGCGCGACGTACGCAACCGACCCGGCACGATTAGCAATCATGCTCGAGGGCTGGCAATGGACTTGTCGTACCGTTGGCTTAACCAAAAGAAGCTTGGCAAAGCAGACGGTCGCAAAGCGTCACTAGCGTTTATCGTTAAATGTTTAGAAAACGCAGACCATTTAGGCATACAACTTGTGATTGACTACGCGATGCAACGGTCGTGGAAATGCGATCGTGGCACATGGCAACCACTACCTAGCGTAGAGATTGGCGATTGGTACCACGTGGAAATTGACCCACACGTCGCCAATGACCCGATCATCGCAAAACAGCGCTGGCAAGTCGTTTTCGGGGTATCCCCACAGGTAGCACCACCGTCTGTCTAGGCTTATTTACCTACCCGAGAAAGTAGGTCAAATATGACACTCATCAGCAAACTTGCAATATCGCTATTTATTAGCGTGACGTCAATATTCATTTTGACACCGCCGCCTGCCCCAACAGCCGACGATTTAGCAGTCAGACAACCCGAGGTATTTGAGGGCTACGGCCGACCAGTTGACATACCTAGCACTACAAGCACCGTGATTGTAACTACGCCTATAACGCAACCTGACGCGTGTCAGACCGTGTTTGACATGGCTCGACACGTCGGTTGGGCTGAACAAGACCTGACACAACTGGTTGCAATCGCCTACCGCGAAAGCCGATGCAACCCTGCAGCGTTTAACGCAAGCGACCCAAACGGGGGTTCAGCCGGGGTAATGCAGATCAACTACTTTTGGTGCAAACCGTCGTCGTACTACACGAACGGCTACTTGCAGGCATACGGCCTATTACGCACGTGCGATGACCTATTTGACTTAGAAGACAATTTGCGTAGCGCGTTAGCAATCTTTAGATACTCAAATGGTTGGCGTGCATGGTCACTTTAAAACACTTGTTTTTGGCAACCGTCTTGACGGCGTACACCTACCTGATAATGTCAGTCACCAACAAACGAAAGGCAAGAGATGACCGAGAACATCGACCCAAGAACTGACCCACAATTCCAAGCGCTTAAACACGTCATGGAACAGATCACACAAAACAAAGTGCCAATACGTCAGCCTTGGGAATTGGCAGCGCGTAGCACGTTACGAGCAATCCAGCACGAGATTGACGACCGCAACGTACTTGACGACGCAGAACTAATTGACGTACTAAACCAAACACGTATTGAGATTAAATATTTGTTAAGCATCATCACCGATCTTGACGAGCGCGTCAAAGAGCGTGACGCAGAGGTCAGCCGACTTGAGAGGTGGGCGCATCGTGCTAACTAAACATGAACGTCATCGTATGCGTGTGGCAATGGTTGAGAGCCAAGCCAGCGCAAACGCTAAATGGACACCGCAACAACAGATGCAAGTAGATAACGCGATACGCAAAATGGCGCGTATGTTGCCACGCTTTACAGCCGATCAAGTTTGGTATGAACTGGGCGTAACGTTCCCGGTTACTAAAGGCATGACCGCTCGACTATTAGTAGCGCAACGTAACGGCGTAATCAAGAACACGGGCGAGATTACATTTGCTGAGCGTGGCGGCGAACACGATCACGCGCAACGCTTAACAATATGGCAATCGTTGTGAGCGGATTTAACCTTGACAACTACGTTGACGTACCTACACGTCTAGGCATGGCACTAAAAAAATATCCTGACCTACGCATACAAGAAACACACCGCGAGATAATAGAAATGCCCGACAAGTCATGCTTTATACGTTGCACCGTGACCGTGTGGCGTGACCAAGCCGACCCGATACCTGCAGTCGCGTCAGCGTGCGAGATCTACCCCGGTCGTACGCCGTACACAAAGATGAGCGAAAACGAGGTTGGGTTTACATCGGCGTTGGGTCGAGCGCTTGGCTACATGGGTTTCGGTATAAATAAAAGCATTGCGTCACGTAACGAGGTTGAGGCAGCACAGTCAAGGCAACCTACAGGCCGTTTAGCGCCAGTCGTACCTATGCACGAAGTAGAGATGCCATTTCCTGACGCACCCGTACAAGAGTACGCAACGCCTAAACAATTGGGCATGATGCGTGCGCTGGCTAACGGGCAAAACATTGCTCAAGACAAGTTAAAAGAATATTGCAGCAACGTGCTTGGCCGTCAGATAAACACGACAGGCGATTTAACTAAACGTGATGTCAGTCGAGTGATTGACGCGTTAAAACTAGGTGAGCCACAATGACCGACGTTGAGCAACTTAAGCAGATAATGCAGGCGTTGAGCATGGTGCAAACCATGACCGATTTCTTAGGCAAAGATGATGTAGAACAGCATTTGCGTTGGGCAGCCAAAAATTATGCCGAGCGCATTTACTTGCAAAGCATTTCAAACAATTAAATAACGGGCATGACCTAAGCCAGTTGCATGGCGGTTGGTAACACACGGCAACGTGGGTAGATGACACGCGTGGTAACACGTGGTCAAGCAAATTGCGCTAAAGAGTTAGGGTGTCGAGTGAAGGCAGACGACGGGGGGCTTAGCGCACTAGGTCTTACACACAACATAGATTGACATACCACAAACAAACAACAGACATAAGGTTGACAACATGGTTAGCGTAAACAAACTGAGAGCAAGTCGCTTGCGACGCGCTAGTGCATTATGAGTAGAGCGCACGATCACGCTGACTACCAGCGCAACCGCCCAGTCGTACTACGCGAACAACCAACCTGCACCGTCTGCAACCGGCAACCCTCGACACAGGTTGACCACATCGTTCCCGTTGACGCAGGTGGCGGCCATGAGTTAGAAAACCTGCGAGGCATATGCTTCAAATGCAACAACACACTCGGACACCGCTACGTAACACAACGAAACGAAATGCGACAAACAATACGAGCCGAAGCAATGAGACAAAACGGAATACGCGAAACACACAAACCGTTTTTTACTGAGAAAAAATTATTCACCCCGACCCAACTCAGGATTATCTCAGATGACCTTGACCAGCCTGAACTGGCGGTGACTGGCCGAGATCAGCCGAGGCTCGAGACTGTGTGGCCTGATGCGTCGGGTTCGTTTGGGGCTGAGGTGGGGGGCTGGGCTTTACAGCATCTTGGCATGGAGTTAATGCCTTGGCAGCAAAGAGTTTTAGACGGTCAGTTGTTGTTTGACGGCGACGGTGATTTTTTGCATCGTATGTCTATGGTCAGCACGGCGCGTCAGAACGGTAAGACGGTTGCGTTAACGGCGCTTGTCGGCTGGTGGCTAACTGAGATGCCTAAGCACCGGGGGCTACCGCAAACCGTGCTATCTACAGCGCATCGTCTTGACTTGGCAGTCATGCTGTATGACAAACTTGCCGACATTCTTGAGTTGCGGTTTGGCGCAAAACTTATGCGGTCTTATGGCCGTAATCAGGTCACTATGCCTGACGGGTCTAAATGGTTTATTCGTGCAGCCAACTCAAGTGTCGGTCACGGTATGTCTTGCGACCTGATCGTGGCTGACGAGATTTGGGATATTGGGTCAACGGTTATTGACGGCGGTTTACTACCAGCTCAACGCGCTCGACGTTCGCCATTGTTGTCGGCATGGTCAACGGCAGGCACAGAGGCAAGCACCGCAATGCAACGCTGGCGAGAACAAGGTCTTAGATCTATTGACCGTGCTGAGCCGTCATCGTTGTACTTTGCAGAGTGGTCGCCACCGCCTGACGTATCGCCTATGGATAGTCGCGCGTGGGGTTGGGCTAACCCAGCGCTAGGCAAAACGCTTACCCTAAAAACGATTGAAGCTGAAAGCGAGAACCCTGACCGCGCGTCGTTTTTGCGTGCGTCATGCAACCTATGGGTAGCCAGCGACAAGTCGTGGATAGCACCGGGTTTGTGGCCTGAACTTGAGTACACCGACCCGATGCCTGACGGCGGCACGATTGCAATAGAAACGTCGCTAACTGATGACCGATATTTTGCTACTCGAGCCGTCGTGCTTGACGATCGGCGCACCGTCGTGACCGTTGAGTTTGTGTGCGACACATACGACGAGATGTTGCAACACGTTGAGCGTCTAGCCAAAAACACGGCAATCAAATTTGCGATCTCACCGTCTATAGATATTCATTGGCCGTTGGCGTTAGAGCGTCGGCGTGCGATTGTCGGCTATGGCGAGATACTTAAATTTACGCCGCGCATTAAGTCAATGATTCACGAAAAACTGTTGTGGCATACAGGCGAAAATATGTTGGCTGAACACGTACAACGCGCCGTCGCAGTACGCAGTCAAAACAGCATTGCATTATCTAGCCAGCGATCACCCGGCCCAATCGAGTTAGCACGCTGTTTAGTTTGGTGCGCCGCACTTGCAAGCCGACCTACAGCAACAGGTAAACCTATGATCGTTGTGGCTAGTGGCTAGTATGCAAAACGGGTGGCCGTCGTTTACCTATGCTTTCTCGGTTACGTTCGCGGCGGCCACCTATCAACACGAGCAACCGATACGCGTGGCATACTTAGCCAATGGCAATCTTTAGCAGGTCAATAAACAAAGCAGCGATATCGCCTGAGCCAACTAAAGCGGCAGCGGCTGGTAGTTATTACAGCAACAGCGTCAACAACGGTGGCGCAAACATGGTCGGTCAGTACTACTCGTATGTTGAAGGCGACGCTCGCAATCGTGCAATGAGCGTTCCTACCGTTAGTCGAGCGCGCGATCTTATGGCCAGCGTCATCGGTTGCATGAACTTAAAGATGTACAACGAAATTTGGAACGGCAACGAAATGGAAAAGTTGCCGATTGCACCGCGCACTTGGCTACGCAAAATAGACCCAACATTGCCAAACAATTTTATTTTGTCTTGGACATTTGACGATCTATTTTTTTACGGTCGCGCGTTTTGGTACATTACGTCGCGCACAGCCGACGGATACCCAGCGTCGTACACTCGACTACCTGCAGCAATGGTGCAGACTTTAGATCAATCAGGGCCAGTTTGGTTTGCGCCGTCAAAACAAATTATTTTTCAAGGCGGCAACCTAGACCCGAATGATGTTGTGCAATTCTTGTCGCCAATTCAAGGCATCGTTTACCAGTCAACGCAATCCGTATCTACGGCGTTACAACTTGAAGCAGCACGTCACAGAAACTCTACGTCAGCAATACCGGCAGGCATCTTGCGTCAAACTGGCGGCGAGCCTTTGAGCGCTCAAGAATTAGCCGATCTTGCGGCAGCGTTTAATGCGGCGCGAGCAACTAATCAGACTGCGGCTCTTAACGAATTCGTCAGTTATACGGAAACTCAAACTTCTCCGGACAAGATGCTTTTAATTGACAGCGCCGAATTCCAAGCAATGGAAATGGCACGTTTGTGCAACATTCCGCCGTACCTTGCAGGCGTGTCGGTCGGCAGTTACTCGTACCAGTCGAGCGCCGAAGCGCGCATGGACTTGTGGACATTTGGCGTACGTGCTTACGCAGACTGCATTGCTGGCACATTAAGCGGCAACAACGTGCTACCTAACGGCACATATGTTGAATTTGACGTAGAGCAATATTTGTCGGGCGAGTATTCCATGAGTGACTACCGTGAGGACAATTCCGAAACACCGATACCAAATGGAGTACTATAAATTTTATGATCCGATTAACCCCTTCACAGATCACGGTTGATGCAGCGGCGGCAGAGGGCTTGCCGTCGCGCTCAATCTCAGGCGTAGCAGTCACATACGACGAAACAGCCACAGTTAATGACGGCACTAAAGTACGATTTTTGCAAGGGTCGTTGCCAGTCACGGGGCGCGACCCGAAACTATTTATGCAGCACGACAGCAATCAGATTGTCGGCAAAGTAGTTGAACGTGTGGACACGCCACAGGGCATGATGTTTACGGCCAAGATCAGCGCCACTCGACTAGGCGATGAAGCTTTGACGTTGGCTAATGACGGCGTTATTGACGCTGTATCGGTAGGCGTAACCCCAACAAAGTTTAGTTATGACGAGGAAGGCGTGATGATCGTTGAGGCGGCCAACTGGCAAGAATTGTCGCTAGTTAGCGAGGGCGCGTTTAGCGGTGCAGTCATTACCGAGGTTGCGGCCAGCAAGCCTGACGAGGTAGCCGAGGGTATCCCCGAAACAGAATTAACTAATGCTATACAATCAGAACAAGACGAACAAAAGGACAAAGACATGACCGACAAAATTGAAACACCAGTAGTTGAGGCAGCACAGTCAACAGTTGACAAACTTTGGGCGCAACCTGCACGCGAATTTAAAATGCCAACACCGGGCGAATACATGGCAGCAATGGCAATCGGTGGCGACACTTTTGCAAAAGTTAATCTTGCATACAAAGATGCAGTTAGAAAACAGCAGTCAGCGTTGCAAGCAGCAGCGGGCGACATTTTGACAACTGATACGCCGGGTCTTTTGCCAGTTCCAGTTCTTGGGCCACTATTTCAAGATTTGAATTTTGTGCGACCAGTTGTTAGCGCATTTGGTGCGCGTGCAATGCCAAACACACCGTCAAAAACTTTTATTCGACCAACAATTACTACACACACTTCGGCCGCAACACAGACCGAAGGTTCGGCAGTTAGTGCAACGACAATGGTTATCGCGTCAAACACAGTTACTAAATCAACTGTTGCTGGTCAAGTAACTATTACTCGACAGGACATGGATTTTACAGACCCAAGTTCAATGAACTTGATTTTGAATGATCTTGCAGGCGAGTATCTTATTAAAACTGATGACGTTGCAGCCGACGCACTTGTTTCAGGTAAGACTGCATCAGGCTCGACATGGACAGTTACAGCAGGCGACCCAACATCGCTGATTAACTCGCTTTATGACGCAGCGCGTGAGATCGCTGAAGACAGCAACTATTTCCCAACACATTTGTGTGTATCGCCTGACGTGTGGGAAAAACTTGGCGCACAGTTAGACAGCAACAAGCGACCAGTACTCGGTTACACAACTGACGGAGTGGTTGGCCAAAACTCGCTTGGTCGAGTAGGTGGCCTTGGTTACAACACCATGAACGTAATGGGATTGACACTTGTAGTTGACAACAACTTTGCAAGCAGCACAATGCTTGTTGTTTACGCACCGGGCTTTGAGATCTACGAAGCGCAACAAGGTATCTTGTCTGTTGACAACCCAAGCACATTGTCACGCACATTTAGTTACTACGGTTACTTCTCAACATTTGTTGCCAAGTCATCGTTTATTCAGGGCATCGTAGTTGCCTAGTCGCATGGCGGCTACACCGCTATGGCGACCTATCTAACAGCGTCAAAACAGTTATTAAATAACTACGCCTGCATTTCAACGCTCGAGCCAACCGACATACAGGTTGGCGACAGCATCGTTGTCGCAAGCATTGCCGCACCGTTTAACGGCACGTTCACCGTGTTGTCATGCCCGCAATACGAATACACAGGCATAGATAGCACTACAGGCGAATGGCTGTTTAACGAGAACGTACCGCGCGCTAATCAAGTGCTGTACGCCTGCACAGGCTCGGCAGTTGAGTACAGCGCGTTCTACACAGGTTCCGTAAGTCATACGCCCACATGTTCGTGGGTCACGGTCGCAAACCTTGTCACCTATCTTGGCGTGTCAATCACTAACCCGTCAGACGATTACACGCTGGCAACGCAAGCCGTAAGCGCTGGCAACCAGTTCTGCAGTCGTCGTCGCGCCGAGGCAGGCTACAACGACAATCTCAGCACGTCGCCTAGCGGGGACGTAACGCTCGGCTGTTTAATGTATTGTGCGGCGCTGTGGCGTAGTCGAGGCAGTCTAGAAAACGTGTTTGCGTCGTTTGACAACATGGGTACAGCCCCGCAACAGTCAATGACACCGATCGTTAAACAGTTGTTAGGTATTGACCGACCTGCGGTGGCGTAGTGCCTGCACCGTACAACGATCTATT